>TARA_R110000868_G_scaffold29080_7_pt1 | contig 15631 bp, 11 predicted proteins | sample TARA_R110000868 | Tara Oceans TARA_R110000868 (sample SAMEA4397489) | marine metagenome | biome: Polar Biome; feature: [SRF] surface water layer (ENVO:00010504); material: water (ENVO:00002006), including particulate matter (ENVO:01000060) such as... | depth 5 m | reverse complement strand
GCCGGGACACCGTTTTCTCGGTGGCGAGCAGGCTGGTGTAGCGGGTGACCAGGCTGTGGGAGAGGGCGACCTTCGTGACCGCGGCCTGTACATCGGCTTCCGTCGCGCCGTCGCGGCGGCTGTCCATGAACGCCGTGATCTTGTCCCGGGCCCAGAGCGTGCCGATCCCTGCCGCGGGGCGCGCATCGGCGAGGCGCAGATCGGTTTTCCAGCCGCCGGCGCGCAGCGTGAGCACGTCGTTGCGGGCCAGCGATTCCGCGGGCAGGCGGCTGACCAGTACCACCGGTTCGCCGACATAAAGATCGGGGATCGCGGCCGGGAAACTTTCGGGACGGGACGCATCCGTACCGGTGCCGCCGCGCCAGCCGTATGAAATGCCGGTCAGCGCCGGGCGTTCCAGCTTTTCGAACAATGTCGACATGCGGGCCTTCACCTGCGCCACATCTGGAATATAGACGAAGGTCCCGCGCCCGGCCTCGGCCGCCTTGCGCATGAAATAGCTGTTGGGGGCCGATCCGATGCCGATGGTGAACAGGCGGCTGTTCCCCAGCCTTTGGCGGATATCGCGGAACAGCTCGGTTTCGTTCGACACCGCGCCGTCGGTGACGAACACGATCTGCCGCAACCGGCCGTCTTCCGCTGCCGTGTCGCCGGTATTTCCGCGCAGCGCGGCATGCAGCGCCGGGCGCATCCGGGTGCCGCCCTCTGCCCGGGTATCGCGGAGATACAGCTTGGCGAACAGCCGGTTGGTGTCGGTGGCCTGCATCGCGTCGTCGAACAGGGTGTCTGTCTGGTCGGAGAACCGGATCAGATTGAACCGGTCGGCGGGGCCGAGCCTGTCGATGGCGGCATCGAGCGCCGAGCGCGCAGCGCGGATCGATGTTCCGCCCATGGATCCCGAACGGTCGAGGACGAACACGATATCGCGCGGCCGCCGCGGTCCCGCGGTTTCCTTCGCTGCGGGCGGCATGACCAGCGCGGTGACAAAGACATCGGCGCCGATGGTTTCGCGGAACGCCGCGACCAGCGGTTCGGCAGCCAGTTTCGGCGACCAGTTCAGGGTGAAATCGCGGTCGGCGGGCACCGCCTTTTCGGCCAGGGTGATGCGGCGCCTTCCGGTGCCGAGGGTCTTGGTGTCGATACCGTGGCTGGCGCTGCCCAGGGCGCCGAGCGCCATTCCGGCATCCAGTGTTATGCTCAGCGTTACGGGGTTGAGCGGCGGAGACTGTTCGGTGTTGTGGACGGGCACCACGATGGGCGGCAGGGCGGCACGCAGGGGCGCGGGCATGCCGTCGCCGTTCTCCGGCACAGGCTGTTTTACGACATGACGGACCCCGCCCGCCGGGTCGAACCGCGGGGCGACGACCAGCGGGAAGCGCAGGCTGAACTTCCCGTCGTCGTATCCGAGCCGCTGGACGTAATGCAGCTCTACCGCGATCCGCCCGCCCGGCGGGATATTGGCGACGCTGTTGGAAAACACGTTGGGCCGGTGCTGTTCGACCAGCGCGGCGCGGCGGCCGCTTTTCTTCGCTGCGTCATAGGCCTTTCGCGCCGCGCCGCGTTCGGCGATTTTCGCCTCGATCACCCGCACGCCGATAACCATTTTCATCCGGTCGACCGCGGCGTTCTCCGGCAGCGGAAACACGTAGCGTCCTTCGAGCCAGTCTTTGGTGGGGTTCACGAAATACTGTTTCACCGAGGCGCTGGCGACGATACCGCCGACGTCGATATCGACCTCGGTCGCGACCAGCGGGGCCGGGGCATAGCGGCCGGGAACGGTGGTGCGGAACAGCAACTGGCCGCGCCCGACATCGCCCAGCGTCATCAGACCGGGCGCGGTCTCCGGCGCGGTCCCGGCCGGGGCGTTCCGGGCATACAGGGTGGCAGTGGGGATGGCGAGGAAGAGGACGGAGAGGAGGGAGAGAAGCCGCCGGATGGCGGGGAACGGGCTGGGGGTCATCGGGGCGTTTCCTTCTCGGAGGGGTGTCGGGTGGGCCCGGGCGGGCGATAGGGTCAGGAAACACCGGCATTGGGGCGCCGGTAGGGCGAATTGCCCTGAATTGCGGCGAAGCTGTGATCAATCGCGGCGATTTTGTGGCGAAACCGTGCGGACTCCTGTTGCCTGTGATCCGCCACGGGCGTAGTTTGCGCGCGCTCAATACTCTCGAGAAAAGGTAGTTTCGTCATGGCTCTGGTTGCGCAACGTCTGTCGCGGATCAAACCGTCCCCAACCAACGTGCTGACCGGCAAGGTCGCCGAACTGAAAGCCGCCGGGCGCGATATTATCGGCCTCGGCGCGGGCGAGCCCGATTTCGACACCCCGGACAACATCAAGGCCGCGGGCAAGAAGGCGATCGACGACGGCCAGACCAAGTACACGCCGATTCCAGGCACCCTGACGCTGCGCCAGGCGATCTGCGACAAGTTCAGGCGCGAAAACAACCTCGACTACAAGCCCGAGCAGGTGATCGTCAGCTGCGGCGGCAAGCAGGTGATCTATAACGCCTTCATGGCGACGCTTGATCCCGGCGACGAGGTGATCATCCCGGCGCCGTACTGGGTGTCCTATCCCGACATGGTGCTGCTGGCCGAAGGCACGCCCGTCTTCGTCGACGGCGTCGAGGCGAACGGCTTCAAGATCACGCCCGACGACCTCGAAGCGGCGATCACGCCGAAAACCAAGTGGGTGCTGCTGAATTCGCCCAGCAACCCGACCGGCGCCGCCTATAGCCGTGCCGAGCTGAAGGCGCTGTGCGACGTGCTGATGCGCCATCCCCATGTCTGGGTGATGACCGACGACATGTACGAACACGTCATCTACGACGATTTCGAATTTTCGACCCCGGCGGAGATCGAACCCGGCCTGTACGACCGCACGATCACGCTGAACGGCGTATCGAAGGCCTATTCGATGACCGGCTGGCGGCTCGGCTACGGCGCAGGGCCGGTCGAGCTGATCAAGGCGATGGTCGTGGTGCAGTCGCAATCGTCGACCCACACGTCGTCGATCAGCCAGGCCGCGGCGGTCGAAGCGCTGAACGGCCCGCAGGACTTTATCGAACCCCATAACGAGATGTTCCGCGAACGCCGCGACCTTGTGGTGTCGATGCTGAACCAGGCGGCCGGCATTACCTGCCTGAAACCCGAAGGCGCGTTCTACGTCTATCCGTCCTGCGCCGGCACCCTCGGCAAGACCGCGCCCGACGGCACGAAGATCGCGACCGATTCCGATTTCTGTACCTACCTGCTGGAAAGCGAAGGCGTGGCGGTCGTTCCCGGCGTCGCGTTCGGGCTTGAGCCGTATTTCCGGATCTCCTACGCCACGTCCACCGAAGCGCTGACCGATGCCTGCGAACGCATCCAGCGGGCCTGCGCCGCGCTGAGCTAGGTTGCGCCAGGCTTTATTCTGGGGGGTCCGCCGGCTTTCGCCGGTGTGGAAGATTTCCGGCGTGGCGGATTAATCTCGATCATACCGGGCGTATAGCGGGCGGCCTACCCTGACTGCCGAACGGGAGCCTCGTTCCCTTCCCGGCGGAAAAGGATAAGCCCGTGCAACTGAAATTTCTCGGCGCGACCGGCACGGTTACCGGGTCGAAATACCTGATCGAACATGACGGGCATCGGATTCTTATCGATTGCGGCCTGTTTCAGGGACTGAAGGAATTGCGGCTGCGGAACTGGGCGCCGCTTCCCGTTTCGCCGGCCGCAATCGATGCGGTCGTGCTCACCCATGCCCATATCGATCACAGCGGCTATGTGCCGCTGCTGGTTAAAAACGGGTTCAAGGGGCAGATCTACTGTTCCGGCGCCACGTTCGACCTGTGCTCCATTCTGCTGCCGGATTCGGGCTACCTGCACGAAGCCGATGCGGATCGCGCCAACCGTCACGCCTATTCGAAACACAAACCCGCGCTGCCCCTGTATACCGAGCAGGACGGCCGGGATTGCCTGGACCGGTTCACCGTTGTCGATTTCGACACCGCGTGCGACCTGCCCGGCGGGCTGGAATTCACTCTTCAGCGGTCGGGGCACATTCTCGGCTCGGCGTTCGTCACGGTGTCCGGCGGCGGCAAATCGATCGTTTTTTCCGGCGACCTGGGACGGCCCGACGACCCGGTCATGAAGCCGCCTGTCCCGATCCGCAGCGCCGATTACCTGGTTCTTGAATCGACCTATGGGGATCGGCTGCACAAGGAAGACAATCCGTTCGACCAGATCGGCGCAATCGTTCGGAAAACGGCGGCGCGCGGGGGCACGGTTGTCATTCCAGCCTTTGCGGTCGGGCGTACCCAGACCGTTCTCTACTATCTCCACGAACTGAAAAAGGCAGGCGATATCCCCAATATTCCGGTCTATCTCGACAGCCCGATGGCAATCAACGTCACCGAGTTGCTGCAGCGCCGCGGCGCGGAGCATCGACTGACCAAAAAACTGTGCGCCGAGGTATGCCATGTCGCCGCCTATTCGCGGACCGTCGAGGAGTCAAAGGCGCTGGATCATTCCAACGGCCTGCCCGCGGTCATCATCTCGGCCAGCGGCATGGCGACCGGCGGCCGCGTCCTGCATCATCTGAAGCACTTTATCGGCAATACGAAAAACACGATCCTTTTTACCGGCTACCAGGCCGCCGGCACCCGGGGCGCCCGGCTCGTTCACGGCGACAGCGAAATAAAAATCCACGGCAGGATGTGGCCGGTGCGGGCGCAGGTCGACGTGCTGCACAACCTGTCGGCCCATGCGGATTACGGCGAAATTCTGGATTGGCTCGGCAATTTCGAGGCGCCGCCGCGGCATACCTTTATCACGCACGGCGAACCCGAAGCGGCTTCGTCCCTCGCCATGAAGATCGACGACCGTCTCGGATGGCGGGCATCGGTGCCGGAATACCTGCAAACGGTGACTCTGTAACATGCCCGGATACGGAATTTGGATGTGGAATTTGAACGTCGCCCGCAGCATCGGCCCGGTTTCCGTCCGCATTCGGTAGTCCCCGCGTTCAGTATACCTCCGGCACGTAGAGTTCGTCGGGCAGGGTCTTGCGCTCGTAGTTCGGATTGAATACGCGTTCCGGCAGGGTGACGTTCTCGTGCGGAATGTCGCAATAGGGGACCTGTTGCAGCAGGTGGTGCATGCAGTTCAGCCGCGCGCGCTTCTTGTTGTCGCCTTCGACGATGTACCACGGCGCTTCCGGAATATTCGTGCGTTCGAGCATTTCCTCTTTCACGCGGGTGTAGTCTTCCCAGCGGATGCGGGATTGCAGGTCCATCGGGCTCAGCTTCCATTGCTTCATCGGATCGAGAATCCGCATCATGAACCGGAGCTGCTGTTCCTGGTCGCTGATCGAGAACCAGTACTTGACGACCTTGATGCCCGACCGTGTCAGCATGCGTTCGAATTCCGGCACGTCGTGAAAGAAATCCTCGACCTCGCCGGGGGTCGCGAAATCCATCACCCGTTCGACCCCGGCGCGGTTGTACCAGGACCGGTCGAACAGGACGATTTCGCCGGCGGCCGGCAGATGCGGCACGTAGCGCTGGAAATACCATTGCGATTTTTCCCGCTCGGTCGGCGCGGGCAGCGCCACCGTCCGGCAGACGCGCGGGTTCAGCCTGTGGGAAATACGCTTGATCACGCCGCCCTTGCCCGCCGCATCGCGTCCTTCGAACAGCACCACCATCTTGTATCCCGTGGCCTGGACCCAGTCCTGCATCGCGACCAGTTCGGTCTGGAGGCGGATCAGTTCGTGGAAATAGGTGCGCCGGTCCAGCGCGGGCACTTCCGCATTGCCTGCCGGGTCCGGAAACCCGTCCGGGAACCGCAGGTCGTCGATTTCCAGCTCGAGTTCCTCGTCCAGGATGTCGTCGAGTTCGGCATCGATCCAGGTCGGCGGCGTCGGGGTGTCTTCCATGTCGGTCATGATGTCTTTCCAGAGATAAATCGGACGGCGGGTGGAGCTGCGCGGATCCGTGCGTTCTATGTGCCCGGCGGGTTCATTATTATATGACGAAATTCTGACATTTTTATGTCCTTCCTGTCCGGCGTCTTGGTTTGTCGGGCCGGGTGCCCCATATTGGGGGTCGAAACCGAAACGCGTATCGGCGCACGGGCGCAGTACCTCCCCGGCGGCCGCAGACAGGAAAAACCGGATGACCGAAGGCTACAGGCTGATGACCGTCTTCAAGGCGATCCTGCAAAAACCGAATGACCGCGTCGGCCGTCCGATGTCGATCAGGACCGTGGTGATCGTGTGGGCCGTGGCGCTGTCGATCAGCCTGTACGGCGCCTACAGCTATTATTTCGGGGACTGAACCCCGCCGCCGGGCAGTGCCGCCGGGCCGGGCCACCGGGACTGGGTCCGATTCGAATCTTCTTGCACGCCGGTCCGGACCCTGCCCACAATAAGCGTCCTTGAAATGCAATCGTTCGACGACCTCCCAAAGGCGTCGCAATCGACGCCACAAGAATAATCAGCGCGGTCGTCGGCTGAAGGGAGGAAACTATGGCCGGTGGTACACGTTGCGCGGCCCTTGTCGGGCCTTATCTCAGTGGAAAAACGACGCTTCTGGAAAGCCTTCTGTTCACGGCGGGCGCCCTGCACCGCAAGGGATCGGTGAAGGAGGGCAATACCGTCGGCGATGCCTCGGAGGAGGCCCGCGCCCGCGGCATGAGCACCGAGGTCTCTCCCGGCGCGATGACCTATCTCGGCGAGGACTGGACGATCCTCGACTGTCCGGGCTCGATCGAGCTGATGCAGGAATATCTCAACGCGCTCAACGTCGCCGATATCGCGGTCTTCGTGGTCGAACCGGCGATCGAACGGTCGGCTACCCTGTCGCCCGTCTTCCGGGCGCTGGACGCGCGCGGCACGCCGCACATGATCTTCATCAACAAGGTCGATACCCTGACCGCCGAAATCCCCGACGTCGTCGCCGCCATGCGCCGCGTGTCCGCGCATCCGCTGCTGCTGCGCGAATATCCCGTCACCGAGGGCGACGCCGTGACCGGGTATGTCGACCTGATCAGCCGCCGCGCCTATCGCTATGTCGACGACGCGGAATCCGCCGAAATCGATTTCCCCGCCAGCCTCGCCGACGAGGTTGAGATCGCGCGCGGCGAGATGCTGGAAACCCTGGCCGATTTCGACGATTCCATCCTCGAGAAACTGCTCGAAGACGACCTCCCCGATATCGACGAGATATACGCCAAGGCCGCAGAGGCCATGCGCCGCGGCGAACTGGTGCCGGTCTATTTCGGATCGGCACAAAGCAATCACGGCATCCGCCGGGTGTTGAAGGCGCTGCGCCACGAGGCGCCGCAGCCTGGCATCCGCGCCGCCGGCCTCGGCTTCGATCCCGCCGCAGACACCACCGTTCAGGTCTTCAAGACCTGCCATGCGCAGCACAGCGGCAAGGTCTCGCTCGCCCGCGTCTGGTCGGGCGAGGTCAGAGACGGCCAGACCCTGGGCGGCAGCCGGATCGGCGGACTGCAGAAGCCGGGCGGCGCGGAGGCCGGAAAAATCGCGCAGGCCGGTTCCGGCGATATCGTCGGACTCGGCCGGATGGAAGACGTGCGCACCGGCGACGTGCTGACGGCGGATTCCGACGCGCCCGACCGGTCCTTCTGGCCGGACCCGCTGGCGCCGGTCTATTCGCTGGCGATCGTCCCCGAAAACCGCAACGACGAGGTCCGGCTGGCGACCGGGCTGCACCGTCTGAACGAGGAAGACCCGTCGCTCACCTATCGCCAGAACGACGAGACCCAGGAGCTGGTGTTGTACGGGCAGGGCGATATTCACCTGCAGATCGCCCTGGAAAAACTGCGCAACAAGTACGGCGTCGCGACCGTGTCGTCGAAACCCAACGTGCCCTACAGGGAAACCATCCGGAAACCCGCGGTCCAGCACGGCAGGTTCAAGCGCCAGACCGGCGGCCACGGCATGTTCGGCGACGTCCATGTCGAGATCGCGCCGCGGCCGCGGGGCGCCGGGTTCGAATTCGCCGACCGCATCGTCGGCGGGTCGGTGCCGAAACAGTACATCCCGGCGGTCGAGGCGGGGGTCAAGGAATTCGCGGCCGAGGGCCCGCTCGGCTTTCCCGTGGTCGATTTCGCGGTGACCCTGACCGACGGCCAGTTTCATTCGGTCGACAGCAACGAGATGTCGTTCAAGCTGGCGGCCCGCCTCGCCATGACCGAGGGCATGCCGAAATGCGCGCCCGTGCTGCTCGAACCGATCGTGAAAGTGACGGTGGCGGTGCCGAGCGAATACAGCAGCAACGTCCACGGCCTGATCAGCAGCCGGCGCGGGCAGATTCTGGGCTACGAGGCGCGGGACGGCTGGTCCGGCTGGGATTCCCTGTATGCCAACATGCCGGAATCGGAAATCCACGACCTGATCATCGAGCTGCGCTCGCTCACCCAGGGGGTCGGCACCTATTCGGCGGAGTTCGACCACCTGGAAGAGGTCAGCGGCCGCGTCGCCGACCGGATCGTCGCCGCGCGGGCCGAACATCGGGCGGAAAACCGCGCGCATTGAGGGGCGGATCGCCCAGATTCGGCCCTGTACCACATGCCGGACCTGGCCACAGGGAGGGGCGCTGACGATTAATTGATTGGGAGTTTTTTCCGGCCAAACTATGTTTGCGAGGTACACAGCCGGGAGAGCCGACAATGCTGACAAGATCCAAACCGACCTGGGAACTGCCGGAATCCGCCGCGACCGATGAATCCGCTTTCCTCAACCGGCGCGAATTGTGCAAAACCATCGCCGCCGGATCGATTCTTGCCGGGCCCGCCGCGGCAATCGGCGCGCCGCTGTTCGGTGCCTCTTCGGCGATGGCGGCGGAAGCGGCCGATCCGTCCGCCGGGATGTATCCGGCGAAGCGGAACGACGCCTACACGCTCGACCGCGAGATCACGCCCGAGAAAATCACCACCACCTACAACAATTTCTACGAGTTCGGCTCGCACAAGAATATCTGGAAGGCGGCGCAGAAACTGCAGACCCGCCCGTGGACCGTGACCATCGACGGCATGGTCGAAAAAACGCAGACGGTGGATATCGACACCCTGCTGAAAGCCATGCCGCTGGAAGAACGGTTGTACCGCCACCGCTGCGTCGAAGCCTGGGCGATCGCCGTGCCGTGGACCGGATTCCCGCTCAAGGCGCTGCTCGATTACGCGCGGCCGACATCCGGCGCGAAATACCTGGTGATGGAAACCTTCGCCGACAAGGACACGGCCCCCGGCCAGCGCCAGTTCTGGTATCCGTGGCCCTATGTCGAGACCATTACGATCGAAGAGGCCGCCAACGAACTGTCGATGATGGGCACCGGCGCCTATGGCAAGCCCATGGCCAAGCAGAACGGCGCGCCGCTGCGCCTGGTGGTGCCGTGGAAATACGGCTTCAAGCAGATCAAGTCGATCGTGCGCTTCACGTTTGCGGATAAAAAACCGAAAAGCTTCTGGGAGAAAATCCAGCCCAGCGAATACGGTTTCTGGGCCAACGTGAACCCGGAGGTCGATCATCCGCGCTGGAGCCAGGCGACCGAAAAACTGCTCGGCACCGGCAAGCGCGTGCCGACCCAGCTCTATAACGGCTACGCCGAACAGGTCGCCGGTCTGTACGCGGAAATCCAGAAGAAAGAGAAGATCTTTTTCTAGGCGGGTGGCCGGTTTGTCTTGGCGAACCGGCCGACCGGGCTTTTGACGGCCCCGGCGTCGGGCTAGTCGATTTTTGCCGCCTGGACGTGCATCCAGTCGAAGTTACGGCTTCTGCCCAGGCTTACCCAGCCTTCGGCCTCCCAGATGCGCCACCAGTCGTCGCAATCGGGCGCTGCCAGAGACGCCCGGTCCCGCCCCCAGCGCAGCTTGTTGCGGCTCGGATACCAGTCGAGGGCGATCCCCCAGGAATGCGTCGACGGTTTCGTACCGCCACGCATCGCGCGGCAGTTATACGATCCGCCATAGCGGTGCAATCCGAGCCGGCGAAGTTCGGCCTCGCCGTAATGTTCGTAGACCCGGGCGAGAATCTCGCCGAGGCTGTCGGCGACGCGTTGATGGCAGCGAATTCTATTTGTTCGCTGTGTCAGGTCCCAATCGAGCGACAGCTGCCAGGGACATTCGACGCTGACCAACCGGCTCTCGTCGCAACCCGGTCCGTAAAATGCCGTCAGATCGGCTTCGGATTGGCCTGGCCAATCATGCGGGTTCGCGGCGGCTGGCGCTTCGTCACGCCAGGCGACCGGTTCGGCGCCGGATTCCAGCGATGCTTCGAACTCATCGACCGCGTTATCGGTCTGGGGCCCCCAAAGCCCGTCGATGGCGCCGACGGCCCGGCCGGCATCGAGACAGCCCAGCTGCAGGCAGGCGATCGCCCTCCGCCGAATCGACCAGTCGGCCGGATCGCCGTCGATCTCCGCCGATCGCGCCGCGATCATCGCCGCAATCCCCGATTCGGTGATGTCGCCGTACAGGCCGTCTACCCGACCGTCGTAATGTCCGTTGTCGGAAAGCACGTGCTGCAGAAGTGTAATAAAGCGTTCGTCCATTTTGGCTCTTCCCAATTCGGTTGCGTGCGCTGGCGCAGGAACCCCCTGAAGCGTACCCCTGTCCCTGCCCGGGGCGAGGGCTGTTCCTGCAATCGCCCCCGGTACGCTTTTGACCCGTTCTTCGGAGGGTTTCGTGTTTAAGCTGCGTGTCCGGGTTGTCTGCGGGGCTGACCTCCGAAGTCAGAAGCCCGGTTTGGGCGGTGGCGTGTTGGCGCCGTCTTGGTTTTTGTCGGTTCCGCCTTCGGGTTTTTGCAGAAATTTTCCGCCGCTATATCCGGCGACGCTGATCCCCAGAAGCCAGAGAATTTCGGAAGGAATATCAGGGAACGCGTATGACCCGGCGTCCTTGCCTACCTGCAGCGTCATAAGAAAGATCAGCGCGGCGATGACAAATGTAAAAATCAGCAGTTGAAGCCGGGACATCGACGCTTTTCCGTCGCTCTCGCAAAGAAGCTTCGTTAACTGTAAGCGGCCTGTCCAGATCAGATAAATCAGGCTCACCTCAAGTGTAACAAAAAAGATAGCGACAGCCCACTGAAGCAAATCCAGCGCCGAGAGCGTTTTGCCGTTTGCCAGGTATATGAGCAGAACGGTGCCCGCGATCATGATCACGGCGATCGCAAGCGTGATTATATCCTGGAGAAATTTTCCCTTTTCGAATTGAGGGGGCGTGGCAGGAGGAGGAGCGGTTTTGAGAGTGTCCGGGGTATTTGTGGCCATCTTAAAATCCTTTCTCGTTTCTCATCGACTAATTGATTTTGATCTCGATTTTCCGGCTGCCGGCAAAAGCCTTCCCGGCGAGGTAGGCGCCGTTGCTGCCCGCAAACAGCGACAGCAGGTCGTTGTCGAGTTCCAGGAAATAGCCAGCCTCCAGGCAATCCGCAAAATATCCAAGGAGCAGGAACGTGGTGACGCCGAGTAATTGCAGGCGCATAGGACTGAATGTATTCAGGCGCTTGTCCATGAGCAGCCTTTTGATGCCGTCGGGGCTCCGGGCAAGATGAACGATCACCGCTATTAGCAAGAGCACAAGAAAGACTTTTGTCGACAGGATGACCAGTTCTGCGGGGGTCACGGGGCAAGTGCCGCTATGCATTTCGCATTTAGCCCTGCATACAGACGAAGATAACGGAGATGCTCTGAGTTTTGTCCCGCCTTTGCCAGGGTCGCCGCATTTTTACGGTCACTCGGCTTCAGGAACAGTCCCATTAGTTTGCTGGCGGCGCAGGATGAGCGTTTTGAATAACTCTTCCAGCATTCGGTATAGGCTGCATCCGGATCATTCTGGTGTTTGGTGCGGCATTTTCCGTTTTCTATTTTGTCTGCGTACAGATATGCAATTGCGCCGGTAGCCGCGATGTAAATCGGCCCACCGTCACCTTCGGCCATTGCATTCTGGATTTTGGTCTCGAGTTTGGTCGTGTTGAAATCGATGTTTTCGCCGCATAATTTCCCGGGCGTATCCGTTTGATTCACCAGTGCCTTGCACAGCGTATTTGCACTTTTTTCAGGGTCGATCCGGCCGCCCATTCCCACGGCGACTTTCCAGACGTCGACGAGGGTCGAAAAATTTTCTGCGAATAATCTGTCGCGGGACACGTAGTTGCCGGTACCCGACAGTTCTTTGCCGACAGCCTTGATCTCGTCGGACAGGAGGCCGGCCGACGCGGTTTCGCCAATCTGCAGATAAATCATTCCTTCGAGAACCGTAAGGTGGGCATTCTCGACTTTGCTATCCGGATATCTCAGTTGAAAAGACCGGATGCGTGACAAGGTTCTTGCAAATGGCCGACCCGGGTTTGTCTCTTTCGGGATATTGACGTTTTCAACTGTCGTTCCGGCACCGGGCAGGAACCGAACGGCAAATTCTTTCCGGTAAAGATCATGTATTTCCCGCATTTCCGAGTGCTGAGGGAAGAGGGAAAACCCCGCGCACCCGCTGAGAAGCAGGGTGAGCGTAAAAATTTGAACGAGGCGTCTGCCCATCGGTCAGGCTCCTGTAAGTTCTGTGATAACCAATTTTGTGAATGCGGTTGCATCCGCTTCGGTGAATTTTGCGGGATCGGCGACCGCCTCCGTGAGGAAACGGGCAAACGCTTTCTCGACAAGCAGGGGCAGGACTTCCGGCCGGAACGCGGTGTTGGAATTCTCTCTGACGGTGACGATTATTGCCTGGACCGCTAGCGCGGGAATTTTCTGATCGAGGTTTTTATCCACGAGACCGGCGGCATGGTCCAGAGCCACATCGATAGAACGTGCGACCGCCGCCTCGAAGTGCGGTGCAAAGACAAAATCGCCGCCGGAAGTCAGTCCCTCCGTCACGCCCTGAAATACGAATCGCACGATGTCCGAGTTGCCGGCGCCGATTTGGCTGATGACGACCTTCCAGGCATCCTGACGGTTTCCAAGGGAGCGCAGAAAACGGATCGCCAATGCCTGTCGTTCTTCAGGGCTTCGCAGATCGCGCAATGTCACCGACGACAGGGTCTGTCCGAATATCTCGACCACGGGCCTGATGTGTCCGGACATATCGATCAGGTGAGTATTGTGCCCGGCGGTCTGCAAAACTGCCTGGAGAATTTTGCCGAACTCGTCCGGTGTAAGCCCGTCTTCGATAAGCGGGCCGGCGGTCAACGTGGCCGCCTGGATTAATTCCGCGGCGAATGCATCGCGTCTGTCGCCGCCCACAAGAATCTCCGGCGATGCCGCGATGGTCGAGAGAAACGCCTTTAACGCTCCTTCGACGAATCTCGGTAGAAGTTCTCTCCGAATACCCTTGTCGGACTGCTCTTCGATCGACGTCAGAAGCGATTTTATCACCGCGCGCAGGAGCGGTTCGTCGATCTTCGCATCTGCAAGGCGGTCCGAGTAGATGAGCGCGGCTGCCAAACTTCGGTCGAGCGCTTCGACCATATGCGGCCCTTGAAAAACGCCCCTCTGGCCATCGACAATTCCCATTGTTATTCCGTCGATAAGTGGTTTGATGATGTCGATCTGACCGGTTTCCGTTCGGTCGGACAGGTATTTCCAGGCCTTTGAATTCTGGGATAGCGAACGAAGAAAGACGCGCGCAAAAGCGATCCGTCCGCCGGAATCTCGAAGGGTCGAGGCGCCGACATTGGTCAGTGCCGCAGCAAAGGCATCGGCGACCGGCCGCAAATTTCCCGACATATCCGCCAGGGACAGGTTGTCCGCCGCTGCGCGCACCGCTGTATCGACGATATCGCGCAGCTCCGCCATCGTGATGCCGTCCTTTACCAACGGTGCGGCGGTTATCAGTGCGGCTTCAAGGGTTTTCGCGGCATAATCGTCGCCGCGGGTCAGCAGAGTGGTGTGTTTCGCGGTTATCAGAAGCGAATCCGCGACGATACGCTCGACCATTTCACGGTCGAGCGTTTTATTGAGGGGTGTTTGGGCGAGGGTTGTCGCGACGCTTTTGACCATCGCCTCGATGTATTCCCTCGACTTCCCTGTATCGGCGACAAGCGCGGGATTAGCGGCGATTCCCTGCAACACTGCACGATAAAGATCCGGAAAAAGGGTGCCGCGCGAGAACCCGTCGACCAGGGATCCTCCGGCCGCCGCGTTTTTGATCTCTTCGGAGAGAATGGAGAGTACGAACCCGGCGATTGTTTTGCCGTTTAGTCCGGCGTTTGGATCGGCGCGGGGGCGGGAGCGATTTTCGAAATCCTCCGCGATGACAGCGATTGCGGCCTCAAAAATGCGATGGCCGTCGGATGTGCTGAATTCGCCATCCGGCAGAACCTCTCCGATCTCGCGCAGGACGGCCCCGATGGTTTTGCGCAGCACATCTTCTGTTTGCGCGAAATGGCGGTCCTGGCCCAGCCGGGTCGCTGTCGCTCCCATCAGGCGGGCAAACCCATCTGCGGTCAGGAGAGTGGCGACAAATTCGTCTCCCGATTGTCTGTCTGCCGGGGAACTGGCATTTTGGGGGGGAGTTTTGCGAAGGTCGGCGAGCGCGCCGACCAGGGCGCTGCCGACGCGGCTGTCTTTGGTTAGGTGTCGGTGATTTTCAAGCGTGACGGCGACGGCGCCGAGAAGATGCCGGAAAAGAAGATCCGACTCCATTTCATCGAGATCGCCATCGAGTGCAAACTCCCGTAGCAATGTCTCGATTACATTAGCGGTTTTTGCATCCGAAACCAGAAGCGAAGCGTTTTGTCCCACGAATTCCATCAATGTATCCGCGGTCGCCAAGAGGATACGCACGAACGCGGGGTTTTTGCTGACCCGTGCGGAATCTACGAGGTAGTACGCGAGCTTGTCGCCACCGTGAAGCCAGTTCTGATCCCGGCCACGTTCGCTTGCGCTCTCGGGGTGCGGGGGTGTCAGGCCCTGCTTCACCTGGATCAGCCGCTGGGCGACCTCGTAGCCTCTGGCGAGTTCGGTAAATTCCGGTTCTGTGAGATTCGATGAGGAGTCGATTTTCTCGACAATTTTACCTAGAGCGTTGTTCTCGACCACCAAAGCGATGATTGATTCTGTCTCGTGATCTTGGTTTGCAATGCCTGTGGGTTTCTCCCGGTTGGCAGAGAAGAAGTCTTTAAGAACCTGTGGCGGTGTCCTGTCGATATTCGGTATCGGCGGCAGCCGGTAAGGCAATTTTTCCGACGCCTCGCTTGTCACCAGAATGGTGTCGAGCCGGTCCCGGAATTTGAGTAGCGCACGGATCCCCGAAATAGCAATTGGAAGCAGCGCAAGCGGAGCAACCATCAATCCCCCCGTGTTTCTTAAGCTTACTCAGTATCTCTTATGCTTACTCAGACAGTGCGATGATGTGTTTGTTATTGATAGAATCGCACCACTTATGGGTGAAAGTGTTGTTTTCTTTTCTAATACTGTCAACCCTCTGATCTGCCATCTGGGCGCCGGACCTGGGTTTTCGACCGCGCATAAACGGTTCTGGCGGCGGGCGAGGTGACGTTTTTTCGGGCCGGCATCCGATCGGGAGCGTGGCGGTCGGCGGGATGCAAAGACGGTCCGGGGCGTCGCAAAGGCGGGCGGCCTCCGCTATGGTTCCGTGCTGTGGGATGCGTGTCGGAGAGTGAAAATTGACGTCAGAC
>TARA_R110000868_G_scaffold139668_3_pt1 | contig 15631 bp, 10 predicted proteins | sample TARA_R110000868 | Tara Oceans TARA_R110000868 (sample SAMEA4397489) | marine metagenome | biome: Polar Biome; feature: [SRF] surface water layer (ENVO:00010504); material: water (ENVO:00002006), including particulate matter (ENVO:01000060) such as... | depth 5 m | reverse complement strand
CTTGACGATTGAGTCACCCTTTGGGGTGAGCGAAGGTTCCACGGAAGAAACTTCCACGGAATAAGTACCAGGCTTGTCGAAAGATTTCGACTCAGCAGATTTTCTGTCTACAATAAACATATTGTTTTATGGGTTTATGGGTTGGATTTTGTCGCCCAACGGGGCAACGAAATTGTTGTGATGTTCTGGGAGTATGCAGGCCAACTCTGGAACTGAGTGCATGAAGAGAACATCTCAAGTAGTTTGATGCGCTCGGCCTCTGCCAATATAAGATCCGCCGCGTCTAGCTCATATACTGCTACGGCGTATGGTGCTGATTTCTCTACGGCAATCATCTTGAATGTCGCGTCCTTAATACCTACCAGACCGGCCAGCGCGATGTAGTGCGCGGCTTGAATGTGGTAGCGGTAGTTAGCGACCGATTTGGCAAAGCCTTCTGGCGATGCGTCCTCGGTAGTCTTGAGGTCCACGATGGTGTTTCCGTCAAGCCAGTCGAACCGGCCCTTCATCATGACCTTGGTTTTTGGACATACCGCGAAGACTGAGATTTCAGAACCACCAAAAACTAGAAGTTTTCCAGCAGCCTGGTGCTTGTGAACACTCTCGCGCATGGCTACTATCTGATCCCGCTCGTCGATGGTGATGATTTCCTTTTCGGCATTCTCACCTTTGAACTGCTCCCAGATCGACTTGCCCTCCTTGGTGCGCTTATCAACCAACGGAGCGACAACGGTCTTGGAATCAAATGTGTCTGGTTCAAGTACCGCCAAGTGAGTCAGCGTGCCGATGCGCATCGCCGGCGTCTGCTCGCGATCCTCTGCCAGCCACGCCTTGTAGTGCGCGGGTGAACGTCGGAACTGATCGAGACCGCTCTTGCTGATTGACGGATCGCGGTGGTACTCCCACGCCGGCATATTTGGAATGATTTGATCTGATGGACTCATGCTGATGCCCTCGCTTGTACTGCCTCAATGAAGGCGCGTGGAGCCGCTAGGATGCGTTCTGCCATGTCTGGCGCAACGTCACGGTAGGTCTGGCCAACCTGTATGTAGGTGCGAGCGACTAGGAACGCATTTGCGTCGGCCTCAAGCTCAGGCGTGATGATGCTGTCGAGCTTGGCCGGCTCGGGCTTCACAGGCTCAGGTTTGACCGTCTTGACCTCTGGAGCAGACGAGAAATCTTGTACTTCCTCGGGTGTGTAGACACCAAAGACAATCTCTGGGGCGAGCAGGCGCACCGCCTCGCTAATCACGCGAGCCGTGAGCATCTGACGCGGAAACTTCCGCCAGTTATCTTTTAATTTTCCGTCGCGTGAGGTCGCAACACCATTGGCCACGAAGTCCTCTAGGCGCACCGTAAACGGTAGCTTATTTCCATTGTGAGAGAATACCGCCGTCACTTCCTTATCGGTTCGTGACTGCCATTCTACACGTCCGCCGCTCATTTGAAATTTGGCCAACATTGAATCGGCACGCATTGCGAGGCGTCCGTCTATCAAATGATAGGTCTTGGCAAGTTCCAATGGAGGCTTGCGCTCTGCGAGACATTGCAGCGCGAGCACCTGTCCCTGTTCTACTTTGGTGCAGCCAAATAGACCGCTGGTTGCGATCATCTCTCCAAGCTGTTTAACAGCGGCGAGAGGATCATTCATTCTGCTATAAACGTCAGCATCTTGCGACGCGACGGCTAGTAAGGCATTGCTGCCAGTTGTATATGTTTGTTGCATGGGGAAATTTTCTGGTGTATAAGAACCTCGTTTCATGGGGTTCATTGGGGCTGGCGGCTCAGTTACTGGGTGCCAGCCCCTTCTCGTTTGCGTAATCTAAAATGAGTAGTGCGTCGGCGGTGGCCAGCGTGACCTTCTGCGATGGGAAGCGACGGATCGCCTCTGACTTCAATTTGTTTTTCCACTCGGTCGTGCCGCTGCAATCTTTTTTTGTGCCGAGTCTAAAATGTTTCTGCCAATCGTGTGGACGGACGCGGACGATGCGGACTCCCTTAGCTGCTAACACGCCCTCGACGTAGCCCACGTTGAAAAACAAAACCGCGGTGGTGCTGCTGGGAATCATCTTGCCAACAAATTTTGGAACGTCCTCGATCCACGCGACTGGGTTGACCGTGCCGGCAATGAGCAGGCCAAAGAATTCTACTAGCTCTGGCTGTGCTGCTGGCATGGGACAAGTCCCAATCTGGCCGTCTTTATTCCACGCAATTCCGCCCGATACGCCTGGGTCGATGGCGATGGTGATTTTCATTTCATCAGACCCAACGCCTTTTTGGAGTAGCGGTCGAGATTTTTCTTTGTTGTGCCAGTTGCACGCATGGCGGCGGGTCCGCCATTATGCGTCCGAAATAAGACATTGCAGTCACCAGCAGCCCAAGCCTTGGGTGCGTAAAGTTTCAAATATGCGGTGACAACCTTGCGACTATAACTTAGGTCTTGGCAGTCTTCATACCGTCCAGGCACAGCACTATCAATGAAATATAAACGGTGGATTTGATACGGACCCAAGGCGCGTGGTTGCCCATTGACGTAATCGCCTTTTATAGCACCAAGAGCGCCGCCACTTTCTTGAAGATGGAGGGCGCTCCAGAACTTCTCTGGTGGAGCGGCCTGCACGGTGAGCGCGAGTGCTAGAGTTAGAAATAAAGATTTCATGATTTTGATTAATGATTTTGCCAGAAAATGCGATCCAACTCTGAACCCACAAAAGTGACAAAGCCGTCAACTTTACATTGCTCTGATTTGCGGGACGCCACTGCGTAATGATAAGGGCCGTAAATACTCTGCCAGCCAATGCCATTACCCAAATCATCTCGGCGTTCAAACATAACATAAAACGTGCGGGTATTTTTGCGAAGCGCATTGACGCTCGCGGGATTATTCCCACTTCCGCAGTTGCGATATATTTTGTTTGGCGTCATTTCTTTTGGGGTTCTCTCGGTGGCGGATTGCCTCCGAGGACGCAAACATGGCTCCGCCTAAAACTCATGTCAACAACTATCTCAACGGTGGGTTATGCCGTACCCCGAATCTCAAACTCAATCACGTCCTGACCATTCTTTCGTGACCTAACTGGGGTGATCTCAAACTCAATCCAACCTAACGACGCCGGCGACCGCCCAGCGTCTACGTTATAGCTTACCTTGTTATTCTCGTAAGCCTTTAAAAATGAGCCTGTTCTGCCTAGCCAAGGGGTGCGCTCTTTAACGCATAGCTCGGCCTTCTTGTTCGTGCTGGATAGCGTCAGTCTGGGCGTGCTCGGCAGGCAGCCCTTGCCGTGAGTATGTCCCATCAAATAGAAGTCCGCATCCGCGGTGGTACTCATTTTTTCTATCGTGTTAAATTGGCCACCAGGCGTGCTGCCGCCACCCTTGCCGTGATGGGCGAATATGTCCAGAGATGCGCGTGAGGATGACTTGTTCTCGAACCGGAAAGACAGCCGAATGAACGAACACACGCCGAGAAATTTGCAGCCGAGGGCAGCAGATAAAACGTGATCCGTCGTATTTCCATCTCCAAAATCAAAGTAGTGATTGCCACCTAACATACCGATCAGCTTTCCCTTCATAAATGACAGCTCGTTGTGCAGCGTGCGGGCCACGCCTTTGTAGACGTCCTTGAGCGTGTTCGTGGTGGTGTCATGCATTCCCGAGTTCGATAGTACGATGCGCTCGCTGGTGGATACGCCGTCCGTGTAGTCTCCCATGCCCAAGAAGATCGCGTTCTTCTGTTTCTTAGCGTGCGCCAGAAATCTTTCCCAGTGGTCGTGCGCAAACATATCACTGTCTCGGTGGATGTCACCGAACGGAATAAATTTAATTGGCTCGCCTAGCTTGGCGAGTATTTCAACGCGGTGCGTCGTGAAGAGTCCTGTGGTCTTCACTTGGACTTATTATAACGTGCTCCAAAATACCAGAAAACCGCCGTGAATGAGCCAAATAAAATTTCGGCTGCTATCTCACCCTGTTTTTCGACCGTAGAATTTAGATAAACCGTTACGATCATTGCCACAGCGGCCCACGTCAGGAGCGGCCTAGTGAGCTGTTTAACGCCATCGACAAGTAAATATGCGCCAGCGATCCAGCCTGGGGCGGATGCTGGAATTTGCAGCGGTGGTGCTTCTTTTTGCGACTCCGTAAAGGAACGCCAAGCCTCTGTCTTCTCTGCCGCGTTGACCTGCGCATTCATCAGCGCGATCTTATTTTTTGTGCCTAACCAGTCAGTAAAGCAATGCAGCGCACTGCCGAATATACCGCCGCCGGCAGCATTAAATAGAGCGTCTACGATGGTCATTTATTGTTTCGTTTGCTGGCCATCTTCTCCGCTGCCTCGTAAGAGGACGCGATTCCGATTAAGCCGATGGGTGAGTGAACGCGGAATTTCCCGCCTTCTTTTTGCATTATAGCATACCCATTCTCTCCGCGCCACACCTTTCCGTTCGGTAGGTTTTCGGGAGCGGAGAACTTAATGGCCGGCATGAAGCTCACCGAAGCATTCCGCATCTCAGGCGCGACATTGATGGCGTGAACCAGTTCGCCCGTATCAACAAGTTCAGTCCTAACTTTTTGTCCGCTCTTCTTAACTATCGGCAAGTTGTTAACGACATTGTGGAAATCGCTGTCGTAAAGTTTCTTTAAGCCCTCGCCGCCTATTTTGAGGTCTACACCAGACAACCTATGCGGAACATGCTTAGCACCTCCTGTGGTCATCTGTTCGGCCCTCGCCTGAGACGCAGCCGTCGGTTTAGCATCTAGAAGCCGTTTAGCTATTTCCTTTCCAACATAGTCTCCAATTTCGTTCGCAGCAATTTGTTTGTTAATTATATCACCCTGTTCTTTAGATGATGCTATGAGAGTGCCTTTGCCATCTTCGCTTGGATACCAATACAGTTTGTCGATCTGCTTGCTCAAATCATACCGAGCCGCCTGCTGTTCGCCGGTAGTCCAACCTACTGAGTCAAAACCATTGTCTGCTGCCGTGCGCAGCGCCCACTTGAAAGCGATATCCCGCCAATTTTTTTGGAACAGCGCAGGCATCTTCTCAAATTGGCCCTTCTGTGGTGCCTGAATTTCCTCAATGAACAGCATCCGCTGTACCGCACCTTTCTGGTCAACCCCAGAAGTGTATTTTTTTGCGTGAGAATACTGCGCAGCCTCAAGCGGAGTAATAGCCCCTTTATTGACGCCAAATTGAGGCGCACCAGAACCAAGAGAATTTTCAGAATTAGCCCCAATTGCTGAAACCAATCTGCGACCTATGTCTGCAATCTGTTCTGGAGTGTAAGTTATAATTGTGCGCTCGTTTGTGCGCAGTCGGACAATTGGGTTTGGGATGTCAGAGTATTGAGAGTGGCCGTCCTTCCATGCCGATCCTTGACTGTCAGCATCCATCTGAATAGTTCCGCTATAAAGATCTGACAGTGCTTTAAATGTTTCAAACTCAATCGGTGCCAACTTTGAAAACTCTACTGTTTTTTGATCATAATCTGCCCCATAGTTTTCTTTTTCTAATCCCTTACTGGAAACATCAGTTAAAAAATCATCAATTTGATTTGTGTTTTTAAAAGTTATTTTTCCGTTTTTGGCTGGAGCATTTAATTTTGGCACCGTCAGCAGCACCTCGCGGTAGCTGCCTTCTTTCGCGCCTGGTAGCGTGTACTGGGAGAAGTGGGTGTCTGTCTTTTCTGATGACCTAATGGCGTCGTTGATATCGTTCAGTTTGTTCGCGACATCAATTGCCCCATCGGGAACTTGCTTAAGAAATGCACCTGTTCTCTTATCTGAAAATAGTAACCTGCCGATACTGGATTCATCGACTCGGATGCCGTGCCGAGAGAGTAAGTTCCATGCTTCGTCGCGGTAGGCTTTTTTAAGCGCCGGAAGATTTTCCGCGTCTCCCCCCAGCGTCACATCCTTAACCACCACCTCGTTCGCTCGCAGGTAATCCAGCACCTCGGCCTTGGTGTAGGTCTTTCCAGCCTCCAAATCTTCCACACGGGTAAGCGCATATTCGTCCTGATTAACCCCGAGCTTGCTGTTCTTGATGGTGGCCTTCCACTGCGATCCGTTGGCCTTGCCTTGTGAAGAGTTTTCTACCGCTGAAATAATCCGTGAGCTGTAGAATTTTGATTCTGGAGCGGCTGAGTCGGACGGCATGAATGCAACCTTCCCAGTCATCCTGCGATAATTCTCGGTGATTGCTGCGCGACCTACATTAGAACTTGGTCCGCTTTCGGCTGACACAACCGTAATTTCTGGAGTTTTTGCTCCATTGTTTTTGAATGCATTGTTAATATTCTTAGTAAGAATCCGTATCTCTTCTGGCTTATTGCTGACAATGGTTACGCGACGCACATTTGCTAAGTCAGGATTCAAAACGTATGCTTCGGTTCTGTTTCTTTGAATGGCAACCTTTGGTCCTACGCCTTCGGAAGATGTGAACGCTTGGGTTTTACCTTGGCTATTAGATCCGACAAGCTGCGAGTATGCTACGGACTCAAGCGTTTTGGAAATACCTTCAATATTGTTTGTTTTTGCAAGTGAACTAATCTTGCTCAAAGCAGACTCTGGAATGCTTACCACCAGTTGATGCGCCCGAATTGAATTAATGCCATCGTTGCCTACCAACAAAGGTGTATCTAAAACTTTTTTGCCGCTTGGTAATGGAATATAATTCTCGTTGGTTACATTACCAAAAGACCGTGCATTCTTGTCTCCGACATTGGCAGACGCATGAATGCCTGTTAATCCATTGCCAACACCGTAGTGGTGGTGGCTTGTGATAACCATTGGCGATGATTTATCCCACTCAAAGAATACGTTATAATTGCCTTGAGATCCAAACTTCTGACCTTCTACAACAGAAGCATAAACACGGGGGACGGCATTTGCATCGTCTCTCAAACTTGATCCGAATGCCTTCTTGTCTGCATTCATTTCACCTACCAAGAACTCAGTTCCCTGTTCAATGGTAGATGCTCGCTTAGAGCTGGCCACTGCATCCTTTGCCAGTTTACCGGTCATAGCCGTAGCCTGTTGCTCTTTGTTTAGCTGTTTGGCAACCTGTTGAGCCTTCATCATGGCCAAGTCATTGTCATTTCTGAAAGCCTCAAAAGCAGATGTTAACCAGACGGGATTAACCGTTTCTTTGGTCTCTACCGCCGGCCTTCCGGTGCCACCCATACGAGCAATATCAGAAGCACCAATGCCGCTGATAACTTGAGCGGACTCTGTAACATGGCCCTTTACGCGATTAAATGTTTCAAGTGCTAGGCGTTGAGCCTCTGCTACAGGAACTCCTTTATTAATTAATCGAGCAGATAAAGATTCAATCGCATCATTTTCTAGTACTGGAATGCGAGCGGGTGTTACAGCGCGATAGAACTCGCTTAACTCTTTTACCGATTGGGCTTGGCCATCTGTCAATCGCCCTGTGACCGGAGCGTTTTCTGGCTGTTTATCTATAGGAAGGAATCTTACATCAGAAGCAGATTGTCGTAAGTTTTGATATGTCCTATCATCAAGACCCCAATTATTCTTCTGCTTCAAATCTTGAACTTTATGAATTTTAGACGAGGCATCCGCAATGTTGCCGAATATGCCAACTTTATCGTTGCCGTTGTAGACGATGTGCTTGTTGCCCTTAACAATAATCTTGTATTGGTCATCCTTCGACCGCCAAACCTCGCCAGATCCGATCTTCTCGGCTACTTGGAAATTAACCTGTGATAGCTTATAGCTGCCACCCTCGTTAAATTGAAAAGATTGGCCTATGTCGCTAACCCTGCCAAGGCGATCTAATCGAAAGCTGGTGGTGAGCCTGGTGTCGTTAGAGTACGCATCAATTGGCTTTCCAATCTGCATTGGGCCGGCGGATGATTCAGCGCGAACATTTGTCCCAAGCGATGATGGATTAACCAGCCCACCGGACTTCAGAATAGCCTTGGTTGGAGCAAAGCCAAAAATCTTATAGATCACGTCCCGCTTGTTCTTACCAAATAATTGCTCGCTTGGAACGGCTGCATCTCCCTTAGATAGATTTTCAGCATACCGTTGCACGTCCATTAGTGCGGCATCTCTGTTGCCGTCCCATAATTTATCAACGCCTGGGCGGGACATATAGTCGTCAAACCTAGCCCGTAGTTGAGTCATGTCTAAACCCATCACAGAGATTGCTCCAGCCTTTGACACCTTGATGCCGTAGGGAACAAAGTCCCGCGTGGTCATGCCGCGGCTGGCATACACTGAGGTTTCGCCCTCCTTGGAGGTAGCGGGGAAGTAGTCACCATTGATGACCTTGCCGGTCTTAATTGCGTCCACAATGTAGACCAACCGAGCAAAGTGTTCTGGTGGTAAATACTTTTGGTAGACGGCCAGCTCTGCATCCGTAAGATTGTTTTTACCCCTTGGCACATCAGCCAGATCTGCCGCGGCCTTACTGTTAGCTAGGTCTCGCTGTAGGTTTACTTGGTCTTCTGTTTTTACGCCAATAACATTGCCGGCGTCATCCTTCAACAAGACATCGCTCTGGCCCTGCGTCTTGGCCCATACGGCTACCTCTTGAGCAGGCATCTTCATTAATGGCACCTCGGCCAGCGGCACTCCGTTCTTAGCAATAGATTTATTGATCGCCGTTCTGGCACCAATCAATTCGGTTACCAACTTGTCCATTCCCTTGTAGCCGGTCTTGTAGGACTCTTGGGTTACCCCAAGGCGATTAAGAGAAAAGTCTATCGCGCTTTTAGTGGCGTTAATGAGGGCACCACTTGTAGTGCGCTGACCCCTCAACAGAATGTCGCGGTTCTCTTTCTGTTGCAGGAACTGTCTGAAATATTCAGCACCAATTTCTTCTGGCAGATTACCTTTTTTCTCAAGGTACGATTTTAAGACATCCTTAACGGCAGGATCTTCTGCGCGATTAATGTAACCAGAGACAAAGTCATCAATTTCTTTTGGTGAAAACGATTTAGAAATTAATTCATTAAATTTTGGCGCATATACATCGCCAAGCGCGGTGCGCATTGCGCCGTGGAAGCCTTCGTGGAAGCCGGTGCCAGGGTTAACGCGGTCGATGTTAATGAACACCGTTGGGGTGCCGGTCTCGCCTTTCTTTGGTGCAACCGTAATACCCTCAAAACCAACCCCAATAGCTTCGGGCATCGATTTTGCTTGTTCGTTTGTTATGTACTCAAACTTGACGGCTCCATTAAGCCACTTGGTCGTGTCTACCAATTCAGCAACGGCTTCTTGGCCATCCCGTCTAATTAAAGAATCAAACAGCTTTGCTGCGTTGCCCTTACTAGCTTCCGAGAGATTAAGCACCCCCTTGGTCGCGTCGTTGATAATTTGACTGCGGCGTTGTTCTCCAGAGACTGCCTGTATGCCACGTCCAGCGAGGCCACCGCCAGCACCTAGTGTTAGACCCATGCCTACGCCAGCGGCCATTCCTTCGCCACCATCAGCAAGGAACCCTAGCGTGCCACCCACTACAGCACCGCCGGCGGCACCCTGCATCGCGGCTGACATATATGGGGTTATGGAATCAACCCCGCCAAGAGTTGCAATTTTTCCTATTGTTCTGGCCGATGAAGATGCCGTTAAATCATTTGATAAAGTTTCAAACGCACCAATTCTTCCTGTTTCACCCTTAGCAAATTCTGAAATTTTCTTTGTTACTTCGCCAGCCACATCTAAAACCTCGCCGGCAATCTTTGTAGCCGTAATCAGCTTTGATGCTTCATAAACTCCAGGAATTGCAAACCCTCCCATTCCTGCAATAACCGCTCCGGTAGTTCCGGTTTTGACGGCGCTGCCAACGCGACTTGCTACGCGGGGATTTTCAGTCAATTGTTCTGCCGCAGAAACGGCTAGATTCTTTGGCATTTCAGATACGGCAGTCAAACCCCTGCCAAGTTTCTGCGTTGCTTCACCCACAACAGATCCAGCTTCAGCGGCTGCACGGCCTACCCTTGCGCCCATGCCAATCCTTGTCATTAGTGCGCCCATACCAAATTCTGGCTGCGCAAATAAACTAACCGCTTCCGAGGTGGCTGGAAGTGGTGATTTCTCTAAAATATCTTTTGTTTGTGCCTTAGCAAATTGCGATCTCTTGAATTCTTCAAATTGCTTATTTAACTCAAGTTCATGTTTTTGTTTATTCTCTGCTGAATCACTAAGATTATTTGCCGATAGATATTGAGGATAAGAAATTAAGCTGTCATCATTCCATGACATCATATCAAGGGCCATCCCAGCTAATTGATTAAATCCAGCATATGCACCCCTTGCCGCGACCTCGCCCACGGGATTTAATCTGCTTAGATCAGCAACACCAAGTTGGCTAATTGAACCCTTGGGTGCTGGTGCGTTAAAGGCATCCCGCGTTGCGCCACCTAATTCTTTAATTGTTCCGCCTGCAACGTCAGCCAATCCAACGGCTGCATTTATTGCTAGTGTACCCCAAGAAACTGGGTTGTCTCGCTTATATTCAAGCATCCTTACATAATCATCACGATTCATTAATTCAGCCGATGCTGGATTACTGGCCTGCCGATTAGTTACTTCTTCTCCAGTTGCATTACGGCCTTCATCAAGAAAAGAAATGCCTGCATTACCGGCATTATCTAAAAAGGTAATTCCGTTGCCAGGCTGTTCCTTTTTATCGTCAAGAAAAGTGATTGGCATAATAGTTTTAATTAAGGAGAGCCTTGCGATATTTTCCTGTTACAGGATCAAGAATTTCAACAACGCCTGTGAGTCCTCCAGCGCGAGCAGCTTCAGCGTCAGCCATTGATTCAAACTTGGTTGGTCCTTGTGGCGACTTTGATGTTTCATCTTTCGGAATTACAATTTTGTTACTACCTAATTTTTCTGCATTTAATTCATTAAATTGTGTAATTCTCCGCTTGATTTCTTCGCGTTGATTTTTAATCGCAGCAAGCGTTACATCGTTACTTACAGTTAAACCTGTTGGAATAAGATATTTTTGAGCGGCAGCAACTTCACCCTCTCTAGCAACAGAACTAGGATCAACAATCTTTGAATATGTAATAGCCATCTTGTATGGCAATTGCTGAAGTTTTGCGCTTGCTGCGGTAGATTTTTCTGAAGATACCGCAGGAATGTTTACCTCAACATTTCCATAGGCTTTAACGGTATTTTCTAAATCAGTCAATTGCTGCATATACTCTGTTGCATTTGACATAAAAGTTTTGTCAGAAACTTCTAATTTTGGGACTTCTTTTTTAGAAGCATTCATCTTTGCTAAAAGAAATCCTGCACCAGCAGTGTCGCCTCGCGCAACCGCCGCTTGATAGTCAGCTAATTCTTTTCCCCCTGGTGATTCTGGACCGGAAGCTGTTGGTTTTGGGGCAAGTGTATAATTACCTTTGCTTACACTTATCAATGGAACAACTGTTTTATCTGGCAAGGTAACTGTTTTTACGCTTGGATCAAATCCACGTCTAAGCTCTGCAATCTTTTCGGCATTTACAGCTTCATTACTCCTAAAAGTTGCCGCATCAATTAACGCTTTTTGAGCGTCAAGTTCGTACTGACGCTGATCCTGTGCTTTTTTATAATCAATAGCAGCTTCTTTTTCAAACTGTGACACCATATAGTCTGCATTATACAGGAATGCTTTCTTCTGCGTGTTAGACATCGAAGGGTATTTAGCAACGCCCTCTAAAAGTTTTTGTGTTCTTGGATCAGAAGCCAACTTTGGATCGTCTTTATATTTATTAAGATCACCCGCTCGCAACTCAAACCTCCCATCAAGAAATTGACCCTCTTCCTTGTTCTTGGTATATTGTTCAATGCTTGAAGCAATGTTCTGCCCAATACCTTGTGCCGCCTTGCCCAGCGTGTTGGCGATGTTTGTAGACGCCTGCATATAACCCTCGGGCAGGGGGCTGATGTACTGAACAGGATTAAAATATGGTCCCTTTTGCATAAATGTTAGGCGCTAAGAGTTGCGATGCGGCTGTCCATCCAGAGGCGGATGGCGCGTTTTATTTTTGGTTTGTTGCTAATGAATTTAGCAAAGCGAGAGCCATACTTTGTGTATAGATCGTGGAACCAGTTTGGTGAGCGAGTCAGCAGCCATGTGCGGAACTCAATCCAGCGAGGATTGTTTTCGCCGTAGACCTCGCGAGCCACCCAGCATTTTGTTGCAAATTGACCAATCACTGATGTACCGCCTGTAACTGGAGCGGCAGCAATTGCGCCGAGGCCACCAGCAATTCCACCGATCATTGATGCGTTAGCCTGCGCCTGAGCGATGTTAGCAGCATTTGTGGCCTGCTGGTTACCACCGTAAATATTATTGGCGTAGCTCGACTCTGGATTAAATAGCGAAGGACCGGCCATCTGAGTGTTCTGCATGCCTTGATTGCCGAGACCTTGGCTCGCTTGGAATGCCGTGCTAGGACGCCCAAGGATCGCTTGGAATGGATCGCTCGACGTTGCCTGACGTAGGCCAACCATCTGCGCAGCATAAGCGCGGTTTGCGGCCAACTCTTGGTTGGCAAGCTGGGAACCCTGACCAAGGTTCTGAATGTAATTCTGGTACTGCTGTTGGTTGCTGGCGCGATTGCTTTCGGCTGCGCCAAGATTGGCCTGCTGATTCGCAAGTTGAGCCTGCATCATTGCCTGTTGGTTAGCTTGCCCCACCGTCAAGCCGGCCTGCTGATTAGCCAACTGTGACTGCATCAGAGCCTGTTGATTGGCTTGAGCGGCTGTCAAACCAGATTGCTGATTGGCCAACTGAGCCTGCAATCCATACTGCTGGTTGAGCTGTTGCGCCTGCATCCGATTGGAAACATTCTGACCTTGCAGGCCAATGTCCTGACCATAGATGTTGCCGGCAAAGTTACGGTTTGCGGCCTGCTCCTGCTGCAATTGCGCGTTAACATTCTGCGCCATCCCAAGGTTCTCAACTTGGCGTTGGCGTTGGTTAACCAAACGATTCTGAACCTCTGCGCTAATAGCCTGGGGCGACATTGCCATCCCGCGTGCGGCGTAGGATGCGCGAACCTGTTGCTCTGCTTGACGCATCTCGGACGGTGTCAGACTGCCATCGGGTGACATCTGGTTCATTACGGCACTCTCAAGTGCGCTGGAGATCCGCGACGGGCCGGCGTTGAGCGCCTGATTGTAGAGACTGCTACCGAGGGCGCCTTGGCCAATATTTCCAGCGCGAATGTTCTGGGTGTAGACCTGCTGCGGTCCACCGATCTGGGCTGCACCTACCTGCTGTGGTCCGCCCATCTGAGCTGCACCAACCTGCTGCGCGTAAATATTCTCACGCGGCTGCTGTTGGGCAAGCTGCTGACTAAGTAAATTTGAGTACTGGTTCTGCTGTGGACCGGCGAAGCCCTGAGCCTGTTGCAAAGATGCCGCCAGCTCAGGATTTGCTGCCATGAACGCCTGCGAAGCCTGCAAACCAAGCCCCTGCACGTCTGCAATGTCAGCGGCACGTTGCTGGGTGTTGGCCGCTGCGCTGATCTCACCGTACTGCGGAAGAGCCTGACGGTAGATGTCAAGCATACCCATCTGGCCACCAGGCACGCCCAGCAGCGCCTGCTGAGTGTTCTGGAGCTGGAGCTGGTTGTACAGCGGCTGGTACTGAGCCTCGGACTGGTATAGTTGAGGCGCCAGATTGATCTGGTTTTGCAGCGTCTGCGATGTTTCTTGCGCGTAGTCGCGTGCTGGTGCTGCCTGTACTGTTGTAGATCCCATTTTATTTAAGCGTTAAGTGTTACTTTAAAATTTTCTTAATAAGTTTGTCTGTGTCGAATACGCGCAATCTTTCGTCGCCCTTAAACCCGCGCTGCCAGATCACCTTTGGTAGGTGCCACGGCATCCGAGTAATAAACCACTTCAGCGCACCGTCACCCACGGCCATCTTGACGAACCATGAGTCTGCGAGGTGGTACTCTTCTGGCTCAAGCCAGCGATCTGACTCTGCCTCGATGATTGGGCGACCCAGCAGAATTGTGGCAGGTGAAGAGAACACAAAACCGTGCGTGAGGTAGGAGTGAATGTCCTTCCCCAGAACAAGACCGTTTTTTTTGTAAAGGTCTTCGGCGATTTGTAGTGCTGGAATCATTCTTCGGATACGACGTTCTTCCCAGGCATGGTTGCTGAAATTCTAAGACCGCGCAGCGTTGGCCGGCCTGTTACTGACTCAAGTTTGAGATCGAGACCAAAACCGCGCTTGCCGATGCGGAAGCGTTTCGTGAAGTCCTCCGCGCCAGACGAAGCAAAACTAAAAACCTCAGACGTATTGTCGGGGTTGGTGGCAATGGCCGTGATCGTCATTGAGTCGCCGGCGTTGCAGTTCAAGTCTGCCTCCGCGTAGCTAAAGCGTTTTGAGGCGTAGGTATCGTAGAAATATCTGCGCGTCAGGATCTGGCCGGCAATGGCATTTGGCTGGAATGATGTCGTCATTGTAGCCGGCAGAACAAACGGAAGCACCGGCGAACCCGTGCTGTCGGTTAGCTCATCGTAGGCCAGCTCCTCGCTTAAAAAGATGCCGTACTCTTGGTTAATAAAATACAAACGCTTGGCCTGTCCATACAGAGCGATTGACATACTATCGACGTAAAAGCCGGTTGGGAACGTATCGACCGATTCCCATGCCTTATTGAGCAGGGAGTACACGATCACCGCATTGTTCCGAGTGGACCCATCAATTGGGATGGCTAGGTAGTAGCGATTATTGAACACCTTGCCAACGGCCTTGCTGACCGCGGTGGTGTTAATTCGGGCGATGACGTCTGAGATAGGATCAGACAGTGGGGTAGTGTTACCTAGCAGTTTTAAGTCTAGGCTAGGATTGAGCAGGTAAACTCCGTTGTCTGAAAGAAAGAAAATGTATTCGCCGGCGTTGACGATAGAGCGCCGAGCGGAGCAGCCAAACTCTGACGTCAGAGACTGGATGAATGATGTTCCGCCTGGGGCTGCGCCGGCGGTGTAGCCGTTCGGATCAACGTAAGCGTAGTACATTGAGTTGCGCTGAAAAATAATGAATTTATCTTCCTGCCAAGGCTGGAAACCAACGATGAAATCGTTTGCGCCGACGTTAATAAAGAACTGAGCAAAATCTAAGTCCCAAGTATTATAGTCTAAATAATCGCTGGCGCAGATTGAGTCGCGGGTCTGCTTTAGGATCAGCCGATTCTTGAAGTACAGACCAAAGTCGCTGGTCGGCATATTCTCGGCGCCTGGTGTGTTTACACCCTGTGGGACAACCGTAATCGTGGTGGCGCCGTCCCAGACAAGTGGAGCCTTGGCCTTCTGACACACTACAGTGCCACCGGAGTCTGCGCTTGGTGCGGTCGCCATTGTGTACTGGAAAGTGTTTGCAGTTACAGCAGAGATTACCCAAGACCCGTTGTACTCTACCTTGTTTGATCCTGTGATGATGACCTCGTCACCGTTGGAGTATCCGTGCGCCGTAATAGTAGCTGTGGCCAGCGTGGTGACGTGCGTAATGCTGGTAACCGTCTTAAACGCATCTCCCTGACCTCGGAAAATGTAAGCCACGTTGTTTGCCTGCACAATGTCCACGTTGTCGGTGGCAGTGATCGTGCGATCGGTTGGGTAGTTAATAATACTCCCAATAGAT
>TARA_R110000868_G_scaffold127458_6_pt1 | contig 15635 bp, 11 predicted proteins | sample TARA_R110000868 | Tara Oceans TARA_R110000868 (sample SAMEA4397489) | marine metagenome | biome: Polar Biome; feature: [SRF] surface water layer (ENVO:00010504); material: water (ENVO:00002006), including particulate matter (ENVO:01000060) such as... | depth 5 m | reverse complement strand
AGGAACTACGGGAAATTTTGAATTTTTATATCGAAGGAAAATCAAGTGATGACTATCTTTTCCCTGCGAATTATGATGGCAGTACAAAGCACTTTGAAAAATATAAGACCCAAAGAAGAAGGATGAACAGCCGTCTTAAGATCATTGCCGAGGATGCAGGTATCGAAGAACATTTTACCACTTATACCATCCGTCATTCCTGGGCTACGATCGCCAAGTTTATGGGGATTTCGACAGAGGTTATAAGCGAAGGATTGGGCCACAACTCCTTAAAAACTACTCAGATCTACCTAAAGAGTTTTACCAACCAGGTTTTGGATGAGGCCAATGAGATGGTTGTTTCTTGAGTTAGTAAGAATTGCAAAATGAAGCCGAATAATACAAATGGATTTGCTGATTTCATATAAAATTACTTCAAAAATTAATGATACAAAAAAAAGGGCTCCAATATTCTGGAACCCTTCTACTCAAAACTAACTCAACAACTCAACCTATAAATATTCTAAACTGCCTTGCACAAATGACTTTCAGAAATACATTCTCAACTTTGTTCAAGAGCAAATCACATAACTGAAATCAAATTAAAAAGCTTTACCAACCATGCTTTGGATGATGCAAATGAGATTTTAGTTTCTAAAAGCATTGTTTAATCAAAGTAATGAAAGTCCAGACTTAAATAATTCAAACATTGTATTCTCCTGAGCCAGTGATTGTGCAATTAAACTTTTTTGTTAATCTCACTTTATTATTTGCTTTATAGAAATTTTTTCAATTTAATCTAATGATAATTTACTTTTAGCCATAATTTTACAGTTTTGACCAAAACCTAAAAATGAAAGGAGATCAATCTTTTTAGGCATAATCCCAGGCACTTCTATATAACGTTTTTCTAAATGAAAAAATAGTCCAATAGATACTTTCCAATAATATTGTTGTATACAGCTCAATTTAATTCAATTATATGTTAACTATTTGTTGGAGTCCGAAATTAATTTGCAACTATTCCATAGATCTTCATCACAGATCAAAGTTCTTGATGGATAAAATAAATCTTTCCAAGCATAGTCTGAATCGATTCCCGATTTGGAACGACTTGACTTAATGTTTGAGTTAAAAACAAAGGTTGTCCATAAATTTTATATCTATTTCAGCTCATTTAGTTTTACATATTGGTGTTTTCTAGTAAGTAAATGGATAATTGTCAATGCTAATAAATAAGTAAACCCACAAACTGTGAACAATATATTGTAACCCGCTTCTAAATTTCCTATTATTTTGTACTTGTCCAATAGTGCTCCGACCAGAATGGGAAATAAAATGCCTCCAACTGCTCCGGCCATTCCACCAATACCGACCACTGAACTTACAACTTTACTCGGAAACATGTCCGAAGCCATCGTAAAAACGTTTGTGGCCCATGCTTGATGCGCTGCTACAGCCAAACTAATGAGCGCTACGGCAATCCATATATCATTAGCGAACTGTACAAGAATAATGGATACCTCTAGCAAAGCGAATAATAATAATGCACCTTTTCTGGCGTTTAAAACAGGTAATCCACGTCTGATCAACCAAGATGAAAAGTATCCCCCCCCGATACTCCCAACAGTTGTAGCTCCGTAAACAATCATTAATTCAAGACTTGGCTTTGTAAGATCTAGGTCGAAAGTAGCAGAAAAATAAGAGGGCAACCAAAATAGAAAGAACCAAAAAATAGGGTCGATCAATCCTTTACCTGCAATAAAAGCCCAGGTCTGTGGCAAAGAAAACAATTTTCCCCATTTTACCTTTATTTTCTGTTCATCAGCGTTTTCAGTATTTTGTCCACTAGTAATATATTCATATTCCTTTTTTGTTAACCTCTTCTGTTTAGCGGGTATAGTATATAAAAACAACCAAAATATTAACCATATGAAACCAAATGAACCGGTAATCCAAAAAACTTCTTGCCAACCATAATGGGATAATATCCAAGGAACTACTAAAAGTGCAAGTACTACACCAATACTTGTTCCTGAATTAAAAATTCCTGTGGCTAACGCTCGTTCCTTTTTAGGGAACCATTCCGACACCGCCTTCATAGCCGCCGGGAAATTTCCAGCTTCACCTAAAGCCAGGCCAACTCTCGCCATACTAAATCCAAAGACCGTTTTTACTGCTGCATGGAGCATACCTGCCACACTCCAAACAACTATGGTTATTGAATATCCCAACTTCGTTCCCAACTTGTCGATTAACCACCCAAAAGATATGAGACCAACGGCATAAGCTGCCGAAAAAGCCATTATAATATGTGCATAATCCGTTTCGGTCCAGTTAAATTCCTTTTCAAGAATAGGCTTCAATAATCCAATTATTTGCCTATCTATATAATTAATTATAGTCGCAGTAAACAGTAAAGCCACTATAATCCATCGATAATTCTTTATTTTTGAGTTGAACATGAATTTTTATTTTAAATTGGATATGTTATATGGGTGAATAATTATCTTGTTCAAGGTTGCACTTTCATAACGAATTTTCGGAAATGAGAATTTAAACCTTCCCAGTTCCTTTCCTTGATTAGGGTCTTATTGAATAATTGACTTCCTATTCCAAAACCATCGGCGCCCGCTTCCCGAAAACTTTCAATATTATTCAAAGTAACTCCTCCTGTTGGCAATAATCGTACTTGATCTAGAGGACCTTTTAGCTCATTTATGTAACTTGGGCCAACCGTGGTAGCAGGAAATATCTTTATCATGGTAGCTCCCATTGACGATGCCTTATAAATTTCTGAGGGTGTAAAAGCTCCTGGAAAAATGGGGATTTTTCTATCCACACAATTAAGGATGACTTTTTCATTAATAATGGGTGTTACTATGAACTGTGCTCCAGCATCAAGGGCCTTATTTAGATCATCCTCACTACAAACAGTTCCCGCACCTATATTCAAGCTAGAGGAATAACTATCTAAAGCATACCGAATCATTTCCTGAGCCTGTACCGTATTCATTGTTATCTCTATGTTCGTTAGGCCAGCATCATAATATTGAGGTAGAACATTTTTTAGATCCTCAAAAGACACATTTCTTACTATTCCTATAATTGGGACTTTTGAAAACAATTCCCAAGAAAATAAATCTTCTCTCATAAGCTTTGCCCCTTTAATTTTAAAGATTCATTCTGAAATATTTTTATTTGGCCCGCGATAGCGGCTTTATCGACCAATTCATCGGAGATCAGAATAGTCCTTTTTAACAGGTCAAGCTCCTCAAAGGCCAATTTATAAAATTCATATAGTTTAGTGCCACTGCACAAAATCAATTGGCACCCCATCTTTTGGTGAAGATGGCTTAATTCCGCCCCAATTAAGAGCCCGCTTAAAAAAAGGAAGTTTTGTTTCTTGTTCAACTTATCGAAAAGCTGGTTAGTCCTAACAGTAAATAAACTATTCAGCACATTAGCGGATTTGGATTTCTCGACACCTAACTTAAACGCATCCAATTCATTTTTGGAGTATTCATTTAAACCTTTGGTCTCGACCGATTGTTTTAAAATGCTGTGATTGGCCATAAGGTCGAATATTTCACCGGTCATAAAAGTTTGGAAGTCGATTAGCTGATCGTCACATAGTACAACATGTTTTGAATGTGTGCCCGGAAATATCAAAATAGATACCTTTAATGTATTTTTAGATAAATAAGGCGAGGACGCCAGACCGATCAATTGGGTCTCCTCTCCCCGCATTACATCGGTCTCACTTCGAACACCTGAAATGAGTATAATATGATGAGGAAAATCCTCATGTGAATTAAAATGCACAATACTAGCATTGCTTCCGTCCATGAGAAATGGCAATATAGCATATGGAACCTCCTTCAAGCCTATAGAGGAGGATGCCATCCCGGAAATTACTATTGGAATGTTATCCAGTTCAATGGATAATTTGGAGGATAACAGGTCTATCTGCTTACTTAACCGTTGCCGGAAAAACTTATCCCGGGAATTACCACTTGTAATTTCCTCCTTTTTCCAAGCATTGAAGGTTTTGGAAATACCATCGGGGGAATGTACTTCGCCAATAACCTGTTGGTCAACAATGTTTACCAACTGTAACCGGAAAGTAGATGTACCCCAATCACAACACAATAAATAGTTCTTCATTCAATCGAATTTTCTCTTTATTATCCTGCCAGCCCGCCTCAAGTATAGAGCTATTGATGTTTGACAGAAATGATATAAATTTATTCCCCTGTCCTTACTTTGATAACTATTTTTTTTACCGGTGCATCGTCATTTACTTTAATTCCCGGACGATGGGCATTCTGTGGAAAGAAAATAAAGAACTGTTCAGGGTCCCCGATATAATATTTTCCTTCCCCTGTATAAAAGGCTATGTCCTTGGGATCATCATAAGGCTCGGTTACAGTAAGCGAAGTAGGAGGTGCAATGCCCATCCATTCTTTCCCTTTGATGACGTATTGAATATCGCTATAATGCCGGTGCGATTCCCACTTTCCCTGTTCAAAATTTTTCCCGGGGCCTTCGGTAATAATAACGTAAACATTTTTGCCGTGTATTGGAAAAATGCCCGGCTCAACATCTTCGAGATTAGTTACCCGCATGTACTCAAATGCTATATCCCACCAAGCTTTGTTAGCATGATATTGTCTTGCAAATTCTTTTTGGTCAATAGACTGATGGGGCTTTAGTTGCAAACCGTTCAACCAATCATAGCCGTTGTACCACTGTACGGTTTTCTTTGAAATGTTATCGTTTTTTTCCTGAGCCATACTATTAAAGCTTATAAATAAAAAGTAGATGAAAATTGCTTTCATTAATTTTAAGTGGCATTTCTCTTTCATGTTGAAATAAATTTAAGTTGAACATTTAATACGACAAATAAAACCAGCTACCAATTATGGATGGAACCATCGGGAGCTTTCAGTACAGGATGCGGAAATTTTGTTTTTTCAGTTATTTCCATTATAAAATCAGCCTTCTTCGGATCAAACTTGACTCCCAGTCCAGCACTTGGATTAAGGTATAGTTTGCCTTTCCTAAAGTCTATAAAATCCTCGTTAAAATAAGCAGGCCTTTCCGGTTCACCTCCCCCGAGTTCCATCATACATCTCGATGGACTGCTCGATCCCAGAACATGGACCAGGGCAGCAGTTGAAAGTGGCCCCGTAAAGTGAGGTATCATACCTACATAATGGGTCTCGCACATCGCAGCAATTTTCTTGAACATCGAAATACCACCGGTATTAGGTAGCGTAACACGCGAATAATCGATCAAGTGCTGCTCTACCAGCTCATTGATGTCCCATATATCCCCGAACTGCTCCCCAACTGCCATAGGTACTTTGGTCATGGATCTCATCATCTTGTAGGACCCTGGGTTTTCAGACCTTATCAGATCCTCTACAAAATAAGGCTGCAGCTCTTCCAGTGCGGAACATATCTTAATGGCCTCGGTCGGATCAAATCTGGTGTGCAGGTCGATTGCCCAGTTGCCTTTGCCCCCCACGGCCTTATCTATCCTTTTACAGAATTCGATCGTTTTATGCGCATTTTCATAGAAATCAAAAGGTTCATCACCATTTCCTCCTGTGGGGCCGATCCTATAGCATCTTAGCCCAGCCTCAAGACAATCTATGGCCCTTTGCTCCTCTGTTGTGGCCGTGGACGCCCGGAAACCAGTGGCGTAGCATTCAACGGAATCCCTGGACGCACCGCCCAATAGATCGTAGACGGGCACGTTGAGTGCCTTTCCCTTTAGATCCCAAAGCGCCATCTCCAACGCTCCCAGGGCATGGAGCTTTTCCCTTCCCGGCGGATAGAACATACCTCTGTATATATTCTGCCATATATATTCTATCTTAAAAGGATCCTCCCCTATCAACATTTGGGCACATTGTTCGATCATATCCTTTGAACCGCCCTCGCCGATACCGATGATCCCGCCATCGGTCTCTATCTCCACGATTCCTCGGGCCTGGTTGAACAAGGGCTTGTTGTACCCGGGGGCACCATAATACCTGATCTTTGTAATCTTCAATCCTGATCCCGCCTCTTTATCTTCAAGTGAGCCTTCCGCTCTCAGAAGATGCAGACCACCTATCGTGGCCGCCGAACCTAGAATCCCAGATCTTATAAAGTTTCGTCTTTGCATAATCTGATTTTAAATAATATAAATAATTATTTTGCCCATTCACAACAGGACAATACCTCCCGGGGTGCATATCCCATTTGCTTTTGGAATATAGCTTCCCATACTTTAATCTGTCCTTTCAATATCTACAAACCGCATACCCTCTTTCAACAGTTTATAATCATCATACTTTATAAAAGCGTCAAATTTTCCTGTGTTCTCTTCAAAATCAACATCGTAAAACACTAATTCAGTGTCGCCTTTATCGACCTTTTTCTCTACAAAGGTCTTTCCAAACTCAACGACCGCTTTGCCGGCCTCCTTAACAGGGTCAAAACGAAGCGTAATCTTGTACCTGCCCTTTTCACTGTGGACGATCCATTGGCCCCATCGGATCCCTGAACCAGGACCAACTCCCGAAACAACTCCCGGGCCGCCCCAATCGAACCTGGAAAGCACCGTTACCTTTTCAGCTGGATTGCCTAGGTAAATTGGCTGCACCCCATTAAAGCCGTATTTGGTCCTTTCCTGGGTAACATCCCTGAACCAATTTTCATAACTTGCGAGATATTCGACCACTATTTCAGGATGCTTTTTTGCGATATTGTACATTTCGCTAGAGTCCTTCTGAACATCGTAAAGTTCCAACGTCTCGACCACCCTTTTCAGTTCAACGTCCGTCGGCTGAAAGATTATACCGTGTGGATAATCGTGTGGGGCGATCAGCTTATACCGTGGGCCCCTTACCGCAAAATGCATATATTCGAAGGGAACATCGGATTGATGCAACTGAAAATAGAGCAACCTCTCGGGCAAATCGGTCACCTTTTGTTCTATCAGCGGCAAAAGCGATAGCCCGTCGATTATCACCCCGTCATCCGGCGCAACCTCGCAAGCCTCCAATAGGGTCGGCAAAAGGTCGATTATGCCTCCTACTTTATCTATTTTTCTAGCACCTTTAAATTTCGAAGGATATCTTATAAAAAAGGGAACCCGGATACCATTTTCATATACACTTGTTTTAGTGCCCCGAAGATTATAATCATATCTGCCGGGAATAACGTCGTTCTTCGTCCTACGATTTCTCATGCCGTTATCGGAAAGAATAACAACAATTGTATTATCATCAATATCAAGGTCTTTCAGAAGCTTCAGTACCCGGCCTACGTTCGTGTCGACGTTGGATACCATCCCGTACAACCGGGCATTGTTCTCGTGCAGGCCCATCTTCCTATAGGGATCGACCTTGTCATCATTTATCGTTAACGGTAAATGTGGAAGGGGGGTCGATATATAGGCAAGAAAAGGCTTATTGTCCTTTTGGCTTTGCCGTATGAACTCCATACCGGCATCAAAGAATATATCATCGCAATATCCTTCATAACGTTTAGATACGTTATTGTGCTCCAATATGGGGTCGTAATAGGCGTTTCCCAGAGGGCCTGCGGACTGCCCTATTCCCCCTCCCTTATGGACAAGTGCCTCTTGAAAACCCTGGTCAGTAGGCCGCATGGGATAACTGTCGCCAAGGTGCCATTTTCCGAAAATCCCTGTTTGGTAACCAGCATCGCCTAAAGTTTCTGCAATGGTCACCTCATTAGCATGCATTAGGCCTGCATAATAAAAAACGCTCAGTACTCCGGTTCTATACGGCCACCTTCCCGTCATCATTGCGGACCTGGTAGGAGCACAGCTGGGATATGTATAAAAATTGGTGAATTCCACGCTCTCCTTCCCGAATGCATCGATATTGGGTGTTTTTACATATGGATTTCCATGGATGCCAAGGTCCCCATAGCCAAGATCGTCCGTCATGATGATGACTATATTAGGACGTGATTGGGAATAGGTAATTTGGAATGTAAGTATAAAGATGACTAAGCAGCCAATCTTAAATTTGTAGTTTGCCATTAATAATTTCATATAAAACATTGGTTAATAATAAATTGAACTACGTATCAATACCTGGGTTTTGCTCTAAAAGGGAAGCTGCCATATACCATCGTTCAATCCGGCAAAGCAAAGGCTATATAATTGTTTCCCGCTTTTAGCCCACGTGTACCCCCTGCAGCAATAGCAATATATTGCTTACCATTAACTTCATAGGTAATAGGAGTAGCAAACCCTCCGGCTGGTAGTTGAAATTCCCAAACAATTTCACCTGTTTTTTTGTCAAGTGCCCGTATTTTTTCATCCCTGGTTCCTGCTATAAATATTAAACCACTTCCGGTTACAATAGGTCCAGAGTAAATTTCCGTGCCCGTAATCGGTATACCACGTTTGGTTAATTCGGGAAATTCTCCAACCGGCACTTGCCAAAGGTAGTCACCACTACTTAAATCAATTGCGCTCATCGTTCCCCATGGAGGCTTAACTCCAGGATAGCCTTCTTCGTCAAAAACTTTGGTCCGGCCCTTTACTGTATAAATCGGTTGAAATCCAAAGATATTCTCATCGGTTTCACTAATGGCCGCATTTGGTTTATCATGAGCTTCCCTAAATACTTCCGGTTTTGTTTCTTCCCTATATAAATAATCCAGAATCGAATTTCTATCCTTATCCGTTAAATGTCGGAAAGAAGGCATTCTTGTTCCTCCATTTAACAAAAGGTCTGCAAGATCCTTTCGTGGGTAATTATCCTTGACATTACTTATGTCGGGAAAATCTGTACCATTGCCCTTTTTATCCTTTCCGTGGCATGCTGCACAATTCATAGTAAAGAGTTCTTGGCCCGAATTGGACTTTCCTTCCGCCTGAACCAAACTAGGATTCTTTTCCAATTCAAGTATCCATGGATTGTCATTTGAAGGTTGGTACAATATACCATCTTGATCTATGGCGTTCCCTCCCCATTCAGCACCCCCACTAATTCCAAAATGCAAAATCCCTTTCAAACTTGGTGGGGCCCACTTATTATCCGTACGGTAGCGCTCGAATATCTTCCTTGTATATGCTTCCGCTTCAGGGGAGATGTTCGAAATATCATCTTCTCTAAATACCTGACGCGAAAAGGGCAAAGGTTTTTCCGGATACTTTTGGGAGGGCCAAGGATGTTCCCCTGGAAGGCCATTTGTTGGCACGGCCCTTTCTTCAATGGGAAAAATCGACTCTCCAGTCGCTTGATCAAGAACATACACCAATCCATCTTTAGTCGCTTGTACAACTACTTTCAACTTCTTTCCATCTTTGGTAATGGTCGTAAGGCTAGGTGGTTGAGGAATATCCAGGTCCCAAAGATCATGATGAACGGTTTGGAAGTACCACTTTAAGCTACCATCCTTGGCGTTCAAGGCAACTATACAATCTGAAAATAGATTTTTTCCTTTCCTGTTTCCTCCATAATGGTCTGAAGAAGGCGAACCTGTTCCGAAAAATACTACGCCTTCTTGTTCATCCAATACCATCCCGGACCAATTATTTGAGCCACCAACCTCCTCATAAGCATTTGGGGGCCACGTTTCATATCCTTCCTCTCCAGGATGTGGAACTGTATGAAAAACCCACTCTAACTCTCCCGTAATTACATTGAATGCCCGTATAGAACCCGGTGCCGCATCTCCCGATTCAGATACTGTAGATCCCATTACAAGTGTATTATTATAAATGACTCCCGGCGATGTGGCCCCAACCCTTAATTTACTCACATCTTTAGTTATACCATCATCCAATCCTGTGTTCAGATTTACAATTCCGTTATTCCCAAATGTGGTTATCAATTCACCCGTTTTGGCATCCACTGCATATAAATTGGATTGAACGGTATATAATATTCTTTTATCCCCACCATCTTCCCAGTACATCACCCCTCTAAGCCTGGAAGCGCTAATGCCTGGCGAAAATTTCCACATTTCCTTTCCCGTTGCGGCATTTAGGGCAAATAATTCCGATTCCGCAGTGGTTCCGTAAAGGATTCCGTCAATCACTATGGGTTGACATTGTATTGGTCCCGAACGTCTGGATTTTTCTTCCGTAGTATCGGTTTCCCTAGTATCATACATCCATGCCACCTGTAAATTGTTTACGTTGTCTTTTGTTATCTGCACTAAAGGAGAGTATCTATTCCCTGCTTTATCACCTCCATAAACTGGAAAATTATTTCCTGTTTTATAGGTTGATTGAGTAGATTTTGAAGAGGGCTCACTACATGAAAATAGGGTCACAAAAACTATTGAAAGTCCTATATATTTAATCAAGTTTTTAAACATAATTCTAAAAAGCATAAAATCCATACCGGAATCAAAAAAAATATCATCGCAATAACTTTTATATTGCTGCTCTAAATTGTTGTGTTATAAAATAGGATATAATATGAGTTTCTCGGAAGGCCTGCAACCTGACGGCCCATACACCCTCCTTTTTGGACCAATCCTCCTTAAAAACTGCTATCTTACCAATCAATAACAGAATTATCGTCCGGATCATAACTTGTAAGGTACGGCCTCGGTTCACCCACCTCGTTCATTAATTTATCCTCATCAATGGTAATGCCCAGTCCAGGTCCCGTAGGTATAGGGCGATAGCCATCCACAACAGGGGGCAAAGGAACTGCCAGAAGTTCGTGCTCTCTGCCCCCTCTTTCCTGGACCAAGAAGTTAGGGACGCAAGCGGCGATCTGAAGACTTGCAGCGAGAGAACAGGGGCCGTTCGGATTATGTGGGGCAATAGGCGCATAATAGGCTTCCGCCATTCCGGCAATGAGCCTCAGTTCGGTAATCCCACCAGCATAGTTGACATCGGGCTGAAGTATCATCGCCGCACCCTTCTCCAATACCTCGCGGAAACCCCACTTGGTGAAGATACGTTCTCCCGTGGCAAGGGGTATGAGTGTCTTTTTTGCCAGATCGGCCATTACATCCACGTTCAGTGCCTGCACTACCTCCTCTAAGAACCATGGCCTATGGGGCTCCAATGCCTTTATTAACAAACTGGCCGTAGTGGGCTGGACCGCCCCATGAAAATCAAGGGCAATATCGACATCCGGATGTTTTTCCTTAAGGGCAACAAAACGCTCTACTACCTCATCGATCATTTTATGACCTTCATTGTATTTGAACGCCGTACGCGATCCCTTGGGCCCGACCTTTATATGTTTGACACCTGTCTTATAATCGGGTTCTGTACCATAGACCAATGCCTTGTCCCGGGTAGCCCCCCCTAAAAGTTCATATACAGGTACACCAAAGCACTTCCCTTTTATATCCCATAATGCTTGGTCGATCCCGGATAGGATGGCAGTTTTTATCGGTCCGCCCCTATAGAATGCCCCGCGGTGTATCGCCTGCCAATGTTTTACCACGGGACGTGGGTCTTTTCCGATAAGATAGGTGCTGCCGACCTCCATTGCTCCCGCTGCACAGGCCTTAGCATCATCTTTGAGCATTTCGCCCCAGCCGGTGATGCCCGCATCTGTCGAGATCTTTATGAAGACCCAGGAGTTTTTCAGAACAAAAGTTTCCACTTTGGTGATCTTGATCTTATCCTTGGGACCGATTAGTGGGGAAGCCGTTACAGGCTTTGAAGTAGCCGCGTTTAAACCGGTAATTCCCCCTAGCGTAGCCGCTGCCGCAGAGGCGAGCGTAGTCTTTTTTAGAAAATCTCTTCTGTTGTTAGAACTTTCTCCAAGTGTTTCCATATAGTGTATTTAAATGTTGCATTTTTATAAATTTAGTCTCTAGTTTAATTCGGTGTTGACAATAACATTTCATATCTATTAGGCATCTTCCCGAATTTTATATTAGCCTTTAAATCCGAGGTTGTACTTATTGAAAACTCCTTTGATTATTACTTAGTGCCTTTTAAATTTTCTTTTATTCTAAAACAATTCAGATAATCTTGTAAACTTTTGGCAGATACTCCCTTCAAGGTATTATATATCCATTTCTTAACTCAAATATGAGTAGAATTCACATAAAGGACAGACATCATCTTTGTTACTTCGGTTAACAACGGCACTTGTACTTCTAGGTTCCACAAAAACACAAACAATTAAATATCTTAATGGTGTGAAGGTCTTTCCTGCGTATCCAAATCGCCCTCCTTGTAATCTTCGAACGATCCCTTCTTATGCCAATAGGAAGCGAGGATGGACCCGGTGATATTCATCAAGGGTCCGAAGACCGCAGGGGCCAGCCCCATGGTCGCTATCTTGCCCAATGAGTTGGCTATGCCCGAGGCAAGGCCCCCGTTCTGCATCCCTACCTCCAAAGCAATGGTTCTTGCATCCTGCTCGTTCAATCGCACTAAACGCGCGTACCAGTACCCCAGCAGATAGCCAAATATATTATGGATAAGGACCAGGAACATTAATATTCCGCCAATATCCAATAGACTGTCTCTTCCCGCTGCCGTTATGACCACAATTATAAGCCCGATGCCCAGCATGGAAACGATGGGCAACGCCTTGTCCAACCACTTAGCTCCTCCGCCCCGAAAATGGTTAAAGAGCAGGCCAACGCCTAATGGCAAAATAATCATCTTTACAATGCTCCACATCATGTCCAGCACATCTATTTCTATGAATTCCCCGGCCAATAGCTTCATAAGAAGTGGTGTTATAAAAGGTGCCAAAATTGTGGAAATAGAGGTAATGGTAATGGACAGTGCCAGATTGGCCTTCGCCAAATAAGCCATAACATTGGATGCCACCCCACTGGGGGAACACCCGATCAAAACGATCCCTGCCGCTATCTCAGGCGGGAAATTGCTCATTTTGGCCAGGACAAATCCCATAATGGGCATTATCCCCAACTGTGCCGTGACCCCGACCAACACCCCCTTTGGGGACTTTATAACTTCCGCAAAATCGCCAAGTTTCATAGAGGTCCCCATCCCGAACATGATAAGTTGGATCAAGGGTATGATCAGTCCGGTAAGTTTAAAATCACCTATCTGCAAAAAATATTCGGGATAATAGAGCGCCAGGGCCACCCCGGCAAATATCGATGCCGTAAAGACATAACTGTTCAGGGACTTGTATCCACTGAAACCAAGGGCCAAAAGTGCAAAGAACACCATTATCAAAAGACCGGCATGTTCTATGTTGTTGGTAAAGACCATTCCCAGGATCAAAAGCAACAATAAAGCTGCCGTCCCAAGGCTAATGGAGTAAATATTCAATTTTTTCAAAATAAGGTTGGTTTAGGTTGTTCTCGTTTTAGTTGGGCAGTTTATATGCCTGTCTGGCCAAAAGTCTGAGCTTGCCGTGCTCATCTTTTTGGTATACTTGTACATTGCCGATACGGATATCCACAGGATTACCGGCATTGGTGGCCTTGGCCAAAAAAATGTGTCTGACTATAGCCGTATTCCCCGAAATATGTATGGCCTGATCTGGGGCCTCCACTGAGGAAAAATCAAATGGTCCGTTTACAATATCATCTATAAACTCTGCCTTGTTCTGGATCAGTCCGCTGGAATGTCCATAAGTAAGTTCCTCTGCGCAAAGCCTTTCCATGAGTTCCACTGTCGGGTCTACTATGGCCTTATTGAAAGTGGCAACGGCCTGTTGAACCTCGCCTATCGTAAGAGAATCTTGTTCCGGCTCCATAGTAATGACCGAGGTTTCACCATTAGTTGACTTTTCATTTTGACCGCACCCCATCAATACGAACAGGGCGAACATTGGAATGATCCAACTGCCCTTAATATTGTGAGTGCCATTAAGGTCCTTCATTTTTATAAATTTAATTTGTCCAATTACCATGTCCTTTTGCTTAAGACCTTGTCCAAAGTCTCCTTGGACATCTTTCCCAATTGAGGATGTTTGTCCAACCAGACCAAGAATTCCTTTTTTAGCTGTTCAGTCCACTGGCTGTCTATCTCTCCTGTAGAATATTTTTTTGTCCTTACCATCTCAAAACCAAACTGGTCCTTGAGGGCAACAAACTCTGCCGTGCCCACTACCTGTTCGGCTAAATGCGCAGGAATGAAAAGTACCCCTTCCCTTTTGGCAAGGACAAGGTCGCCCGGCAGTACCATGACCTGGCCGATCCTTATCGGGGTATTGAGCCCCATAAGCACTTCCTCCTCCAAAAAGGACGGGTGAAAGTCACGGACAAAGGCATTGAAACCATCAATTTGGCTTATGCTCTCCAGGTCCCTTGCACTGCCATTGAATACTACCCCATTTCCGGACTTGCTGTATATGGAAGTTGCCAAGGTAGCTCCCATAAGGGTACCTGCATCGATCTTCCCAAAACTATCGGCAACATATACGTCGCCCTTGGTAAGCACCTCTATGGGCCAAGAATTGGTATTGCCCTTCCTGCCTTGGGAATTTATGCCCCTTTCCTTGATGTTCTTCTCCACATCAGGACGGCTCGGCATGAAAAGTGCCGTAAGCGCCCTTCCTACAACAGGGACATCGTCATGGACCATTTTCCAATTGGCTTCGAACTGGTTCTTATACCCTTCATTCTCAAGAACCGTCCAGGCATCATCGATACCCACTTTTTTTGCCCTTTCCAAAAGATCGTCGGGTATTTTTGGACGCCCGTCATCAAACCGTTCCCCTTTCCATTCCGATGTGAGGAAAATTAGTTCATCTTTTGGAATGGTTTGTGCTGTCAATGAATTTCCATATACTAGAAACATAACTGATATTAGTAGTAGGGAATTGTTAAATTTAATTTTCATATATTATATATTACCTTCTAATTAAAAAAACCACTTTTTTTTCCAATTAATTGGAATAGGGTCATCCAAATAGTGCGACATGTGGTTCGAATCCTAGTATTGATAAAATCAATACCATAGCAATGCTACTTTTCATTTATTGATTGTCCCAATCAGAAGTTGATGCGAAAATTGTCCTGTCAGATGGATGAAGGACTGTTTTTATATGGTCCATATTGAGCTCAATACCCAAGCCCGGTGAATTGGGCACATGGGCATGACCTTTAGTAATAAGTGGTTTGCCATCAACAGTTTTTACCATTTTTGTCCACTCTGGAATTTCATCGCCTTCCGGGTGAAATTCAAGTACCGCACAATTTTGGGTAGCCGCAGCGCTATGAACGTTCGCCATAAATGAAACAGGTGTTCCTGCATAATGGAGGGCCTGGCCGATACCATGATCTTCGGCGTAATCACCGATTTTCTTGGTCTCAAGTATGCCTCCAGCGGTCGCTAGATCCGGATGGACAATGTCCACAGCCTGCAAATCACATAAATTTTGAAATGTTTCCCTGCCAAATATGTTTTCACCGGATGCAACCGGGGTCTGAATCGCATCAGTTATAGCTTTGAGATGATGGGGCACCGTCCAAGGTCCAGGCTCTTCCATCCAGGCCAATTGCACCGGTTCAAGTGCATTCCCCAACCGAACCATATTATCTATTGAACGGTCCCCAAAATGGTCCGCACTTATGGCTATTTCGTTACCAACTGCCCTACGAATTGTTTTCAGATATTCGGCAATCCCATCTATCCCCTTTTGTGAAAGTTTTTGGGACCCTTCCCTATAATATCCTCCCTGTATACCTTCCACTACCTTAAAACA
>TARA_R110000868_G_scaffold1584_1_pt1 | contig 15648 bp, 18 predicted proteins | sample TARA_R110000868 | Tara Oceans TARA_R110000868 (sample SAMEA4397489) | marine metagenome | biome: Polar Biome; feature: [SRF] surface water layer (ENVO:00010504); material: water (ENVO:00002006), including particulate matter (ENVO:01000060) such as... | depth 5 m | reverse complement strand
CGTGGCTGTCCGAAACGGCCGCGCATATTGCACAACGGCCACGATTGGCCACGATGGAACCGGCAATGGCCACGGATGGAGCCGGGCCCTACGTTATATGACACAACCGTCTGCTAACGCGGGCTAACCTCTACCTCACACAGTACCGAGTTGGCAATAAAACAGTGCTCATGAGCTTTGTGATGCATGGCCATAATGGCTTCAGCATCGGGCACCTTGTCACCCTCAAACACCACCCGTGGTGACAAACGGATGCAGGCGACATGGAAACGGCCATCGTCTCGCTGTGCCAGCTCTGCTACTGCACGGTCATCGTACGACACCACGGTCAGCCGCTTTTTGGCTGCCAGCGCCAAAAAGGTCATCATATGGCAACTGGCCATCGATGCTGCCAGCATCTGCTCAGGATCACAGCCGTAGTCATTACCAGCGCCTCCGGCTGCTATGTGTGCCTGATGGCCAAAGTCGAGTTGATGGCGGCGCTCAAAACCCAGGTGAGAGAACTCACCCTCACGCTGCCAGTGTAAATCCATGCCGTGTTCTGAAACCTTCGCTGTCATTTATTGTGCTTCCAGGGATAGGGGATCACCAATCAATACCATTGACGGGGTTAGTCAGCCAGTGTTTTGCGCAGGGTAAAGGCACCCCGTAATTGACCCACCTGATAACCCACCGCCTGGTCAGCCGGGTACAGCTCACTGAGACGAGTTTTAACCGGCTCAGCCAACGCTGAACCATGGCAGTTCAGACACAAGGCTCCGGTCGGAATCGCTTTCATATAACGATATTCACCGTTCTCCAGCATGCTGGCTTCCAGCGCAGCCGGAGGTTCGCCTGCCGCCAGACGCTGGTCGAAAGATTTTAAGGTCGCCAGTTCCCAGGCGTCCGGGGCATTGGCCGGATTGCGCAACTGCAACGAGGTACGCCCCACCGTCCAGTCGCCCTGGCTGTTGGCAGCGGCAATTGCCGGTGCCTGGGTATTACACAGATGAATGGCTGCGGTTGGGCCGCCCGCCTTCATCCCCTGCTGTACCGTTTGTTTCAGCTGTTTGCCAAACGTCATGGCCTGCTGCCGGGCTTCAATACGCAGGCTGGCGTCATCAAGCTGTTCAGCCTTGACGGTTGCACTGGTCAGCGACCCGAATGAGCCACCCAGTACACAGACCAGCGTCAATAATTTTTTCATCGTTATGCTCTCCATAAATAACTAAATACGCACAAAGGAATATTAATATTCTGAAAAAGCGGATACATGTATCAACACGATCCGCTCCTGTCTTGGTGTCCATCTGCCGCGAATGGCGAACGGCAAATTACCGTTTGTAATGGCTTATGGCCGTATATTTACTGGTATACGCTAGGATTAACTTCCACCTTGTGGACGTCACCGCTCCAGCCGTCAAAACCACCCACCAGCATTTTTACCTGGTCAAACCCCATACGCTTGAGGGTATGAGCTGCCAGTGTGCTGCGGCCACCATTCTTGCAATACAATACAATCGTGGCTGCTGTATCCATCAGCGCCGGATGATCACCGACCCGAAATTCCAGCACTCCACGAGGCACATTCACGGCCCCTGGCAAATGTCCCATCTCGAACTCGGCCGGCTCCCGCACGTCCAGTACCACGGCACCGGCGGTCAACAAGGACTCTGCCTCTTCGACGTTAACCGGGTTAACCGATACCCGTGCTTCGGCCAACAAATCTTCTTTTTTGAGTATCATCAGGTTTCCTCTTGACCAACGAACCGGAACAAACATGCCCATGCAGGCATATTATTAGTGTGCACCCAAACGCCATACAAACCAACCGGCTTAATCACAATTGATGCAACTCGCCGCCGCATCAGCTGCCGCTGCTCCGGCTTGCTCAGCCGCCTCGATACGTTCAAGCGTAGCAGGATGCGAACTCAGATACTGCTGCCAGCCCGGTTGATCTGTTGATAGCGGATCATCCGCATGTGACGCCATCAATAACCGCATGGCACGGGCAAAATCCAGCGGCGACCGGCCAAGTTGCTGCAGCCTGGCAATGGCAAAATCATCCGCTTGCCGCTCCATCTCCCTGGAGAAGGCATTTTCCAGCAAACCGGTTCCGGCCCCCAGCAGCAGCTCGGAGCTACCCTCTATATCGCCAAACAGTAAGCCAAACAACACTGAGGTGGCGGCCGATCGCGCCATCAGCTGCATCCCATGCTGATACTCCACATGGCCAATTTCGTGCAGCATAACGGCGATCAGGGCATCCACATCGGACGCGGTAAGATCCACCATCTGGTCTGTTACCAATACGGTGCCATCGGGCAGCGCAAAGGCATTCGCGCCCATATCCCCGGTACGGAAAATCAGGGGATACTGCGCCGGTTCAAGCTGTAACCGTTCCAGCACCTGCTGCCAGTGCACACGCAACTGCTGCTGTTGTGGCAAGGGCAGTGATGACGGCTCAAAATGCAGCGAGTCGAGAACCTGCAGGGTGTGTTGGCCAACCTGCTGCGATACCTGTACTGGCAACCATTCTACCGTGGTTTGCGCCAGTGCTGGAATGCCACGAAACGTGACCCACCATAAACACAGCGGCACCGCCAAAGCCGCAACCAGCACCACCAGCCAACGGCTTTCCAGCCATTCAGGTATACATTGCCGACGGCCAGCCACTAACCAGCGCCAATGTACATCGGCGGGAATAAAGCGGGCGTTATCTTCAAACACGACTTCTTGGGGTAAGCCAGGCACCGCACTTTCTACTACAAACTGGCCCGCTGCTGCGTATTTCAGCCCTTGTTGTACGTCCGTGCGATTCACATGAATCGCGCCGGTGTCATCCAGCAATGCCTCAGCCGCAACGGCCAGAGCACGATCGGCAAACTGATACTGTCCGGCAACAGCCGCTGTCATCCCAGCACCGAGACATCAACATCAAACAAACCTGCGGCTTCCTCACCAAAAGCGCCATCCTGCGACGTCACGGTATTGATCATGGAATCCATCGCGGGCTGAATCGTTACCTCGGTATGTTCCGCCAAATAACGCAGCATACGTACCTGAGTAACCGGATACGCCAACCCCAAGGTTACGATTAACAGCAGGGCATTAGACATTGCCAGCCCGGCGTAACCGATAGACGTGACATCCGATCGAAAAGTGGCGATGCCATCCAGCGACAGATTGGCCAGCAGGTGATTGCGGATCATGGCACTCCATATGGCGGCAACTAGTTGACTGATCACAAACATCGCCACAAACAGCAGCACCGGCAACCAGAAGCGCGGGGGAGCGTCGCCCTCGCCCTCCCCAGTACCGGATAGCAGGCTGAACAACGGCAGCAGCAGCACCATACTGAGTATGCCAAGGCCGACACACACCAGTGCCGCGTGATAATACGCACTCGTCCGGTTACTCACGTTGAAGGCCTTGCCGCCATAGGTGATGTTGTTATGGGTGTACTGATCAATCTTCTTCAGTACCCAGGGCAGTGCGAAGTAGAAGGTGAACATGGCGATCAGCGGCAAAAAAATAAAATGCGCCATGATACCGCCATAGTCACCGGTAAAATCAAAACGAACCTGGCGGTAGGAAGTCATCCGCAAAGTGAAGCGAATGCCCTGACAAATCAGCCATGGCACCGCAAACATCAGCAGAAAATACATCAAGCTCGCCGCTATCGGGCTGACATAGGCAACACCTGACAGCAGCACCAACACCAGCAGGGCAATCAGGCGCCCTCGCAAGATTTGCAGCGGTTTGGCCAGATAACTGAAACGATGGCCATCCAGCGAGGTATGGCCATACAGGTAACGGTGATTACGTACCTTGGCCCAGGCGCTGTAAATGCCCAGCGTCAGCAGGGTCAACAACATATTGACCAGCCAGAGTTTCTGGTATTCCAGATTGCGGCCAGAAAACAGTACTCGTACGTCTCTCGCACCACCCTCACTCGGTCGTGGAGGCGGTGTCACATCGTCATGGTCATTGGCTGCGGTGGCCATCCGGCCAGCAAAAGAATCAGTTTCCATCGGGAGCTCTCAACATCTGTGTTAATAAATAGATGTCCCCAATAGTCTATATAACCGTCATCCTCCGGCGGTACAACCTCTGGCCCCACAGCCATCTGCTCTCACAACCACTATACCTACACCCATGATTGACCACTGGCACCCGTGACTGAACTGACACCCAACTCACTACCGACACCCGCTGCTGTCAGATCAGAGCAGCCACAGGTACACACACAGCCCCATCAATGGCCAGCCGACATAAGGGCTGAAGGCATACCGCCAGAGCCGGGTTGTCGGTACATAGCCGACACCGTGGACAAACCCGGCGGAAATACCCCATAACCCCGCCGACAACGAGCCGTGATCCAACTCGTGCAAACCAACGGCCACCAGCTGCGGCATGGCCAACAGCAAACCGGACAGCACCAGCGCGCCCAGAAAGGACAGCGCTCGTGCCCAGCCCGCATACAGCGGCCCATAGGCCGCATAATCTACCGGAGTATTGGTTGAAGACGCCATGAAACTACTCCGCGTCCCGATCCAGGTCTTCATAAAACTCCAGCCACATGGCGTTAATCAGGCCAAAGGAGCAGGCCAGTAATACACCGAGAATCCAGGCAAAATACCACATACTATTTTCCTCGTTGTTTGAGTCAGACGTCGGGCGTCTGACCCCATTTCCGGGTTTTGATATTGCAGAATAACCAGCGTCGGTTCATCAATACGTGCTGTATTTGTTATCTTCAATAAACTTGTTGGTCATCCGGCCCCACATTTTGTAGTAACCCCAGATGGTGTAACTCAGCACGATAGGTACAAAAATCACCGCGACCCAGAACATGATGTTCAGCGTCATTTCGCTGGATACCACATCCCACACGGTAAGGCTGTGAGACGGCTCCAGGCTGGACGGCATCACAAACGGGAACAAGGAGAAACCAGCCGTCAGAATAATCCCGGTGACTGCCAGCGAGCTGGATACGAACGCCAGGGCACCGCGATTCAACATCGACATCAGTGCCGTCAGCGCCAGTCCGGCGAAGCCCAGCAACGGTGCTGCCAGCATCCAGGGGTATGTGCTGTAATTGGCCAGCCAGGCACCTTCCTGGGTGATCACCAGCTTATCCAGCGGCGTGACTGCCGCTGCGGTACTTTTGATATCCACAATCACATAGCCATCAATACCCATCCAGATCCAGACTCCGGCCAGTGCAAACAACGCCGCCACCAATACCGCCAGCGCCACCGCCATACGACGGGCGCGTTCATGCAGGGCACCATCAGTACGCATTTGCAGCCAGGTCGAACCGTGCATCATCAACATACCCAGACTCACCAGTCCGGCCAGCAGACCAAACGGATTCAGCAGCGCCCAGAATGAGCCGGTATAGGTTGAGCGCATAAATTCATCGAGATCAAACGGCACCCCCAGAATCAGGTTGCCAAAGGCCACACCAAACACCAGCGCCGGTACGGCTCCGCCAATGGTCAGGCCCCAGTCCCACAAATTACGCCAGCGCGGATCATCCACTTTCGAGCGATATTCAAACCCGACCGGCCGGAAAAACATCGAAAACAACACCAGCAACAAGGCCCAGTAAAAGCCGGAAAACGCCACTGCATACACCACAGGCCAGGCCGCAAAAATGGCCCCGCCTGCGGTAATAAACCACACCTGATTGCCATCCCAGTGCGGCCCAATGGTATTCAGCATCACCCGTCGTTCAGTATCGGTACGGCCAAGAATACGCAGCAGCGCCCCCACCCCCATATCGAAGCCATCGGTAACCGCAAACCCGATCAGCAGCACCCCGATCAGTACCCACCACACCATTTTTAATACTTCGTAATCCATAACTCCCCCTTACGCCTGTTCGTTACGTGCTTGCAACGGTTGCGCCTGTGGCCCAGCCGCTGTACCACCCGCAGTGGTGTGATCATCATCTTTCTCAAAGTGATAGCGGCCGGTATGAATGGCCGATGGCCCCAGGCGAGCAAACTTGAACATCAGGAACATCTCGGCAATCAGCAAGCCGGTATAGAACATGACGAAGCCACCGATACTCATCCACAAGTCTTCAACCGAACGGCTGGAGGCGGACAAATGGGTTGGCAGCACTTCACCAATCGACCAGGGCTGACGGCCAAACTCAGCCACGAACCAGCCCATTTCACAGGCCAGGAAGGGTAATGGAATCGCCCACAACAGCGCTTTTTGCAGCCAGGTTTGCTTATCGATGGTCTGGCGAGCGGAGTGCCAGAACGCCAGCGCAATCAGCAGGAACATGGTGAAGCCAATGGCCACCATAATGCGGAAGGTAAAGAACATCGGTGCGACTCCAGGAATGGTGTCACGCGCCGCAGACTTGATCTGCTCTTCCGTCGCGTTGGTCACGGTCGGAGTGTATTTTTTTAATAGCAAGCCATAGCCCAGATCGTGCTTGACCGCATCAAACGCCGCCATGGTTGCGGGAGATTCATCCCCGGCCTTCAGCTGCGTAAAGAGCTGGTATGCTCCGATACCATTACGCACCCGCTCTTCGTGTTCCACCAGCAAATCCTTGATACCCACCACTTCCTCATCGGTCGAGCGGGTAGCAATCAGGCCCAGAACCCAGGGAATCCGCACGGCATAGTCGGTTTCCATGGTTTCCTCATTAGGAATACCAAACAACGTAAAGGCAGCCGGTGCCGGATGGGTTTCCCACTCAGCTTCAATCGCCGCCAGCTTGGTTTTTTGTACATCGCCGATTTCATAACCGGACTCATCACCCAACAGAATCACGCTCAGAATAGCCGCCATACCAAAGCTGGAGGCAATGGCAAAAGAACGACGGGCGAACGGCAGATCACGCTTTTTCAGCAGATAATAGGACGACACGCCCAGGACAAACATCGCCCCCGTGACATAACCAGCCGACACCGTGTGGACAAACTTGACCTGGGCAACCGGATTAAAGATAACGTCGGCGAAGCTGGTCATCTCCATCCGCATGGTGTTGTAGTTGAACTCGGCACCAACCGGGTTTTGCATCCAGCCATTGGCAATCAGAATCCACAATGCCGACAGGTTCGAACCCAGCGCAACCAGCCAGGTCACCATCAGATGCTGCAGGCGGGTCAACCGATCCCAGCCAAAAAAGAACAGGCCGATAAACGTACTTTCAAGGAAAAAGGCCATCAAGCCTTCAATCGCCAGCGGCGCGCCAAAAATGTCGCCGACATAATGGGAGTAGTAAGCCCAGTTAGTACCAAACTGGAATTCCATCGTCAGACCGGTGGTCACACCCAAAGCAAAGTTGATACCAAACAGCTTGCCCCAGAACTTGACCATGTCCTGATACACCTGCTTGCCCGTCATCACATAGGCAGATTCCATGATGGCGAGAATAAACGATAACCCCAGTGTCAGGGGTACAAACAAAAAGTGGTACAGCGCGGTAATGGCAAATTGCAGCCGCGACAAGTCCACCAGACTTTCACTGATCATGGTTGATCCTCCAAAGGCAGGGCCGTGGAACGTTCAGTTGAGTGTTGAGGAAGCGAAAATTCAGTCGCCGGACGAGCGGGAGAAACATGTTCTTCACCGTTGCCCAGCTGCTGTAACAAGGCAGCCTGTGGATCGCTCAGATCCACAGGCTGAGAAAAAAACAGTGCTCGCAAGGTAAAAATCAATGCCAGCTTGAGCACCAGGATCAACGCCAGATCACGTACGATCGGCTTCGACCAAAGAGAGGATGTACTAGCCATAATGAGCTCCGACAGCGGCAGGAAGCGGGTCACAACACAGGGCTTTTTCCTGTGCTACCGAACTGATGCATAACCCCCTGGACACCCGTCCGGGGTAGATCACATAGTCATCTGGAAGTTGGAGGAGCGGCAGCTTATCAACGTCAGCCTCTGGCTCAGATGCGACAAATGGTCGCAGCCCACCCGCCAGCCACCATAAACCGGTAAAGACCAGCCCGTCACAAGCATAAGCCACCCGAGCGGTTGCCGGATCAACAATAATCCGTATGCGGCTCTCTCCCAATGCCAGCGCATCCGGTGCTACCGGGCCAGACAGCGCCACAGCGGAGAACATATCCGCACCTAACACCTGACCGGGGACATTCACGCCACTGGCCACCGCACCGGTGAACAGCAAATAGGCATTACCAACCCCCAATTGCTCCAGCGTCTGCAAATAGCAGGACACCAGTGCCGGTTGTGGATCAATCACCGCGCCACGACGGGAGATCGGATCAAACAGTAAATAACTGAGTTGTTGATTGATCCGCCATTGTTTCACTCTGGCCATACCCTTCCTGCCGGTTGTCTCGTATCCGTCACAGCTGACATTGGTCGCTGACTATGCCAGTGGAACAGCAAATCACGGGCCAGTCTGCCAAGCCCCTGCGGCATTTATTTTCCAGATCCTCATAAAACAGCTCAAAAGCGCGCTATTACTGGGCTTTCGATAAAATACAAGCCCGACAAAAAAGACCGGGCAAGAGGATTGGCAACGAATACGCCTTTAAAATACAGCGGCCATCGTCTACCATTCTGCCAATACTGTCAGACCGGTGACACCTATGTCAGACCTTCGCAGTTACAGCAGCCTGCCCGGCATCTCCTCCTTGCTCGACGCCATCTCCGCACCCGCCATTCTGATGGATCGTGACTACCGTATTTGCGCTGCCAACCAGGCTTACCGGGAGCATTTTTCAGGTAATGAAGCCCTGCTCGGACGTCATTGCTACGAAGTCTCCCATGGCTATCAGGTACCCTGTGATCAGGCCGGTGAAACCTGCCCTCTGCAAGGCTGCCTGCGCACCGGTCAGCGCCAGCGCATCCTGCACATTCACAACACCTGCCAAGGCAAGGAACACGTCGATGTCGAACTGAGTCCGGTGCGTAATGACGACGGCCAAATTGAATTCTTTGTCGAAATAATGGCCCCGGTACGCACCCCGGATACGCCAGGGTCGCGGCCAATGCTGGGGTTCAGTCAGGCTTATACCGAGATGCTGGCCATGCTGGGTCGGGCCGCACCGTCTGAAATCAGCGTGCTGCTGTTGGGTGAATCCGGTACTGGCAAAGAACTGGCCGCCCGTCATATCCACCAGCACAGCGCACGGGCCAACAAACCCTTTGTTACCGTGGAATGTTCCGGCCTGACTGAAAGCCTGTTCGAAAGCGAATTGTTTGGCCACGAAAAAGGCGCGTTTACCGGTGCCACCCAGCGCAAGCCGGGTCTGGTCGAAGCCGCTCGCGGCGGCACCCTGTTTCTTGATGAAGTCGGTGATATTCCGCTCGCCATGCAGGTCAAATTGCTGCGCCTGATCGAAACCGGCAGCTATCGCCTGGTTGGCAGCGTCACCCCGCAGCAGGCCGACTTCCGGCTGGTCTGTGCCACCCATCGCCAGCTGACCCAGATGGTTGAGGCAGGCACCTTTCGACAAGACCTGTACTACCGCATATCACCGTTTCCGATTCTGCTGCCATCGTTGGCCGAACGGCGGGCAGACATCGTCCCGCTGGCGCGCAGACTGTTGCAACAGCTGAGCCAGGATCGTCCACGGGTATTGTCTGCCGCGTCTTGCGACTGGCTCGAACAGCAGCAGTTTCCTGGCAATATCCGCGAGCTGAGAAACCGGCTGGAACGGGCCACTATTCTGTGTGATGACCGCGAGATTGAACCGCGCCACCTGACCTTGCCCGACTCACTGCTGACTACCGCACAAGCTTCCCACAATATCCAGTCCGTCAACCTGACCACCGGTATCGATCAGGCCATGCCACTGGATCAGCTCGAAGCCCGCTACCTGCTGGCCATCGCCCACCAGTTTGGCGGCGACAATGCCCGCCTGGCCAAACAGTTGGGTATCAGCGAGCGCACCCTGTATCGCAAGTTGGCCAATGCCCGCAGCAACCCGCAAGACAACCCCGATGCAACAACAGCAGACAAACCGTCATCTGCGGAACACTGAATTCTTGTGTAATAACGACTGGTTCAGAATGCTTGTGAGTATTGCTCATTAAAGACAGGCACCAAGGTGTGTACAATTGCGCCAAATTTTTACAAGCACCCGTGACTATGAAACGACTCACTATTGCACTGGCCGCCCTGGCGCTGAGTGCCTGCTCAGTTGGCAACCTGCCGAAAAACCTGTCCCGTTCGATGATGAACAGCGACAACCCGGAAGTAGTTGCCGCCGGAGCACCGGCCTATCTGCTGCTGCTCGATGCCCTGGTACTGACCTACCCGGATGACGAAGATTTCCTGCTGTCAGCCTCCAAGCTTTATGGTGCTTACTCCGGCGTATTCTCCAGAGACCCGATCCAGACCAAACGCATGGCCGACAAGGCACTGGAATACGCCACCCGTGGCCTGTGTGAATACGACGACGATGCTTGCGCCGCCGTCAAATTGCCACAAGACGAGATGCTGGATGCGCTTAACCACCAGTTCGACGAAGACGATATTCATGTCTTCTATGCCTACGCTGCCGCCAAGGCAGGCTGGATTCAAGCCAACAGCAGCGACTGGGGCGCGATTGCCGAACTGGGCAAAACCAAGGCGCTGATGCAGTGGGTCGCCAATATCAAACCGGATTACGACCAAGGCACACTTCAGGTCTACCTCGGTGTCATGGAAACTCAGCTGCCCCCGTCTCTGGGTGGCCGTCCGGAAGTCGGCAGAGAACATTTTGAAAAAGCGCTGCAATACAGCAATGGCAAACACCTGATGGCCAAGGTTTTATATGCCAAGCAGTACGCACGGCTGATGTTTGACCAGGAACTTCACGACCGCCTGCTCAACGAAGCCATTGCCGCCGACCCGGAAGCCGAAGGTCTGACCATGATCAACTACCTGGCCCAGCGTCAGGCAGCTGAACTACTGGCAGAATCCGCCGACTTTTTTGAATAATCGCCTTTTGACCACAAGCCAAGAGTAACCACCTATGAAAAACAAACTGATTGCCCTGGGCCTGATGCTGCTGTGCCTGAGTCCGATGTCCCAGGCGGCAACGCTGAAAATCGCCACCCTGGCCCCCGACGGCACCAACTGGATGAAACAGATGCGTGCCGCTGCCGACGAGATCAAGCAAGAAACCGCAGGCCGCGTCAAAATCAAATACTTCCCCGGTGGGGTACAGGGCAGCGACAAGAGCGTGCTGCGCAAAATGCAAATCGGCCAGCTGCAAGGTGGCGCAGTATCTTCCGGCGCACTGACCAATATTGCCAACGAAGTGCAGCTCTACAGCTTGCCTTTTACCTTCCGAGATCCGGCGGAATTAAGCGCTGTCCGAGCCGAATTCGACCACTATATTGTTGATGCCCTGGAAGCCAGAGGCTACGTCGTACTAGGTCTGACGGAAGGCGGCTTCGCCTACATCATGGGTAACAAGCCACTCAAAACCACTGCCGATTTCCAGGGCCAGAAAGTCTGGGCTCCAGAAGGCGACATCGTCAGCCAGACAGTCTTCCAGAAAGCCGGTATCGAGCCGATTTCACTGCCGATTTCTGACGTTTACACCAGCCTGCAAACCGGCCTGATCGACACTGTCGGGGTGAATCTCACCGCCTCGATCGCACTGCAATGGCACAGCAAGCTGAGCCATGTTACCGACCTGCCACTGCTGTCGCTGCTGGGCATGATGGTGGTCGACCAGAAAGCCTTCGACAAACTGTCAGCGGAAGACCAGACCATCGTCCGTCGCATCATGAAAGCAACCTACGCCCGGATGGACAAACAAAACGCTGAAGACGAAATCGGCGCTCGCAAGGCACTGGAAGACAGCGGCATGATCTTCGTACAACTGACCGACGCCGAAAAAGCCACCTGGCAGAAACTGGCCGACGACAGCCTCACCGAACTGGCCAGCAAGGGAGTCTATCCGGTTGATCTGTATAAGAAATTGCAGGCGCGTATTGCCGCGATTCGGGCAGGTCAATAACCTTGAAACACTCCCCTTTGCGGCGTCTGCTCAGCGCCATTCACACATTGGAAGACGGCCTGTTGGTACTGGTATTGCTGATTATGGTACTGCTGGCAGGCATTGATATTGTCGCCCGCAGTGTCTTTGGTGGCGGCGTTATGTGGATTCCTCCCGCGCTGCGGGTGATGGTGTTATGGCTCGGCTTGCTGGGCGGCATGGTTGCCACTCGCGGGCGCGAACACATTGCCATCGACCTGGTGAACCGGCTGGCACCCAAGGCCGTATCCGAAGCCATCTCCGTCGTCACCTCCGCGTTTGCAGCCTTTATCTGTGCCATTGTGGCCTGGAACGGCTATGCCTACATCGAACTGGCGATAGAATTTGGCGATATCGCTTTCGGCAAGATTCCTGCCTGGCCGCTACAACTGATTATCCCCTTCAGTTTTACGGTAATGGCATTACGCTTTGCCATTCAAAGTATTGAAGCCGTCATCAAAGTGCTGGGCAAACACCCCGCAGCCGAGGCCCATTCATGAGCGTACTGGTTCCACTGATTCTGTTATTACTGGCATTGTCCGGTACACCGCTGTTTGTGGTGATTGCCGCCAGTGCCATCTGGGGATTTTATCAGACCGATATTGACCTGATGGTAATGGCGGTCGAGATTTACCGGATTGCTGAAATGCCGGTGCTGATTGCCATTCCGTTGTTTACCTTTGCCGGTTACCTGCTGGGAGAAAGCAAGGCACCACAGCGGCTGGTGCGTATTACCGACGCCTTTCTCGGCTGGATGCCCGGCGGGCTGGCCATTGTCGCACTGGTTACCTGTGCGCTGTTCACCGCCTTTACCGGTGCTTCCGGCGTCACCATCGTTGCATTGGGTGCACTGCTGGTACCAGCCCTGCAGAAATCCGGTTACCCGGAGCGATTTAATCTCGGACTGGTCACCACCTCCGGCTCACTTGGCTTGCTGTTTGCTCCTTCACTGCCGCTAATTTTATACGGCGTGGTGGCGCAGCAAATGTCACTGGACGTGGCGGTTAGTATCGATGACCTGTTCCTCGCCGGTTTGCTTCCCGGTGGTCTGATGCTGGTCGCACTGTCGCTTTATAGCGGCTGGGTGTCACGCAAGACCGAACGCAATCACCATCCTTTCGACAAGACCGAAGCCTGGGCAGCGCTGAAAGACACCAAATGGGAAATGCCCCTGCCATTCCTGGTATTGGGTGGCATTTATGGTGGCTGGTTTGCGGTATCGGAAGCAGCCGCCATTACCGCGTTTTACGTCCTCATCGTTTCTACGCTGATTCGCCGTGAAATTCCGTTTAAACAGCTGATTACCGTCATGCGGGATTCAATGAAGCTGGTCGGGGCGATTCTGCTGATTCTGGCGGTGTCCATGGCATCCACCAACTACATGATTGATGCTGGAGTACCGGAAAAAATCTTCGGCTTTATTCAGCAACACGTCAGCGACAGTTTTACTTTCTTGCTGCTGCTCACGGTGTTCCTGCTGATTCTGGGCATGATGCTGGACATCTTCTCCGCCATTGTGATCATGATTCCGATTATTCTGCCGATTGCGGTGGAATACGGTATTCATCCGATTCACTTGGGGATTTTATTCCTCGCCAACATGCAGCTGGGATACTTCACTCCGCCGGTCGGTATGAACCTGTTTATTGCCAGCTTCCGTTTTAACAAACCGGTAATGGAGTTGTATCGCGCTACCTTGCCTTTCTTCTTTATCCTGCTGGCAACGGTATTGGTGATTACCTTCTGGCCCGGATTAAGTCTGGCCTTTATCGGAGAGTAAGCGCTATTAGCAGAGGGCCGTCGTCAGTGGCGGCGCTCTGTTATCCCCTCCTTTTTCCAACACCCACACCACACCCACGCCACGCCACGCCACGCCACACACACGCCACGTTCCATCTTCTCTAACCATTCAAACAGAAAAGTCCCATTTCCAGCCAGAAAACGTCATGTTCCCCAGTATGGCCTGCCGCAATAATGAATCCATCGAAGCTAAACGCTCCAGCAATAGCTTCCGCTGTGTTGCTCAGGGCCCGACAACACCTTGCTGATATTAAAAACAACAAAATACCCAAGGCTGAATACCATGACTGCAAACAACCCGATGTTGGAAAAGCTGCACGAAATCCTGCCTGCGATTCGCGCCAATGCGTCAAAAGCAGAAGAGATCCGCATGATCCCGCAAGAAAACGTCGACATGCTGCACGGCATCGGCCTGAACCGCGCTTTCCTGCCGAAAGCCTACGGCGGTTTGGAAATGAGCCTGCCGGAATTCACCGACTGCATCGCCGCACTGGCTGGTGCCTGCTGCTCCACCGCCTGGGGCTACAGCCTGTTGTGCACTCACAATCATCAGATTGCCATGTTCAGCAAAGAAACCCAGGACGAGATCTGGGGTGAAAACCCCGATGTCGTGGCATCGTCTTCGATTGCACCGTTTGGCCGTTACGAAGAAACCAACGGCGGCATCGTCTTTACCGGTGATATGAAATGGAGCTCGGGGGTTGACCACGCTGACTGGATATTGGTTGGCCTCAACCGCATGGTCAACGACGAAAAAATCTACAGCTTCGCGATTATTCCGAAAGCCGAATTCACCATCATCGACGACTGGTACGCCGCTGGCATGTGTGGTTCCGGCACCAAAACCGCCCGTATCGAAGGTGTGTTTGTACCCGAACGCCGCATCCAGGCCGCCAAAAACATGATGGAAGGCCGTCATATTGGCCGTGACCTGTATCCAGAAAGTAACATCTACCACACCCCATACCGGCCATACTTCGCCTGTGGTTTTGCCGCCATGAGCCTGGGCGTAGCCGAACGCATGATCGCCGTGTACAAAGACATCACCCAAAACCGCGTCCGCGCCTACACCGGCGCCAAAGTAGCGGGATCTGTCGCGCCGGTATTGCGCATGGCTGAGTCCTACCAGCAAGTCTGCGCCGCCCGCGCCTACCTCGAAAAAACCTGGAACGAGCACAAGGAATACGGCGAGCGTCACCAATACCCGGATCGCTACACCCTGGCCCACTGGCGCACCAACCAGGCCTACGCCATCAAGATGTGTGTCGAAGCCGTTAACCGCCTCTGGGCCGTGATGGGTGGCTCCAACTGGTATAACGAACGCGAAGGCCAACGGCTGTGGCGCGAATCCAACATGACCGCCGCCCACGCCTACACCGACTACGACGTTTGTGCGCAGATCATTGGCCGCGAACTGCTCGGTATGGAACCCGATCCCAGCCTGCTGTAAGCGGCTCTCACCTGGCCCCCACGCTCCGGCGTGGTCGCCAGAGATCCCGGCCCACCGCAGCGTTCCCTCACAAGAACGAGGGAACGAGAAACACAAAATTGACGCCTCAGGGTGCGCACTGCGCACCACTGCGCCAGCACAGGATACTCACCATGTCAGCCACACAAACCGCCACCGACTTCGACCCCAAAGCCTTCCGCCGCGCCCTCGGCAACTTCGCCACCGGCGTCACCGTCATTACCGCCTGCACCCCGAACGGCGTACAAACCGGCGTCACCGCCAACAGCTTTAACTCGGTCTCCCTCGACCCGGCACTGGTGCTGTGGAGCATCATGAAAACCTCCGCCAGCGTCGATATTTTCGAGCAAGCCAGCCACTTTGCTGTCAACGTGCTGGCCGCCGATCAGATCAACCTGTCGAATCACTTTGCCCGTCCGTCCGA
>TARA_R110000868_G_scaffold411705_1_pt1 | contig 15653 bp, 16 predicted proteins | sample TARA_R110000868 | Tara Oceans TARA_R110000868 (sample SAMEA4397489) | marine metagenome | biome: Polar Biome; feature: [SRF] surface water layer (ENVO:00010504); material: water (ENVO:00002006), including particulate matter (ENVO:01000060) such as... | depth 5 m | reverse complement strand
CGCGAGGAACTGGATCTGATGATCGACTCTTATTCCTTGGGAGATCGTTCCTATGACTGAATATTTCGGCCATTCACTGAAGGACCGACCTGTCGAAGAGTGGGAGTCATTGGAAGCACATCTGGAGCTCGTAACAGAGTATGCACTAAGATTCTCAAAAAAACTTAATGCAACTGACTGGGGAGCTTTATTGGGATATTGGCACGATCTGGGAAAATATGATTCCCGGTTTCAGACTTATCTGATGCAGGCGAATGGCTATCTTTTACATTTGGAAGAAAACAGTCGTGTAAACCATTCCAGTTTTGGTGCTCAGCATGCCCTCCAAAGATTCCCATCACCAAATGAAAAACCACTGGCCTATTTGCTTGCGTATTGCATTATGGGGCACCACGCCGGTCTGCCTGATTATGCAGACGAAAATGCAGAACCGGGTAGAGCATCTTCACTCTCTGCACGTCTCAGTGATACATCGACTCTAATTTCATTGGAAGAGATCCCTCAGCAGATACATCAGATGCAGCCTCCTGCCATGCCTCAAATCCGGAAGTCAAATTCTGGTTTCCCCTTTCAGCTTGCGTTCTGGAATCGTATGTTATTCTCCTGCCTGGTGGACAGTGATTACCTGGCAACGGAAGAGTTCATGTCTCCCGATCGCACAAGTTATCGGCCAGTCCTTCTGGATAATGCGATTTGGACAGCGATGGAAGAGGCGTTACATCAGGATTTAACAAGCAAAAGTATTCAATCACGTTCCAAAGTCTCAGAAATACGCCAAAACATTTTAAATTCATGCCTGGAAAAAGCGAAAGAATCCCCTGGTTTCTTTTCATTAACTGTTCCGACAGGTGGTGGAAAAACTCTTTCCAGTCTGGCATTCGCGCTGAAGCATCGCCGATGCCATCACAAAGAACGAATTATTTATGCCATTCCTTTTACCAGTATTGTAGAGCAGACAGCCGGTGTGTTTCGAAATCTGTTCGATACCCTGGATACAGATCTCGTTCTGGAACACCACTCAAATGTCGATCCTGATCATGAAAAGTATGCCTCCCGACTGGCAACAGAAAACTGGGATGCTCCTCTGATCGTAACGACGAATGTCCAGCTGTTAGAGTCGTTATTCGCAGCCAAACCATCACGCTGTCGAAAGCTGCATCGATTGATCAATTCAGTCATAATTCTTGATGAAGCACAAACGCTTCCCGTTGAGTTTTTGAAACCCTGTCTCAAGGTGTTACAGGAACTGGTCACGAATTACGGTTGTACCATTATTTTATGTACGGCAACCCAGCCGGCTATCACGTATCGGGATCAGTTTGACATTGGGCTAAAAGACGTCAGAGAAATCATGCCGGCACCGGATGCGCTGTCGAAGCAAATGAAACGGGTCGAAGTTCGGTCAATGGGTCCTGTTTCGCAAGAGTCGTTACTGGATAAACTGATAACACATGACAGTTTTCTCTGTATCGTCAATTCCAAACCAGATGCTGCCAGATTATTTGAAAATCTGAAAGAACAGGGGTCATCAAATGGACTCTATCACCTGAGTACGAATCTGTGTGCCGTACATCGATTCCAGAAACTGGACGAAATAAGAAGCAGACTTGCTCAGGGGAAGTCGTGTCGTGTAATCAGTACACAACTGATTGAAGCAGGCGTCGATGTCGATTTTCCGGTCGTTTTCAGAGCGATCGCTGGTCTGGACAGTATTGCACAAGCAGCCGGTCGTTGTAACCGTGAAGGGAAACAGGATTCAGCCGACGTCTATGTCTTTGAACCAACGGGAGATGGTTGGACGCGACTATGTGGCTATCTCAAACGAACTGCTGAGACGACTCTAACAATGATGCGCGACGCAGAAAGTCCACTTCATAGTCATGGCTGGTTATCTCTCCCTGCGATCAATCAATACTTCCGATTAAACTATTGGTCGCACAAACAAGAATGGGATAAAAACAACATCCTGGACCAGTTCCGCGTCTCTCTCAAAGATGGCACTCCGGAATTCTACTATCGTGAAGCTGCAAAAAGATTTCGCCTGATCGACGACTATCAAACCTCTGTATTTATTCCCTTCGACGAAAAATCCCGCCAGGCACTATCTCAACTAAGAGCCTGTCTGATGTCCCTCGACCAGACAACGACCACCATGCTAAAACGTAAACTGCTGCGAATCCTGCAGCGTTACACGATTGGTCTAAATCAATTTACGATGCATGCCATGCTGGGGAAAGACATCTCTGAACTATTAGACGCACAAGGACAACCGTCGGGTTATTTCGAACTGATTAATCTAAGCTGCTATGACTTTAATCATCTGGGATTTATGCCACAGCAGGCAGGAATTCTGGATGTTTCGCAATCTATATTCTGAATGAAAGGACAACTGATGAAAAATACATCTATCTCACTTCGTCTGTGGGGGGACTATGCTTGTTTTACTCGTCCCGAGATGAAAGTAGAGCGGGTTTCGTATGATGTCATAACTCCGTCTGCCGCACGTGGTGTTCTCGAAGCAATCTACTGGAAGCCACAAATCCGCTGGTGTGTAGACCGAATCCATGTTTTGGCTCCGATCCGCTTCATGAATATTCGCCGTAATGAAGTGGCAAGTAAGATCTCGGTGAATGGCCCCAAAAAGTCCATGAAAGAAGGAAAAGGGAATTTGGGAATCTATGTCGACGAAGATCGTCAACAGCGTGCGGCGATTGTCCTGCGTAATGTTGATTATGTCATTGAAGCCCACTTCGAGCTTCTGGATCAAACGGAACACCCCAAGAAGCATTTTGAGATGTTCAAACGACGGGTTGAGAAAGGGCAGCACTTTCAACAACCCTACCTGGGTTGCCGTGAATTCTCCTGCGATTATGAATGGATTGACCCATTAGAAGTTGCTGCCTGCCCTGAGTCCCTGCAGGGACAGAAAGAGTTGGGCTACATGCTGCACGACATCGATTTTGATGACGATTGTACTCCCCGATTTTTCCGCGCTGTCATGAATGATGGTGTGATCGAAGTTCCTCCGTTTCACGGAAATGAGGTGCTGTCGTGATCTTGCAATCACTCAACCAATTTTATGAAAGGCTGGCTGAAGATCCGGAGATAGAGATCGCCCCTTACGGTTACAGTTCTCAAAAAATCAGCTTTTGCATCGTCATTAACAAAAAAGGGAAGTTGATTCAGTTTTCTGATATCCGTCGTGAAGCCGGCAAGCGAATGGTGGCGCAGGAAATTCAGGTGTGTGGCGGAGCTAAACCTTCCGGTTCTGGACTAAATCCCTGTTTTCTCTGGGATAATTCCAGCTACCTGCTGGGCTATAAGGCCGACGACCAGAAACCGGAACGCACGCGAGAATCGTTTGAAGCATCACGTGATTATCACGTTAGTCTGGAACAAGAAATCAATCATCCCAACTATTCAGCAGTTTGTAACTTCTTAAAGTCCTGGAATCCTGAATTGTCTGTCAATCACCCGGAGTTGGCTGAAGTTTCGACAGGTTTCCTGGTCTTTCAGATATCAGGAGAGGAAGGTTATGTACATGAAACGCCAGAAATCAAAGCATGGTGGAACCAGCAATTAGAAGCACAACAAGACAGTAAGGACGTTGTAAATGCGTTTTGTCTGGTAAGCGGAAAACGGCAACGACTTGCTCGGTTACATGAGCCGAAAATTAAAGGAGTCCGCGGGGCACAGTCTGCAGGAGCTTCGATAGTCTCATTTAATGCAACTGCTTACGAGTCTTACCATAAGGAACAATCATTCAATGCACCAGTGAGCGAACAGGCTGCATTTCAATATTGTACAGCTTTAAATTATCTCTTGTCGCGTGATAACAAACGAAGTTTTACCATCGGTGATGCGACTGTCGTTTTCTGGACAGAACGAGCCTCACCAATGGAACATCTTTTTTCCGCTTTCATGGACCCTGATCTCAAAGCTGAAGACGAATCACAGCAAAAAAACTTAAGTAGATTGCTCAAACAGGTGGCGCGTGGCCAATATCCGACCCAGGAACTAGGAGATCCAGAAACACCATTTTATGTTCTGGGGCTTTCTCCCAATGCTGCCCGAATTTCAGTTCGATTCTGGTATATGAGTTCGCTGGGAGAAATCTTTGCTCACCTCAGTCAGCATATGCAGGATCTGGAGATTTGCGGGAAACCTGAAAAAGAATTGGCGATGCCCGCTCTATGGCAGTTACTCGCGGAAACAGTACGCGATACTAAGGATCTGCCTCCGTTACTAGCTGGTTCCGTGATGAAAGCCATTCTTTCCGGGCAAATTTATCCACAGATGTTGTACTCCAGTATTCTACGACGGATTCGCATGGACCGTCAAATTAATTACCGTCGTGTATCCCTCTTAAAAGCCTGTCTGAATCGTCAAAACCGAATACAAAAACATTTCCAATTAACAAAGGAGATCTCCGTGTCCCTCGACCCAGAATACCCCGATCCTGCCTATCACATGGGGCGATTATTTGCTGAGCTGGAAAAATCCCAGGAAGACGCTTTACCTGGCTTGAATGCCACCATCAAAGACCGCTTCTTTGGCGCTGCATCGGCAACACCGGCTTCTGTTTTCCCCCGCCTGATTCGTATGAATCAACATCATCTGGGAAAACTGGAACCTGCGGGAAAGACCTACCATGAAAAGCGGATTCAGGATATTTGCCAGAAACTGAATGTATTTCCCGGTCATCTGACTTTGTCACAACAGGGGTTGTTCGCCTTGGGATATTACCACCAACGTCAGGATATATTCACAAAAAAGACCAAAGTTAAAAATGACGACAATGCTGCTTAATTCTTGAAATCTCAAGAGACGTCAAAAGCTGAATCGAAATCATTCTTCAGAGTCATCTGTACGCAACTCTTCACTAAATACAAAAGAAAGAATCATCTCATGAATCACCGTTACGATTTTGTTTATCTGTTTGATGTCACCGATGGTAATCCAAATGGCGATCCTGATGCCGGCAATCTTCCCCGCCTGGATGCAGAAACCGGTCAGGGATTGGTAACCGATGTCTGCATCAAACGAAAAATTCGCAATTATGTGGGGCTCACCAAAGAGGAGCAGCCTCCTTTCGAAATCTACATTAAAGAGAAAGCGGTATTGAATCAGCAGCACGAACGTGCCTACCAGGCCTCAAAACTAAAATCTGAATCAAAGAAACTACCCAAGAAAGTTGAAGAAGCACAAAAAATAACTCACTGGATGTGTGAGAACTTCTATGACATTCGCGCATTTGGCGCAGTAATGACCACCGAAGTTAACGCGGGGCAGGTACGCGGCCCAATTCAATTCACATTTGGGCGAAGCATTGATCCTATTATCTCTTCGGAACACTCCATCACACGCTGTGCAGTTACGACAGAGAAAGAAGCAGAAAAACAACAGGGGGATAATCGCACCATGGGACGTAAGTTCACAGTCCCCTATGGCCTCTATCGGATGCACGGCTTTGTTAACGCCAATCTTGCTGCTCAAACGGGTTTTGACAGCAATGATGAAGACCTGGAACTGCTGTGGTCTGCGCTGGCCAATATGTTTGATCATGATCGTGCTGCGGCGCGAGGTCAGATGTCGCCACAGGAGCTGATTGTGTTTCAGCATGAAAGCCAATTGGGTAATGCTCCAGCACATAAACTGTTTAGTCGAGTCAAAGTGGAACGCACTGCCTCAAACGGGGAAGCTGGACCACCCCGCTCGTTTAGTGATTACTCGGTCTCTGTAGATGACTCCGATCTCCCTTCCGGAATTTCAATCGAACGAAAGATCTAAGATGAATCCCCCCCGAACGATTAGTCCGGGGGGATTTTTAAATTATCCAGTCTCAACAACCCGTTTTGCATTCTCAAGTATGGAGTGCAACCAATGTCATTTAATGAAGATGATCTGGTTCCGATCTCAGCACTACAGCATTTGATTTTCTGCCCAAGACAATGTGCCTTGATTCATCTTGAGCGTCTCTGGGCTGACAATCAGTGGACTGCAGAAGGACATCTCCTGCACAAGAAAGCAGAAAGCGGAAAATCGACGACCCGGGATGGCATTCGTATTACGCGGGACTTGCCCTTACACAGTTTGAAGTATGGATTAATTGGCAAGGCTGATATTATCGAGTGGCATCCCCCTTCCGATCTGGAATCACAGGCTGGAAACCAAACTCTCAAGGAAGTCATTCATCAGCATCGCAGGCGTTCCTTAGACGACTGGACAATACTGCCAATCGAGTACAAGCGTGGCCAGCCAAAACAAAATGATTCAGACCGGGTGCAACTATGTGCCCAGGCTTTATGTTTGGAAGAAATGTTGCATGTATCAATCAACAAAGGTCTGCTTTTTTATGGAAAAAAGCAACACCGTTATGAAGTTGTTCTGGATGAATCACTGAGACAAACCACTATCGATACCATTCAGCAAATGCATGATCTGATTACATCCGGCCGCACACCACAAGCTGAATTTGGTCCGAAGTGCCAAAGTTGCTCACTTTACGATCTATGTTTACCACAATCGTTCCAACAAAACTCAGCCAGTCAGTGGCTGAGCCAGCAGGTCAATCATTCTTTTAAATGACAGTGAGTTGATTATGAAAACCCATTTAAATACGCTCTTTGTCACAACGGAAGGATCTTACTTAGCCAAGGAGGGAGATACCGTTTCAATTCGCCTGGATCACAAAACTCAGGCACGTCTTCCCTTTCATAATCTCGATAGTATCATTTGCATTGGACGGATCGGGTTAAGTCCGCAATTAATGCAGGCTGCCAGCCAGTCTGGCATTTCGATTTCACTCCTTGACGAACGGGGACGTTTTCGAGCTTTGATCCAGGGATTTACATCTGGTAATGTATTGCTTCGCAGGGAACAGTATCGGGCCGCGGATAGCGAAAATCGGACGTTTGAACTGGCACGTGCTTTTGTTTTGGGAAAACTTGCCAACTGTCGGACTGTTTTACGCAGAGCCATTCGAGATGCCAACGAATTAGAACCGCGTGTCCAGACAATCGATAAGTCAGCCACTCGGATGAAAATTGCCATCGAAGCAGCTACGACTTCCTCAGACATTAGTGAACTACGCGGAATCGAAGGAGAAGCAGCCGCACAGTACTTCTCTGCTTTTAACTCTCTACAAACCCAGTTTCAGGAACGCTTCGCATTCCAAAAGCGATCTAAACGACCTCCCCTTGATCCAATCAATTCACTAATGTCTTTTGTGTATACGCTGCTCACACATGATATACGATCTGCGTGTGAAGCCACTGGTTTAGATGCCGCCGTCGGATATCTGCACCGTGATCGTCCCGGCAGGCCTGGTCTGGCTCTCGACCTGATGGAAGAATTTCGTCCCTGGCTCGCAGACCGTTTAGTATTCTCTTTAATCAATCGGCAGCAACTCACTGCTTCTGCTTTTCAGACACTGGAAAACGGTGCTGTGCTCATCTCCCCAGAAGCCAGACGCACAATTCTCACATCCTGGCAACAGCGAAAAAGTGAAGATATCTTCCATCCTTTTATCAATGAAAAGATCACGATCGGAATCCTGCCACTCATCCAGGCACGTCTGCTCGCCCGTCATCTCAGAGGTGATCTGGATCTCTACCCTCCTTTTCTCTGGAAATAAAGGACACTATTCTCGTGTATGTCCTTGTCACCTATGATATTTCCACATCAGATCCAAAAGGCCAGAAACGACTGCGTCGAATCGCCAAGGCTTGCGAGAATATCGGTCAGCGCGTCCAAAATTCGGTTTTCGAAATCAAGGCCGATGCCGGCCAGTGGACTATTTATAAAGCAATGCTTTTAGATATTGCTGACCTTTCCCAGGACAGTCTCCGCTTTTATAATCTGGGAAATAACTGGGAACGCAGAGTAGAACATCATGGGACAAAAGCATCCTATAATATTGATGGTCCCTTGATTATGTAAACGTTCCCGACATCAGTGTTTCTGATTGCGAACCTGATGCGCGCTCATTGAAGCCTATAGGTTCGCAATTCTATTAACTTGATTCTAAATAAAGGTTTAGATATTTTGAATTATAGCGAACAAGTAAATCAATTCAAAAAAACGGTTGTTTCGCGGATCAATCAATTTGGCCGCATTCCAGCTAACGATTTACAACATCGCGCATCGCCCCTCACGTAATCCCTATGATTGAAGGGGGACCCTTGAATGATCCTGGTGGTAGTAATCTTACCATCGCCCCTCACGTAATCCCTATGATTGAAGGGGGGGGGAAAGCATGGAACATCGCCCCTCACGTAGGGGCGCGGATTGAAACTCGATTTCCTCTTTATTGGTAACAACATAAGAAAATATCGTCCCTCACGCAGAGGCCCGGATTGAAACCAAGTTGCGAAGCTGCTCTAATACCTGCTGATAAGATCGCTCCTCACGCAGGGGCGCGGATTGAAACTAAGTTCTGTTAATGTCACTCCTCAGACTCAGAATCGCCCCTCACGCAGGGGCGCGGATTGAAACAGCAGTTGCCCCGGTTGCGGCGTGGGCGAAATGAATCGCCCCTCACACAGGGGCGCGGATTAAAGCCAGCAGCCTTGCTTTTGCCATTCTGAAAGCTGATTTGTGTTGGCATTTCGTGTCTCCTTGTGCCATAGTTGCGATTGGCTACCAACTGTCGGCTGCCGTCGCTGAGGAAGGTACGGGGCGAATGATGCGATGAAAACCGTACATAAGTGTGATGATGAGTAACTTTGTGCATTACACTGGTGCTCGGTCGAGGAGATTCTCCACTGTCGATGGATCGGTCTAACAAAAAAGCAAAGGAGTGGGCTGACACGTCTACATTATGTTCGAGGCCAGGTCCGATGTCTGACGACATTCACACAACTAAGAGTGCGCAGTTCTTTCAAAAGACTAAAGCACTCCAGCGACGGGACATCGACAACTTCTTTGATGAAGTGCTTCAGCATTCGGATGCTACCGAGGTGCTTCGGATAACGATGTTGGTGTGTGGCGGAAGTCAGCCGAGGTCATTGTACTGCATCGTCGCATTCCAGCGACGACAGGAAGGACCGAACCATGAAGAACAGAGAGGAGCGACCGACGAATTTGGATCGAGGTGCCACGTAGCGAACGTTCGACTTCGGGAACGAAGACGAACCAACACTGTCCGCGAAATTCCTCCGCCCGGAGGTGACCGATCCGGTATTCGTTGACACGCCGTCCCTGAGCGTCTCACCAGACGCAGACTTGTTAGAAAAAGTTGTTGATTCGGGAAATCTTGAACGTGCGTGGCGAAGTATGAAGAAGAACCGAGGAGCTCCCGGTCCTGATGGCATGACGATCCGCGAGTTCGAGAGCTGGTGTCCTGAACACTGGCCCGCGATTCAACAGCAGCTTCTGGATGGCACTTACCGACCCGCTCCGGTGCGTCGGAAAACCATCCCGAAAGACAGTGGCGGCGAGAGATCGCTCGGTACTCCAAACGTGCTCGATCGTCTCATTCAACAAGCCATCGCTCAGGTTTTGACACCGATCTTCGATCCGGAGTTTTCGGAATCGAGTTTCGGTTTTCGCCCCGGCCGATCCGCTCATGGAGCCGCGAAGCGGGTTCAGCAGATCATCCGGCAACGTCACGAACATTGCATCGATGTGGATCTCTCAAAATTCTTTGACCGAGTCCAACATGACGTGTTAATGTCTCGTGTGAGCCGCAAGGTTCACGACGTGCGTGTGCTGCGACTGATCGGCTGCTTCCTGCGAGCGGGCGTAATGGTCGAGGGCGTGGTTCAACCGACGGACGAAGGCTCTCCGCAAGGCGGACCTCTGTCACCTTTGTTGAGTAACATCCTGCTGGATGATCTCGACAAGGAACTGGAACGCCGCAAGCTAAAGTTCGTGCGTTACGCGGATGACTTTGTCATCTTCGTTCGCAGCGAATGAAGTGCTCTGCGTGTGTTCTCGTCGGTGCAGCGATATCTGACGCAGGTTCTGAAACTCGTTGTGAACGAGGAAAAGAGCAGCGTGAGATTATCCCGAGACTGCGAATATCTCGGGTTTGCATTTACGAGTAAGCGTGTGACGATTTCTGTCGCACCTAAGAAGCTGAAATCCTTTAAACGACGCGTCAAAGAACTCAGCGGTTGTAGCAGTGGCGTTTCGATGCAGCGTCGCTTGACCGACCTCAACCGTTATGTGCGAGGCTGGATCGGTTACTTCGGACTGGCTCAACAGTTTGATTTATTCGACAAACTGGATGGGTGGGTTCGCCGCCGGATTCGGATGTGCTTCTGGAAACAGTGGCGTCGTCCACGCACGAAGGTGAAGAACCTTGTGCGTCTGGGGGGTGAGCCTCGACTTTGCGATCAAACACGCGATCAGTCGCAAAAGCTACTGGCGTCTCTCGCGGACACCAGCAATGCGATTTGCAATGCCCAACAGATGGCTGCACGAACAGTTAGGACTTCTTTCGCTCAAACAACTCTGGTGCGACCTTGCTCCGCTTCGAGGAATCGCCTGATGCGGACCCGCATGTCAGGTGGTGTGGGGAGGGTCGTCAGCGATGGCGGCCCATACCCGATTTCTGCCGCGCCGATGCGCCGTACGCCAACTGAACAGACATTAATGTCAGTCCATGATTCTACAATGTGGTTTGAGCTGTATCCATTGAAGATGGCCACCGTTTCTTTAGCCGTGCAATTGTTGAAGATACGAGTACAAAAAGTGATGTGAGGACCCACGCAATTCCGACGATTCGGAAATCGTCCGCAGCTGAAACGACATCCGGATCATCATACGCATCAGCCTCGAACGGAACAAAACAATACCAAGGTTAGAAAAACAATGTGAATGCGATAAGCAACACGACAGAAGTAACCGCGAGTTTTCGTGAGGCAGTTTCTAAGGTCAGAAAAGCGACGAAGCAGATGACTAGCATGCCTCCGCCCATTAGCATCATGGCCATCATCCAAGCTGCTTCTGCGAGACCAGCGGCGGCGATCAAAGTGTATTGCATCGGTGGGCCTTGGCGACAGAATTATTGATAGACAGAATTTGATTCTGTCTAAATTTATCAGGATTTCTGTCTATTATTAATTGTCGCAATGTGAACTTACGTCCATTTTTAGGATTATTCAGGGAAGACCAACATGACAGCGGATGTTGATCCTCTTCTCTCTATCAGGATCATGTAACATGACCACTGCCGTTTACCAATCGCCCAAACTCCTTGACCAGATGCGAAATAAGTTGCGAGTGATGCACTATGCCTGGAAGATCGAGTAGGATTAACATCATTTACCCGGTCACTATATTTAATGATTGTCTCTTAACCGGGATCGTCCAGTTGCAGCTCTTCAATCACCAGCGGTTTCGATTCGGCATAGGGAGTCGGTTTCTCCATTTCATACAACACGGCGGCGCGAGTGTGCATGGCGAGTGTCCCATTTTTATCAAGGAATGGTAATTTATTTCACCGTATAAGGGATGACCTTGCCGTCGGCGTCCCGTTTACGGGAATCCCAGACACGTGCTCCCTGGGGAAACTTTACCTGGAACTCTTCTGCTGGAATGCTTGCTTTGGCATGTAGGACATCGAAAAAATATTTGTAGCTGTTTCGCAGTAAATCTTCATTTCCGTAAAAAGATTTCAGATCGCAAGTCGTGGGGACCTGCCCCCAGTCTTTATCAATTTTGTATTGAATTTGACTCGAGACCAATAACTTATCTGCATTATGATACTCATATTTCAGCACCGTACATTCGTGTGATTTGGGAGCGACCCAGAGACAAGCTGTACCCTCTGAATCTGTTCGTTCCAAAACGGTACAGTCGAGATCCAAAATGGGTTCCGTTTTGCTTCGGACTGTAAAACTCTCCAGGGTTTCTCCAAGGTCGTGATCTCCTGCCAGGAGTGCCCAGCGGAGCGGAAGTTCTGACAGGGCAGAAAACACATCACTTGTCTCAGTTTTTTGGAATATATCGATCGAGGGTGTCCCTTGTGACTGCATCAGTCTGGTCACTGTCAGCCCATTGCTGAAGCAGGAATTATCAAATGAGACGGTCTCTTTCATGCGGTCAGAAGGAACACGTCCCCATTGGCGGTAACGAATCCTGGGGGAATCAAGCAGTATTGAATACCTGGCATGATAGATCACCAGTTCTTTTTTGAGACGCTTCATATCTGCTTTAGTCAGAGGAGAATAGGTACTGGGGGGATTGACGGGTTCTTCTTCTTCAGAAAATAGAAGCAGCTTACTGGTCGCTATTTCTAGAGACAGCTCGACCCGTATTGCCTGCAGACGATCGCGGCGCTGTTGCCAGGTCTTGTTGATCTCTTTAATTGTAAGAGGCTGTGTATCTGCAGCTTCAGCAGTGGAACTAGCAGCTATACTGAAAACGATTTGGGTCAGAATAAGGAGTGGAAGACAGCGATTCATGCCGGGGCCTTTCTGTTCGAGTGACAAAGTCCATTTCGTCGATCGAGCCCAATATAGAACATTTTCAGCTGAAAGACCAGAGCGGATTAAACGCCTATGGTAGAGCCAGCCACTCGTGTCAGAAAACGTTGATTAAAACGTGCATGCTGAAGACCTACCAGAAGGAAATTGTCTTATCGAGCTTGAGTCCACACAAAAACGTGCGAATACCGCGTACACGTAGGGTGCAAGCGAAAACGGTCGAATTTTAACACGTACCGTAAATGACGAGTTTCGCGGACAGAATTGAGTGGAACACCTGCCGTAACCGTCTCACGAAACTTTCAATTACCCACAACTCCCCTTCTTAGTTCGAATCCTATTTGGATATCAGTAAGTCGTGATAAGCCGCGCCAGAGCACCATATTACCCGCGGGTGGGTCTTTCCCGCGCGCCAGATAACCTCCCAGCTTGGCAACTTCTGTGATGTAATCACTAACCGTTGCTGGGAATGATGGCTTTGTGCTTTTTGCAAGGTGATTCAGTATTTGAATTTCGGATTTGGTAAAGGCAACCTCGACCGACAGATTAGGTTCAGTCCGATTGACCATCGTTAACCAGAACACTCTCCAGGCGATAATACAGAACACGGCTAACTGGTTGGTCAATCGCTCGGCTGTACGAAGTTTGGATTCTTCAGCTTTACATCCTGACTTCAACACTTTATGAAACGTCTCAATTTTCCACCGCTGCGCATACCAATCCAGTTTCTCGATGGCCGACAAAAGGTCGTCTACAGGCAGGTTGGTCAACAGTTTCCACTCGATCGGGCTTCTGTCGGAGGGAGTTCCGCGTTCATAAGCATGGATGACCGCATAATTACGCATATCTGTGGGGACCGTGCAGAAATAAATGCGGGTCGGCAGATTCAGCATGCGCGCTGCTCCAGCGCGGCGAGCACGGTTTCGAGCGTGGTCCGATCACAGCCGCTTCCGACGCGAACAGTCGTGCCGTGCGAGAACACGATTTCAATCGGCGTAGCAGGGAGTTGAATTTCAACGGGCAGGAAGGAAGCTGCAGCGGTGTTCTCGGCATCCCGTTTTTTCAATTCGCGTCGCCAGTAATGGTAAGCTGGTTCGCTCAGTCCCTCACGCTGGCAGAAGGCACGGATCGAAAGCTCTGATTGCAGCCGGTCTGAAATCGTTGTTCGCCAGAACACTTCACGGTCCGGGTTCCGCCGCTGGTCGGCACGTTGTGTTGGCTGGGATGCGGGCATCGAATTCGCTCCTGAATATGTTGGGGTTGAAGCACATTCAGAATACTGCACACGTCAAGGTGTATTTTGTGGGCCGGTTACCACCTGCCTGGGGTCAGTTTCAAAACGAATTGCAATGCTGCGTAAGCGAAAACAATGGTATTAAGGTACGTATTGGAGTACGTTTGAGATTGTGGAGCTGTAGACGTCTGAGATGAGTAAATCAAACGAGACCCAAGTGCCGAATATCCATGCAAATACGGGTCGGCTGAGTTTTTTTACCCTACGGGGGCTAGATCAGGTGGACCAACGCTGACTGCTGCCGCTGAAGATCAGGTCGTTGTATATCGAACGGGGGCACCCTGGGAGAATGGATATACGGAAAGCTTCAGCAGTCGTTCCAGCTATGAATTTCTGACAGAGGGAATTTGAAAGCTGAAAGCAGCCCGAAGGCAGACAGGGGCCTGGAAAGAGGACTACTATAACGAACAACGCTCCTACGGTTCGTTGTGACCGTTACTCCGGCAAAGTTTGTATCGTTTTCGTCCGGCTCCTCAACTTCATCCAGGATTTCCCCGATGTACTATCAGTCATTGATAAAATCTCTGGCCATATTTGAGACTCGTTACAGCAAGGATTTCTACTTCTTACTTTTTTCTTTTAAGCCATCACTTTTCTGTTTTTATTGTGTCTTCTTCTTTTCTGCTTCGACTGTAAATTGTGTCCGCTTGAAATCTAATAGAGTAAGGGGGCTCTCAGGCGAAAGCTTAAGAAACATCATGGCTGTTAACATATATTTTCCAGGGTTCATAAAGCTGCTGCGACTAAGAGACGCTCCTGCCACAGCCAGGTTCCCTTTTTGGATCCTCAACTCAGGCCGACTATATTGCGTCCAGACATGCCTCGACTTCGAGTCTTCACAAGAGAAAATCAGAAAGGTGGGGATCAACAAATCTGCCTTCGAAATTGGAAACTCGGGCCAATTATACTTTGTGTTACAGGAGATTACTTGACTTTCTGACGCCATAGTAGAAGTACCTGCAACGGGCGTCAGTTTGTGTATCGAGGCTTCTATTGGACCATTTTCGGTCATCAGAGCAGCTAATCTACTATCCTTGGGTAAAGTGAAATCATCTTTTCCGATTTGGTATGCGACTCTTGTAAGTATTTGATATGTTTGCAGATCTCTTTCACTGGTTTTCATTTGTTTCTGATTTGATTTTACTGGTTCGACTGTAAACTGTGTCCGCTTGAGATCTAATAGCGCCAGGGATTTTTCAGGTGAAAGCTTAACAAACAACATGGCAGTTAATATATACTTACCGGGATTCATAGAGCTAGAACGCCCCATAGACAATTCTTTCGACGTCGGTTGACCTTTTGAGATCCTCAGCAGAGGCCGGTTAAAGTCAGTCCAGACATGTCCCGTTGCTGAATCTTCACAAGAGAGAACCATGATTACGGGAATCGACGTGTCTGCTTTCGCGATTGGAAACTCGGGACAATCAAAAATTGCGTTACAGGAGATTTCTTGTGCTTCAGACGACTTAATGTTAGAACCCGCAATTGGAGTCAGTTTGTTTATTGAGGCTTCTAAAGGACCATTGTAGGTCATCAGAGTGTCCGTCATACCATCCTCGGGTAAGGAGAGATCCTCTTTTCCAATTTGATATGCGACACGCGCCAGCATTTGATATGATTGTAGATCACATTTACTGATCTCAGTTCGCTTCTGTTTCGGATTTTCTTCAGCAACGACACTGAAGGCTAGAATGCTCAAAAACAAAACAGTTGCAAATTGATAAAACCAAAACGATAGAAGATTCCGTTGGATCACTGATCACTCCTTTGAAATTAAATTAATCATGAAGGCAAATTCTCTACTTTCTGAAGGGCAATTGTCAATCGAGAAACTAAAAAGTGATAAATAGCCTTGATTTCTAAGGGGACGACGAACTAGGTGGTGGCGACGAACTGGATGATGACGACGAACTAGATGGTGGCGA
>TARA_R110000868_G_scaffold2277_3_pt1 | contig 15665 bp, 12 predicted proteins | sample TARA_R110000868 | Tara Oceans TARA_R110000868 (sample SAMEA4397489) | marine metagenome | biome: Polar Biome; feature: [SRF] surface water layer (ENVO:00010504); material: water (ENVO:00002006), including particulate matter (ENVO:01000060) such as... | depth 5 m | reverse complement strand
TGGAAGTTCAACCCGCCAGGCCGAAGGAGGATCTTCTGACTGTGTTTTAAAACCAGTAGCCATCTATCCTGATCCACATCGTATCAATGGATTTTTGGTAATGACCGAGGTTATGAATGCCGATGGTACTCCACACGTATCTAACGGTAGAGCCACAATTGAAGATGAAGACAATGACTTCTGGTTTGGGTTTGAGCAAGAATATTTCATAATGGACACCAAAACGGAACTTCCTTTAGGATTTCCTAGAGGTGGATATCCTAAACCTCAAGGTATGTACTACTGCTCTGTTGGTGGTCTAAATACTCACGGTCGTGATTTGGTTGAGGAGCATGCAGATGCATGTATCGCTGCAGGTCTAAACTTCGAAGGTATAAATCAAGAAGTAGCCTGTGGACAGTGGGAATTTCAATTGTTCGCCAAAGGCGCCAAAAAAGCAGGTGATGAAATCTGGATTGCCAGATACCTACTTGATAGATTAACTGAAAAACATGGTTACTATATTGAATACCATCCTAAACCTCTTGGTGATACCGATTGGAACGGTTCAGGTATGCATGCGAATTTCTCCAACACCACTTTGAGAACTTGTGGTTCAAGAGAAGTTTACGAAAAAATATGTGAAGCCTTCCGTCCGGTTGTTAAAGAACACATTGCTGTTTACGGTGAGTTCAATGACCAACGTTTGACAGGAAAGCACGAAACAGCTTCTATTCATGACTTTAGTTATGGTATTTCCGACAGAGGTGCCTCTATTAGAATTCCAATCATTACAGTTCAAAAAGGCTGGAAAGGTTGGCTGGAAGATAGAAGACCAGCTTCCAATGGTGACCCATACAAAATAGCAGGTAGAATCGTTAAAACGGTTAAATCCGCCAAAATATAAAGAGAATAAAAATAATTGTTGATTATTTTTACCAACCGTTCCTTTTGAAAAAGAGGGGCGGTTTTTTATTTCTCCCTATTTCACAATGGCACCTTCGTTAAGAAGTGGGGTATTCATCCAATAGTCAGTGTAATTATCAGGCTTAACAATGGGCTGATCCTGAAAAATAGGCCAATTTTTATCCATAAAAAGCCGGTCCTCCGGATATTGTTTCACCGGTTTTTGTTGCTGGACAAAAAATTCCCTGAATTGCATTAAGGAATACGTTTCGGAGTAATCCAATTCGTTGCCCTCCAAATCGATAATATTATCCATTACCACACTAAAATCGTCCTTTTTTATATCTGTTGGGTCCGAATAGAAAATCTCTAAACTTTGATCCCCTAGGTTCATTTTGGGATGCAACTGTACTGTTACACTATCCGCAAGAACAACCTTCTCTACATCTATACCCTTACCCTTATAACTAATATTGTAATTTTTGTCCTTGAGTACCTTGAATTGCAATGGCACCCTATTGAATACTATTTCAAATCGCTTATTTTCAAAATTAATAACAACATCCTTGACGGTAAAAACCGGTGGCACTTTTACCTCAAATTTATTGCTGAAAGAAATATAACTGGGAAACATTTTGTCATCCTGTTTCTTGTACTCCACTACAGTCCGGTAAAGTAATCTATCCTCTATTTTTTTACTGGTCTTACTTATTTTTCTGGTCCCCAATAAAGCATCATAGGTAGCGTATTCCAATTTATGGATTTCAAAGTTGTCTTTTGAAATATAAATCTTGCCCCGGACCATAAACTTCCAATTGTGCTTATATATGTCAATCACATACAATGCTTTCCCTTCCAAATACGTGTCTTTTTCCATAGAAAAATCATGGTTTTTTAAAAAATCGGTATCCAAATGATCAACAAACGAATAAGAAAAAGTGTTATAATTCCTGATGGCGTCCATAATACGTAAAATAACAAACTCATTGCCACCATAGCTGTTCAAAAAGGCCCTAGGAATCGTCTTGGTCTTGTATTCACCATAGTCATATAACCTTTCACTTAAAGAATCAATTGGAAAGTTTTTGTTTCTAAAGTATTCGTATATCCTTGTATTGGATTCCTCATAATCGGAAGTACCGAAACCCTTGTCGAAAACCTCAACAATTGCCTCATTCAAATTGGTATATCCCTCTGATTTCCATTGGTAATCCCTGTAGTATCCCACGTAGGACTGTGGATTAAAGGGATAATTCAACGGAATATTCTTGATCGCCTGATCAATAACCTCCTCTGCAGTGGTGGGCTTATCATTATTATTTGGAGCATTTCTTCCTTTTCCTCTTTTTTTGGAAGCCGCTAATGTTACCTCATCCAATTGGATAAGCATAGGTTTTAGATATATCCTATTAATTTTATCCGATAATAACTCGCCCATAACAATTTCCCTGGAATCATACCCCATAGAGGTAATCTCCAAAGTGTCATTAAGCTCCCTAAATTTAAGAGGGATTCGAAAACTGCCGTCATTGTTGGAAATCACCCCCACTGCCCTATTCTTGACCCTAATACTGGCAAAGGGTATAGGTTCTACGGTTTCGACATCGAGGAGCATGCCACTTATAAATTCGCTTTCTTGGCCATGGCCCACGGCACAATACAAAATCAAGAAAGCTATAATTTTTAATCTTATTCGCATAAGCAATTATATTACAGCCTTTTAGGTTATTGTTAAATATATGAATACAACGTACACGGCTAAAAGGATTACCCCGTCCTTCCACCCTAACCGAAGACCTTTGGGCAAAAACACTAAAGGAAGGATCAAGAACGATACTCCCAACATCCAAAAAATATCATTGCTCAACAAGCGTTGATCCACTACCTTGATAGGAGTTATCATTGCCGTAATTCCCAAAACCGCGAGAAGATTAAAAATATTGGAACCAATAAGATTTCCCAAAGAGATGGCCTTTTCCTTTTTTAGCACTGCAATTATGGAGGCCGCCAATTCTGGAATACTGGTTCCTATAGACACCACGGTTACAGCAATTACCCGCTCACTGACACCATAAAAAGTAGCCAATCCCACTGCACCCTTTATCAACAGTTCGGACCCTCCCCAAAGCGCAAGACCCCCAATACCCAAAAACAATATCGTTTTATATAATGGTAAGGGAACATCATCTTCAGGTAATTCATCAACAACGGCAGTTTTTTGAAATCGTAATAAATATACCAAGAAAACAAAGAGTACAACCACCATAACAATACCCTCATATCTCTGAATTTCACCATCAAAATAAATAAATCCAAAAAACAACAGCGATGCCAACATCATAACCGGCCAATCCGTAGTGTAAAAACTTTTTCTAACTTCTATACTGCCCAAGATAACGGTTATTGCCAACACCAATCCTAAATTGGCAATATTGGAACCAACTACATTCCCTAATGCCAAATCGGGAAAGCCGTCCAAGGCTGCATTAATACTAACTATAAGTTCAGGTGCAGAGGTGGCAAAGGAAACCACCGTCATCCCTATAACAATCTTTGGAATATTAAGTTTTAAGGATAAGGCCACGGCTGCCTTTAAAAGCCAATTTCCTCCTGCAATTAATAAGACAAGTCCTAAAACAATAAAAAGTATATCAAACATCAAAAGGTTTTTCAACAAATATAACCAAGAATCCGACTTTTTTTCGGCTGAATATCCCTTTCAATAAAAATTTAGCCAATAAAATATTCGTCCATCAAATCAGATTGATTCCAAATGAAAAAGGTAAAAAAAGGCCTTTTCCGGATCAAATCCCCCTTGGGTTTTGGAAAACCCCTAAAAATACCTATTATTTAATGACACATTAATATCTTATATTGTATTTTACATTTAATAATATAACTATATACAAGAAGATAATTAAAATATTATAATTGAATTTATTAATACGGTTACAATATTGTATTCACTTATATTAAATCCATCATCAACTTTTGGAAATCTCCTTAGGTATTGTATATCTTAAATGGATAATCGATTATATCACTATTCATTAACCATTAAAACTTGTATTATGATTACACTATCTAAAATTTTATTAATCTTGATAATTTCAATATTTTTCAAGAAATAAAAACAACAATATATAGGCCTATATATAAAATTAACGTCTCCCAACTTAAATTGAGGAGACGTTCTTATCCTACCCTCTTTATTTAAGATTTAAAAACCTAATTCGCAATGATATGGGTGTTTACCTACAACCCAGCCATGACCTCCGTTGGACATTCCAAATGTTGGTTTACCTACATTGTAAAAATAGACTCCTGGAACAATGGCATTTATTATTAAATTGTATCTTTGCGCGCATGAATTTAGAAATTACAAAAGCAATTAAGACGTTATTGAACGCACCACAAAAAATTGTAATTATACCTCACAAAAATCCGGATGGCGATGCTATTGGTTCTACCTTAGGGTTATGGCATTACTTAAAAGGCAAAGGTCAGGACGCTACCATCATTGTACCCAATGATTTTCCTAAATTCTTGAAATGGATGCCCGGAACCGAGCAGATAGTAAATTTCGAAAAAGACGCCTCAAAGGCCAAGTCACTCATCAACAAGGCCTCCGTTATATTTACTTTAGATTTTAATCACCTGGGAAGAATAGGACAATTACAACCTCTGTTGGAGGATGCGTCGGCAACCTTTGTAATGATAGACCACCACCAAGAACCTGATGGTTACGCAAAGATTACCTACTCGGACGTTAGTATGAGTTCTACTTGTGAAATGGTTTACAATGTAATTGAAGGTCTAAACGATATCGATTTTATTACCCCTGAGCTAGCTATTTCTTTATATACTGGTATAATGACCGATACTGGCTCTTTCAAATATTCTTCCACCACCAGCAGAACACATTCCGTGGTGGCCAAATTAATTGAAAGAGGTGCCAAAAATACAGAGGCTCACAACAAAGTGTATGACACCAATACGCCGAGCAGATTACACCTGCTGGGTTGTGCTTTAAAAAACATGGTGATCCTAGAGGAGTACAACACGGCATTTATTACCCTATCACAAGCCGAATTGGATGCTTATGATTATAAAAAGGGAGATACTGAAGGATTCGTGAATTACGGTCTAACCTTGGAAGGAATTGTCTTTGCCGTCATATTTATAGAGAACAAGGAAGAGGGAATAATTAAGATATCCTTTAGATCCGAGGGTGATTTTTCTGTAAATGAATTCGCCAGGGCCCATTTTAATGGAGGCGGACATACCAATGCTGCAGGTGGGAGAAGTGATATTTCCATGGAAGAAACCACTAAATTATTCAAATCCTTATTACCCAAATACAAAGCTGATTTAAACGCATGAAACACTTTTTATATTTCTTTCTGATTATTTCCATTATCGGCTGCAAGGGTCCAGAACCTCGAAAACCGATTAAAGTTAAAACGGGAAGCGTTCTGCAAAATTCGGTGGAACGCAATAAGGATCTATTGGCAAAAGAGGAAAAGCAAATAATGGAGATTATTAAAAATGATTCCCTGAACACCTATTTCTCCAGTGGAATTGGCTCTTGGTACCATTATATAAGCAAGAATGAAGAGTCTGATTATTACCCGCAAACAGACGACTTGGTATTCATGGAATACAACGTGACAAGTTTTGCCAACGACACCATATATTCCATGGCAGACATTGGGACTGTAACTTATAAGGTAGACAAACAAGACCTTTTCCCTGGTCTTAGGAATAGTGTAAAACTATTGAAAGAGAATGAAAGTGCTACCTTTTTATTCCCCTCCTCTTTAGCGTACGGATATCACGGGGACAGTAATAAAATTGGGATAAACATTCCCATTAAATCCACTATTACCATTTTAAAGATCGATAAACAAAAAGACAACAATTAAAACTTATTAAAATGAAGAGAATTTATTTATTATTGGCAATCGTATCCATAGCATTTTCTAGCTGTAAGTCCAGCAAGCATGCCGATTTGGGAGATGGTATTTTTGCGGATATTACGACTACCAAAGGTGAAATTGTCCTTAAATTGGAATACCAAAAGACACCATTAACAGTTGCCAATTTTATTTCCCTTGCCGAAGGCAAAAACCCATTTGTAACGGATAGTTTAAAAGGAAAAAAATATTATGACGGAATCATCTTCCATAGAATAATTAAAGACTTTATGATTCAAGGTGGAGATCCCACTGGAACGGGTATGGGAAATCCTGGATATAAATTCAAGGACGAATTTAACGATTCCCTTACTCACCATAAGGCCGGAATCCTATCTATGGCCAATTCGGGACCTACTACCAACGGTAGTCAGTTTTTCATTACCCATAAGGAAACACCCTTTTTAAACGGCAGGCATACTGTTTTTGGTGAGGTTGTTGAAGGGATGGATGTTATTGATACCATTGCCAATGTTAAAACAGCTGAAGGGGACAGACCCGTAACGGATGTAGTCATGAACACCGTAGAAATAATTAGAAATGGTAAGGAAGCCAAAAAATTTGATGCTGTAAAAGTTATGAGCGATTACTTTGCCGAGGCCGAGGAAAAGGTGAAGGCTATGGAGAAAATGAAAACTGATTTCGTTGCCCAACTTTCTGCTGAGGAAGCTACGGCCAAGGAACTTCCTTCAGGACTTAAAATTCTTACCCTAGCTGAGGGCAGCGGTGATAAACCCAAAATAGGTCAAAAAGTAAAGGTCCTTTATGCTGGATACTTATCCGATGGGTCACTTTTTGATAGTAATTACGAAGAAGTAGCCAAAAAATACGGAGTTTACGACGAGGCCAGAAAAAAAGGCCGCGGATATGAGGCCATTCCTATGGACTATAGCCCAGAGGCAAGAATAATCCCAGGCTTTAAGGAAGGCCTTATGGAAATGAAGGTAGGCGATAAAGTTCGCTTGTTTATACCTTCGCATTTAGGATATGGGGAAGCCGGATACGGTCCTATCCCCCCAGATGCAAAGTTGGTCTTTGACCTAGAAATTACGGGAATAGCCGAATAATTATTTTGTAAAACGGAAAAAGTCCCTTGTTGGTTTCATGAATTTGAAACCAACAAGGGACTTTTTCATTAATAAAGATTATGGCTGCTATAAAATTATACTGAATTTAGTCCAAAACAATCAAGGGAAGATAAGCTATTTCCAGTTTTGCGATTTAAGCTTCAAGGTAGCCTTTAATATATCTTTCTGGGAAATTTGCCCCACCAATTTACCATTTTCCACTATAGGAAAACGTCTGCGTTTTTCATTCAAAAACTTATTGGCCGCATCAAAAATGTTCATATTACCGTCAATGGTTTCCACATTTTTAATCATATGTCCCTCCACTGTTAAATTGGAGCTTGGCAAATTGTGATATCTATTTTCGCTTATATGTTTTATACAATCGCCTTCAGAAATTATCCCGATCAATTCGTTTTTATCATTCACGACCGGACCCCCTGAAATTTTATACTTTAAAAGTGCCACAATTACTTCCTCAACAGATTGCTCAGGCTTAAAAGTAATAAGTTTTCTGGTCATATAATCGCTCACCCGTAGTGGTGCATCATCACTCGGTTGTTGAACTCTAGGACCCTGAAAACTTTTGATTCCCATATTGCCTTTCTTTTGATTTACTTAAATGTAAGAAATTTAATCATGTTAACCTAAAAAAAACATCCCCATATTTTTGTTCTTTGGCAAGGTATATAATTGTTTTACAGCCTTGTACATCTAAAATCCTTTATGCCTCTTAGACCATAAGTCCTTCTATTTTTTTGGAATCCCCTCAAGTATTTCCAAAATAAACTTCCAAAATTTCTGCAATGAAGTTATGCTTGCGCGTTCATCGGGAGAATGTGCACCTTTAATGGTTGGTCCAAAACTTATCATATCCACATCTGGATAATTCTTTCCCAAAATACCACATTCCAAGCCAGCGTGACAGGCAACTACTTTGGGCCTTTCCTTGAAAAGCTCCATATATTTGGTTTGCAACAGTTCTAAAATTGCTGAATCAGGGTTGGGATCCCAACCAGGATAATCTCCACTTAAGATCACTTCATATTGTGCTTCTTCAAAATTATTTTTGAGTTTTTGGGCCAATTCCATTTTACCGGCCTCAACGGATGATCTTGTTAGGCATGCAATCTTAATGTTGCCATTGGCTACCTGCACCCTAGCAACATTATTAGAGGTTTCCACCAAGTCTTCCATGGTCCTACTTATGGCATACACCCCATTATGTGCATTTTTCACAGCCTTTAACAAAGCACTCTGGGCCAATGGATCCATTGCCTTTAGTGGGAGATCCACAGGTTCACATACCATCCTAAGATGGGGTTCTGTTGTCGCCAATTCCTCTTTTAAACTATTGGCCCAAACGTTAAATAAGGTAATAAACTCATGGGGATCCGATGCATTTAAAACAACCAAGGCGGTACTTTCCCTGGGAATTGCATTCCTTAATCCTCCCCCATCAATTTCCGAGACCTTTAAACCAAACTGCTGCTGTCCCTTTATTATTAAAGAATTCATAATCTTGTTTGCATTACCCAAACCCTTATGGATATCCATACCACTATGCCCTCCGGAAAGCCCCTTTACTCCAATTTTAAAAGCCAGTGTCCCTTTAGGCAACGATTCTTCCATATAACTTCCCTTGGCGGTAATATCTATACCCCCGGCACAACCAATGTCGATCTCATCATCATCCTCCGTATCAAGATTCAACAAAATATCACCTTCCAACAATCCCCCTATTAATCCTTTTGCCCCGGTCATTCCAGTTTCTTCATCAATCGTAAACAAGGCTTCCAAGGGAGGATGTGAAATTTCACTGCTTTCCAAGAGTGCCATAATTGTAGCTACACCCAGACCGTTATCAGCTCCCAATGTAGTTCCCTTGGCCCTTACCCAATCTCCGTCTACATACATTTCTATTCCCTGGGTACTAAAATCAAAATCCGTGTCCGCATTTTTTTGATGTACCATATCCAAATGGGACTGGAGAATGACCGTCTTTCTATCTTGCATCCCCATGGTGGCAGGTTTCTTGATAATTACATTACCCACAGCATCTTTAAAAGTATCCAGGCCTAGGGACTTCCCAAAGTCCATCATAAAGGCTATTACGCGTTCCTCATGTTTGGAGGGCCTTGGCACTTCATTTAAATCGGCAAACTTATTCCAGATATTCCTAGGTTCTAAATTCCTTATTTCTTTGTTCATAGGTATACATTATAAAATCAAAAATACAGATAGAAAAACAACCATGCTAGATTATTGGTTATTTTTGAATTGATGAATGACAAAATTAAAAATCTGATTGCCCTGCTAATTATTCCGCAGGTAATCATTGTGAAGTGGTTGGGAAATTACCCCGAAATTATAGAAACTTATTACAGTAATGGCATATATCCAATAATTTCTGGATTTTGGCGAATCTTATTTGGCTGGATACCTTTTTCCGTTGGGGATATAATGTACGCACTTCTAATCATCTTGGGAGTAGGTTATATTATTTCGAATAGATCGGCCATTAAAAAAAACTTATTGGGTTTACTAAGAGATATTATCATGGTACTTTCTGTGGCCTACTTTACCTTTCATCTCTTATGGGGATTAAATTATTACAGGGAACCCCTGGCCAAAACATTGGAGATTGGCGGAAAACACAGTCAGGAAGATTTAATGAACCTAGTAGATCAACTGGTTCTGAAAACCAATGAAGTCCATTTTCAAATTACTAGGGACACCGGTAAAATTGTTGAAGTCCCCTATACCAAAAAGGAAATTTTCAACCTCACTGTAAAAGGTTATAAATCCCTTGAAAAACAAATTCCCTTATTCACTTATAATAGACCCAGCCTAAAGAAGTCCCTTTTTAGCACAGCCTTGACCTATATGGGTTACGGTGGCTACTTAAATCCGTTTACCAATGAAGCCCAAGCCAATGGTAGGCTCCCCAATTTCAGGTTTCCTGTCATATGTGGCCATGAGATTGGACATCAATTAGGATTTTCGGCGGAAAATGAAACCAATTTTATTGGATATCTGGCAACGGTCAAAAATGAAGATATTTATTTTAAGTATTCTGCCTACGCCTACGCCCTAAGTTATTGCCTCAACGATCTTGCTATGCGGGATGAGGAAGCCTTTAAAAGCCAATACAACCGACTTAATCCTGGTGTAAAAAAGAATTACAAGGAAGTGGCCAACTTCTGGCAGGCACATGAAAATCCAATGGAACCTGTTTTTAAATCCATTTTCAACACCTTTTTAAAGGCCAATAATCAGAAAGACGGAATAAAAAGTTACAATGCTGTGGTATCCCTTTTGATAAATTTTTATAAGGAAAATCCCTTATAAAAAAACACGGCACTATAAAAGCCATGTTAAATTGAAATAGCATCAATTACCTATAGACAATAAATAACAGATCAAGCTACAATGGAAAAGGAACACCAGATACTACTCTTCCCTTAAGGCAATACCTTATTTTTTACTTTTGCACTTTTCCCTCTACGAATACTCCACTTTCGGGCTTCTTAAAAAAGCTTTCCGGTTTGGCCTCCCCACTAAACGCTATCTCGTTAAATACAACCGGTTTTCTAGGCTCTTTTAGTGTACGCCCTTCAGAACTGTACCAGGTTAATGAGCTTGGAACCATTAGTCCATTTACTTCCGCCCAATCCTGATATCCAATCCAATTTACATTATCGGAACGCTCTCCGCTACGATAGCTCACTGTATATCCCAGCCAAGCCATTTCATAAGTCTTCGGATCATAGTGCAGAAAATATTCATCCTTATAGGAAGTACCTACACCGGACTTAAAGCGAATGGCTATACCAGGATAATTTACCCCATTATACACTAAATCTTCGGTATCGTCATAAATTATCCCCTTATCGGCCAACATAAATGGCATATTAAAAAAATAAGACATTAGGTTGTGATAAAAAACGGGATCCCCTTTATAAGCATTTTCTTCGCTTTTCAGCCATACCTTTTCTCCATCAAATCCCAGGGAATATCCGGGTCCGTCTATCCTATCTTTTCTAGTCTTAAGATCTATAGTATGAAGCTCCTCCCCTAATTTAAAAACCAGATTCCTTTTGCTCTTCCAAGTGTCGATTCCCCCATGGGTCTCAAAAACCTTTAATAAGGGTATTGGATATTGATCTACATCTATGTTTGTTACTGTTTCAGGTTTGGCCAGTTCCTTATCGACTTCTTTTGTCTTATTCTCCATCTTACAGGATAACACGCTAGCCATCACCAACACTACAATCATATATTTCATCGTACTTACCTTTAGTTGTCCCATTCGTCGTACTACTTTAATTTAGTTAACAATAATATATTATTTTTGCACTAATGAGCCACCACAAAGAAATCACTAGCACCCACAACCCTCTAATAAAGAGCATTTTATTACTAAAAGAAAAATCCCGTGAACGAAAAAAAAATAAACTTTTTGTCATCGAAGGGATCAAGGAAGTTCAGCTTGCCATTAAAGGTGAATACCATCTAAAGACCATTCTTTTCTACCCAGGGCTCATTGGTCACGATACTATTTTGGAATTAGTGCAAGTGGTTTCTCCGAAACCAGAAATAATTGCTATTTCAAAGGAAATTTTTCAAAAATTGGCATATAGGGATACTACGGAGGGCATTTTGGCAGTCGCAGTAACAAAGGAAAATTCATTGGAATCATTAATCTTCAAAAACGACCGCCCATTAATTTTAGTCGCTGAAGCACCTGAAAAACCCGGAAATATAGGAGCCCTTCTTCGTACCGCGGATGCCGCCGATCTTGATGCGGTTATTATTGCCAATCCAAAAAGCGACCTCTATAACCCTAATATAATCCGGTCCAGTGTTGGTTGTGTATTTACAACAAATTTGGCCCAAGGTTCCACTCAGGACATTATTCATTATTTAATAAAGCGCAATATAGCTATAAATTGTGCTGCCCTAAGTGCATCCAAACCATATACAGAAGTGGATTTCACCAACCCAACGGCAATAGTAGTGGGTACGGAGGCTACCGGTTTATCGGAGGATTGGCTAAGCATGTCCACGCAAAATATTATAATTCCCATGCACGGAGAAATAGACTCCATGAATGTTTCCGTATCGGCTGCAATACTTATCTTTGAGGCTAGGAGACAAAGGGGATTTTAGAAGTAGAATCAAACTAAAATAACTGCACCTTAAATTAATATTCAAATCCTTTAATTTTTTAAATGAACAGTAGCATCCTTTTTTATATAATAATAGCCATATTGGTAATACAATTTTTTATAGAAACCTTATTGGGATATTTAAATGCCAAACGCTATTCCGATGTGCTCCCTAACGAATTAAGTGATGTGTTTGACCAAGAGGAATATCGAAAATCCCAGGAGTACAAAAAAACCAACTATCGTTTTGGGCTCTTTAGCACCGTCTTCTCCTTAATATTGACCTTGTTGTTCTTGATTTTTGGAGGATTTGAATGGGTCGATACTATGGCTAGGGGTTTTAGTGACAACCCCATTTTAATTGCATTGATATTTTTTGGGATAATCATGATTGGGAATGATATTGTAACCACCCCTTTTTCCTATTACCACACCTTTGTAATTGAGCAAAAATTCGGCTTTAACAAGAGTAGTAAAAAGCTATTCTGGACAGACAAAATCAAGGGATGGATAATGATGATGATTCTTGGCGGTGGAATATTGGCATTGGTCATCTGGTTTTTTCAGTGGGCAGGAACCAACTTTTGGATCTATGCTTGGGCACTCGTTGCCGTATTTTCCCTTTTTATGAACCTGTTTTACAGTAAACTAATAGTTCCACTTTTTAATAAACAAACTCCCCTAGCGGACGGTAGTTTAAAAAGCAAAATTGAGGCCTATGCCAAAAATGTCGGCTTTGAGCTTAAAAATATCTTTGTCATAGACGGATCAAAACGTTCTACCAAGGCCAACGCCTATTTTTCTGGTTTTGGCAAAGAAAAGAGAATAACCCTATACGACACATTGATCAATGATCTTGAAGAGGATGAGATTGTGGCCGTACTGGCCCATGAAGTGGGACATTACAAAAGGAAGCACATTATCTTTAACCTATCTGCCTCCATATTACTTACCGGCCTTACCTTATTTATTTTATCCATTTTCATAAATAACCCTGAGGTTTCCTTGGCCATTGGTGTTTCACAGCCAAGCTTTCACGCCGCGCTGATCGGTTTTGGAATTCTTTACAGCCCCATATCTGAAATTACAGGATTGGTGATGAACGCGATGTCCAGGAAATTTGAATATCAGGCAGACGATTATGCCAAAAACACCTTTGCAGCCCAGCCACTTATTACTTCTTTAAAAAAATTATCAAAAAATAGTTTAAGCAATCTTACTCCTCACCCAGCCTATGTTTTCATGCACTATTCACACCCGACCCTAATGTCCAGAATTCAAAACTTAAAGGCATAATTTTTGTTGTCTACTATTATAGTTTGTGCTATTTTTAATTTATGATGACCGAAGCAGCGATAGAAAAAGAAAACAAGGAGATTGCCAAGCAATACAAGGAATTGCTCCGCATAAGCTATCAAAATCTTAACGATGAAGATAAGAAGTTGATACGCTCTGCCTTTGACATAGCTGTTGACGCCCATAAAAATCAAAGAAGGAAATCCGGTGAAGCATATGTCTTTCACCCTATTGCCGTAGCGAAAATTGTAGCTTCCGAAATGGGTTTGGATGCAGTATCCATAGCGTCCGCCCTTCTTCACGATGTGGTTGAGGACACCGAGTACACCTTGGCGGACATTGAACGGTTGTTTGGAGAAACCGTGGCACGGATCGTGGACGGACTCACTAAAATTGCCCACCTAAAAAAGGATATGAACATATCCCAACAGGCGGAGAATTTTAGAAAGATGCTTTTAACATTAAATGATGATGTGCGGGTCATCATCATTAAAATTGCAGATAGGTACCATAACATGCTCACCATGGATTCCATGCCGGAGCACAAGCAAGTAAAGATAGCCTCGGAAACCCTTTACATATACGCGCCCTTAGCGCACAGAATAGGTCTTTACAATATTAAGACCGAACTTGAAGACCTTAGCCTTAAATACACGGAACCAGATGTTTACGACGATATTTTAGGGAAAATTGAAGAATCCAAAGAAGAACAACAGGCCTATATAGATGCCTTTTCTGGAGTAATCAGCGAATCCTTGGACAAGGAAAACCTCAATTACTTTATAAAAGGGCGGATGAAATCCATATTCTCCATTCGCCGAAAAATGAAGGTACAGAACGTTACCTTCGATGAGATATACGACAAATTTGCCATCCGAATAATTTATAAATCGGACCGTCCCAACGAAAAGTTTTTGGCCTGGAAAATATATTCCATTGTAACGGACCACTTCACCCCCAACCCTGTGCGCTTACGGGACTGGATTTCCTCCCCCAAATCTACGGGTTATGAAGCCCTGCATATCACTGTAATGGGTCCAAAAGGGAAATGGGTAGAAGTTCAGATAAGAAGTGAAAGAATGCACGAGATTGCCGAGAAAGGTTATGCGGCACATTTTAAATACAAACATGGTAATCAGAAAGAACAGGGCATTGAAGATTGGCTCAACAAACTGCAGGAAGCCTTGGAAAATGCAAATACCAACGCCGTTGATTTTGTAGAGGAATTTAAGCTTAATCTCTATTCCAAGGAAATTTTTGTATTCACTCCAAAAGGAGAATTAAAATCCCTTCCTAAGGGTGCCACTCCCTTGGATTTTGCCTTTAATATCCATACCGAAGTAGGCATGCATACCAGAGGTGCCAAGGTGAATGGAAAATTGGTGCCCTTAAATACTACTTTGAATAGTGGTGATCAAGTGGATATTTTAACCTCCGACACTGCCAAGCCCAGTCAAAGCTGGTTGGACTATGCCACAACAGCAAGGGCCAGAGCAAAGATTAAATCTTCATTAAGGGAAGAAAAGAAATCTACAGCACAGGACGGCAAGGAAATATTAAGGCGGAAACTAAAATCCCAAAAAATTACCCTTAACGAGGATACCATTAACAAGCTCGTCATCTTTTTTAAATTAAAGACCAGTTTAGATCTGTTTTACAGGGTCGCTATCGGGGCCATTGACAATCAAATGTTGAAAGATTTCGCCGCCTCCTATAGCAATGCTTTTATTAGCTTCTTCAAAAATAAGATGAGGAAGAATCCCGTTCCCGAGGACATCCATAAAGATGAAATAACGACTAAATTTGATACCCTCGTTTTTGGGAAGGAAGAGGACAAACTGGAATATAAATTATCCCAATGTTGCAACCCCATTCCGGGAGACGAGGTATTTGGGTTTGTAAGTGTAAATGATGGAATCAAGGTACACAAGAAAAACTGTCCCAATGCCATTTCATTGCAGTCCAATTACGCTTATAGGATTATTTCCGCCAAATGGATCGATTCTTCACAAGAAGAATTTACGGTAGAAATAATGTTGACCGGTATAGACAACTTAGGATTGATAAGTGAAATAACAGAAGTAATCTCTGGCAATTTACATGTTAATATGAGAAATATTAATTTCAGCACGGATGGCGGTACATTTTCCGGAAGAATTACTCTTGTTGTAAAAAACAATGCTATCCTTAAAAAAGTTATAGATAAACTAAAGCAGATCAACGGCATCGATAAAGTGTCCAGAATTTAAATTTTAACTGTACATTTGCAT
>TARA_R110000868_G_scaffold299242_3_pt1 | contig 15675 bp, 20 predicted proteins | sample TARA_R110000868 | Tara Oceans TARA_R110000868 (sample SAMEA4397489) | marine metagenome | biome: Polar Biome; feature: [SRF] surface water layer (ENVO:00010504); material: water (ENVO:00002006), including particulate matter (ENVO:01000060) such as... | depth 5 m | reverse complement strand
GCGAATGCCAAGTAAAAATACAATTCTGAAAGCAATTCACAACTGCAAACACTTTCATAAAAAAAGCCCAATCTTTCAATTGAGCTTTTGATAATATAATTAATTTTTTATTTCTTAGTTTTTTGTAGCTGAAAGATTTTTCATTTCTTTTTCAACCATATCATAAAATTGGTCAATTTTTGGTAACACAACGATACGAGTACGTCTGTTTATGGCTCTGTTTTCGGCAGTATCATTTGGGACTAATGGCACATAGTCAGCACGTCCAGCAGCAATTAATTGTCCAGGGTTAACTCCTAAGCCTTGTAAAACCCTAATAATAGATGTAGAGCGTTTAACACTTAAATCCCAGTTGTCTAATAAAACACCACTTTGGTAAGGTACATTATCAGTATGACCTTCAACCATGCATTCAAAATCTGGTTTACTATTAACTACTTTAGCAACTTTTGCAAGCACTTCTTTGGCCCTGGCAGTTACGTTGTAGCTACCGCTTTGAAATAATAACTTATCAGAAATTGAGATAAATACAACCCCTTTTTCAACATTTATTTCTATGTCTGGGTCGTTTATACCTACTTCGCGCTTTAAGCTAGTAACAACAGCAAGTGTAATACTGTCTTTTTTGGTTAAGGCATCTTGTAATCGTGTTATTTTAAGTTCCTTTTCTTTAATGCTTTCAAGTGTTTTTTCAACATTTGAAGCACCTTTAGCTGATAAAACAGTTAAATTGTCATTGTTTTTACGTAAATCAGCAATTTGTTCTTCTAAAGCAGTTGTTCTTGCAATAGCAGCTGATTTATCAGATAAACAACTATTTAGTTTTACAGTTGCAGTGTTTAATAAATCTTGTGTTTCTTTTTGTTTGGCTTCAAGGGCTGTATATTCTTTTTTTGATACACACGAGCTAAGAAGCAATAAGGTTGCTAAGCTAAATAATAAAATTTTTTTCATGATTATTTAAGGATTAATTTTTTAAGGTTTTACAAATACAAAAATAAATAAAAATCAGTCGTTTTTAACATTTTAACAAAACTTTTGTAAACTTTTGTAAACTTTTAAAATATTTAAAATTATATATGTAATATTTGATAATAATGGATGTTTGCGTATAATATTTTCGCTTATTGGTAAAGGACTTTCGCTGTTTTAATAATTTACCAAGGTGTTTGTAAAAACTGCCATGTGCACGAATAATTGCGGCTATATGTTTTAATTTTAATTCGTACAAAAACTTTATTCCGGCAATGCCATCCAAGATAAGTCTGGTAATGATTAAAACAAACAAATTGCCCTTAGCGTTTTTTGTTAAAGCAAATAAGCTATTTCTAAAATTAAGGAACGTTTTTTTTGGATCTGTGTTACTAAGTGTTGCACCACCAACATGATATATTTGAGACTTTCCAACATATTTTATATCAAATCCAACATTTTTTGCACGCCAGCACAAATCAATTTCCTCCATATGTGCAAAGAAACTTTCATCAAATCCTCCTAATTGTATAAATATGTTCTTTCTAATAAACAAACAGGCGCCTGAGGCCCAAAAGATATCGAAAGTATCGTTGTATTGCCCAGTATCTTTTTCGATGGTGTTAAAAATTCGCCCTCTGCAATAGGGGTAACCAAATTTATCAATAAATCCTCCGGCAGCACCTGCATATTCAAAATAGTCCCGTCTGTTATAATTTAATAACTTAGGTTGTATTATTGCTGTATTTGGTTCTTTCTTAAACGTTTCAATAATAGGTACGAGCCAATTTTTTGTTACTTCAACATCGCTATTAAGTAGGCAGAAAATATCTTCATTTAAATGTTTAAGAGCATCATTATAGCCTTTAGCATAGCCTCCATTTACAGTATTTTCAATAATTTTTATAGATGGAAAATGGGTTTTAACATAGTCAATTGAATCATCTGTAGAGGCATTATCGGCTAAATATATAGTTGCTTCTTTGGAATGTTCAATAATAGAGGGCATGAACTTTTCTAACAGTTTTTGTCCGTTCCAATTTAATATGACGATGGCTACTTTCATTTCTCGTAATCAGGAATATCGTTTAAAAACCGGTATTTTTTATCTTTAAAATCCATTTGGCAATAATAATGATTTAATCCATTGGTGATCATTAAATAGGTGGCGTTTAACACTAAATTATATTGTGCTATTTGATCGAAGGTGTTTTGGTTAATGGAAATAGTTGGCGATTTGCACTCAACAATTAAATGGATGCTCCCATCAGGATTAAAAACAACAAGATCATAACGCTTTCGTAAGGTGTTTACAATCAATTCTTTTTCTACATTAATTAAGGATTTAGGAAACCCTTTGTTTTTAATTAAGTACTGAATACAATGTTGCCGTACCCATTCTTCAGGTTGAAGAATCACAAATCTTTTGCGTATCACATCGAAAATAGAAATTTTATTTTCCCTATTTTTGAATCGAAACGAAAATTTTGGAAAGTTGAGCTGGTGCAAGGTCAATTTTTTAGATGTTTCAAAGTTAATCTACAATATTTAATTACCAAACTGAGATAAAAATTTATTGCTTTGGATGAAGTTAAACAATTAGTTACTGATATAAAAAATGGAAACATTAAACCTATTTACTTTTTAATGGGCGAAGAACCATATTATATCGATAGGATTTCAGATTTTATTGAAGAAAATGTGCTTTCGGAAGAGGAAAAAGGGTTCAACCAAATTGTGCTGTATGGTCGTGACATCACTGTTGATGATATTGAAGAAAATGCCAAACGGTATCCCATGATGTCCGAACGGCAAGTGGTAATAGTCAAAGAAGCCCAGGACTTGTCCAGAACGATTGAAAAGTTGGTTTCTTACGCTGAAAACCCTCAAGTTTCAACGGTATTAGTACTTAATTATAAATATAAAAAAATTGATAAACGCAAATCATTATATAAGGCAATCAATAAAATAGGTATTGTATACGAAAGTAAAAAATTGTACGAAAACCAAGTAGCCGAATGGATTCGCAGGGTTTTGACTTTAAAAAATTATACCATATCACCAAAAGCCTCGCAAATGTTGGTTGAATTTTTAGGAACCGATTTAAGTAAAATCAATAACGAGCTTGAAAAACTTCAAATTATTTTACCAAAGGGCACTCAAATTACACCGGCACACATTGAGGAAAACATAGGAATAAGCAAAGATTACAACAATTTTGAGCTCCGGAAAGCAATCGGAGAACGCAATATTGTAAAAGCGCATCAGATTATTAATTATTTTTCTGAAAACCCAAAAGACAATCCTATGGTTGTAACGGTGTCTTTGCTATTTAATTTTTTCTCACAATTACTTCAATTTCATGGTCTTAATGACAGATCGCCTCGTAATGTGGCTTCTGTGTTGAAAATCAACCCCTATTTTGTAAATGAATATATACAAGCGGCCAGAAATTTTCCTATGAAAAAAGTCAGTGCCGTAGTTTCTACGTTAAGAGAATTTGATGTTAAAAGTAAAGGTGTTGGCTCAAATGCTGTACCGCAAGGAGATTTACTAAAAGAATTAATGGTTAGAATTTTAGTTTAATTAAAATGCAATAGTAATTTAGAATGTTTTTTATTGAATACAATGAAGGTCAAAATACATGAAAGTTGGAATAACCAATTACAGGCGGAATTTGAAAAGTCTTATTTTAAAAGTTTGGCGAGTTTTGTTAGAGATGAATATGCAACGCATCAATGTTTTCCGCCAGGAAATCAAATTTTTAATGCGTTTAGTCATTGCCAATTTAATGACCTAAAAGTGGTACTTCTTGGTCAAGACCCATATCATGATGAAGGGCAAGCACATGGGCTATGCTTTTCTGTAAACGAAGGCATAAAACATCCACCATCTTTAGTGAATATTTTTAAGGAAATTGAACAAGATTTAGGTATTCCATATCCAAAAAGCGGAAATTTAACACACTGGGCAGATCAAGGTGTTTTACTTTTGAATGCCACGTTAACTGTAAGGGCTCATCAAGCAGGAAGTCATCAAAAAAAAGGATGGGAAGAATTTACAGATACTGTTATAAAAACAATCAGTGATCATAAAAACCGTGTTATTTTCATGTTGTGGGGTAATTATGCTAAACAAAAGGCTAATTTAATTGATAGCAAAAAGCATGTTGTATTAAAAAGTGGTCACCCGTCTCCATTAAGTGCAAACAGAGGCCTTTGGTTTGGCAATAAACATTTTAGTAAAACTAACTTCCTGTTGGAGCAAGCTCGTGAGATTCCGATTGACTGGTAATTCTCTCAGAAAGAACAATAGGTCGTTTAATTTCTTTTTTAATTGAGGCTGTTTTGTTACAGCTAAATTTCAAAAGTAAAAAGTTAATTGCTACCAATACCACAATGGAAAAAGTAAGTATTGAAATCATAGATTTGGGTTTATTAGTGTCGCAAAGATAAGTAAATAATCTGTAAAACGCATATTATATCGTTTAAAAAACATATTTAACAAAATTTAGGCTACAAAATTATAATATCCATAAATTATTTAGAACAGTTTTTTTAATGATGCAAAGTTATTTCTTAAAACTGAAATTTAAAATACTTAATACTGCGTATTTTATTGTTTATTTTTCGTGTTTCTATCGTTTATGTATATGGAAAGTTGCGTGTTTGCGTGCGAGGATTTTCCGAAGGAAAATCAGACGTAGCAAACGTGCAACGACCTTTGTTTAAGCCAGAAACCAGCAATTTTTTATATACGGCTTGGCAACTGGCTTTTATTTTGTCCGTTCTATTTTTATTGGGTTTTGTCGAGTATCAAAAACATCGTTTATTTCAATTCTATTTTCTTTATTGTTAATCCAATAAATGATTTTATAATTTTTATAAACTAAATATCTAAATTCTTGTTCTCTTTTCTTTAGAAGTTCTTCGGTTTGCCCGATTTTCGGTTGCTTTTTTAGTTTTAAAGTCTCATTGTAAATTCCGTTAACGAGCTTTTTTGCAATTCGAGTTCCTGCTTTTTCTCGATAATATTTATAAATCTTTTCGAGTTCTTTTTGAGAAAAATCAGTCCAAAATAATTTCAATTCCATTTGTCAATTTTGGCTTTTAATTCACTCGCTTCAATTAATCGACCATTTTTTGAATCTTCCATTGATTGGTCAATTCGAGAGTTAAATTCCTCAATTGTCATTGGTTTAAAATCTTTGTTTTCTGATATTTTGTTTTCTTTTCTCAAGATTTTTTCGAGTCGCGAAATAACATCTTCACTTTGAATTTTTAAAAATTCTTGAATAAGTTCCAATTTTCTCGTTTGTAAATCCATTTTTTAGCTTTTTATCAAAGATACAAAATTATCAATTTAATCATTATTTTTTCTTGAAATGGCGGATTTCACAGCTTGTTGCCAACTTAGAAATAAAACTTTTAAATAAAAAATTAAAGCAAGTTATTAGGAATTTTTAACATCCTTTAAAGGATTTATTAAAATAAAATATACTTTTGAATAAAATATATAAAATGGAAGGAGCAAACTGGGTAACTGTAAAGGAATATGAAGATATTACCTATAAAAAAAGCAAAGGTGTTGCCCGAATAGCATTTAACAGGCCTAATGTAAGAAACGCATTTAGACCAAAAACAACCAGTGAACTATATGAGGCGTTTTATAATGCCAATGAAGATGATACTATTGGCGTGGTGTTATTGTCTGCTGAAGGTCCTTCAACCAAAGATGGGGTGTATTCTTTTTGTAGTGGAGGGGATCAAAATGCTAGAGGACATCAAGGCTATGTAGGGGACGATGGCTATCATCGATTAAATATTTTAGAAGTACAACGGTTAATTCGATTTATGCCTAAAGTAGTCATAGCTGTGGTTCCGGGTTGGGCTGTAGGTGGAGGTCATAGTCTACATGTTATTTGTGATTTAACTTTAGCGAGTAGAGAACATGCTATTTTTAAGCAAACAGATGCCGATGTGACCAGTTTTGACGGTGGTTATGGATCGGCATATTTAGCCAAAATGGTGGGTCAAAAAAAGGCAAGAGAAATTTTTTTCCTGGGACGAAATTATTCTGCACAAGACGCTTTCGAGATGGGTATGGTAAATGCAGTTGTTCCACATGCAAATTTAGAAACAACAGCCTATGAATGGGCACAAGAAATATTAGCAAAATCACCTACATCAATAAAGATGCTTAAGTTTGCAATGAACTTGACCGACGACGGAATGGTTGGTCAGCAAGTTTTTGCTGGTGAAGCAACACGATTGGCTTATATGACGGATGAAGCAAAAGAAGGTAGAAATGCCTTTCTTGAAAAGCGCAAGCCTAATTTTGTTAAAAAATGGATTCCTTAATGAAAAATTTCTCTCTTTGGATTTCAGCAATGCGATTAAGGACCTTGCCTTTATCCATTTCTGGAATTATTTTAGCATCGTTTTTAGCAGAATACAACGGATTCTTTAAATGGGATATTTTTATTTTAGCTATTTTAACTACTTTAAGTTTTCAAATTCTATCAAACCTAGCGAATGATTTTGGTGATGGTATGAAAGGGACGGATGGTGAAGATAGGATTGGCCCTGAAAGAGCCATACAAAGCGGTAAAATTTCACCCCATGACATGTTTAATGCCATTAAAATCAGTATTTTAATTTCTATTCTTTTAGCATTGACACTTATCTTTAAGGCATTTAGCGTCTATCATTTTTTTTTCACCTTAACGTTCTTTCTTATAGGCGTGGCAAGTATCATTGCTGCAATGAGATATACAGTTGGTGACAATGCTTATGGTTACAAAGGATTTGGCGATTTGTTTGTGTTTGTTTTTTTTGGATTAGTAAGTGTTATTGGTTGTTATGTTTTATATGCAAAACGCATAGATCATGTTGTTTTTTTACCGGCGTTTACCATTGGTTTTCTAAGTACTGCAGTACTTAACCTCAATAATATGCGCGATATCCAATCTGATAAAAGGGCGCAAAAAATAACTTTAGCGGTAAAACTTGGTGCAACCAATATGAAGGTCTATCACTTTTTTTTAATAGGTTCAGCTATATTTTTTTCTTCCTTATTCGGAATATTATATTATACCTCTCCATTCAATTTAATTTTTATTGTCGCATATATTCCCTTAATACTTCATCTTATAAAAGTAAAGAGAAATAAGGATTTACAGTTATTAGATCCTGAATTAAAAAAACTTGCGCTTACAACATTTCTTTTAGCTATTCTAATGGGGATAGGTCATTTGTTATAGATTTTTTGTATTTTTCTTATTTAAATAAATTAAATTTTTAACAGATGAAACGAACATTAACAAATTTTAAAAGTTTCTTCACAAAAGGAAATGTTTAAAGTTTTATTGAATGTCCGTAATTTGTCATAAGTCTGAAAATATAATAATTTTGTCATTCCGACAAAGGAGGAACCGCATTGATTTTCAATAGATTCTTCATTTCGTTTCACTTTATTCTGAATGACAAAAATGGTATTATGAATGAATATGGACATTCAAAAAATTTTTTAATGTGAGAGCGTAGCAGTTGCATACGCCCTCAATTTTTTAATTAACTTATTATCAAATAATTATAAAAACTTAAACGTATGAAAATTTCATTTTACGGCCATGCTTCTATTGGAATTCAAGTAGGTGATGTACATATATTAGTAGATCCTTTTATTTCGGCGAACCCCAAGGCTTCTCATATTAATATTGAAGCATTAAAGGCAGATTATATACTATTAACGCATGCGCACCAAGATCATATATTGGATGCTGAAGTAATTGCAAAGCGAACGAAAGCGATTATTATTTCAAATTTTGAAATTGTATCCTATTTTGAAACCTTAGGAATTGAAGGTCATCCAATGAATCATGGGGGTCAATGGGATTTTGAATTCGGCAACATAAAATATGTTAATGCGATACATTCTTCCTCATTTCCAGATGGTACTTATGGGGGGCAACCAGGAGGATTTGTCATAGAAGGGGAACATAAAAATATATATATTGCAGGTGACACGGCATTACATATGGATATGAAACTTATTCCGTTGCAAACCAAGTTGGATTTAGCTATCCTGCCTATTGGAGATAATTTTACTATGGGTGTTGATGACGCTATTCTTGCCAGTGATTTTGTTAAATGTGATAAAGTATTGGGTTCTCATTACGACACCTTTGGCTATATTGAAATAGATCATGAAGAAGCCAAACGTAAATTCTACGAAAAAGATAAAGACCTAATGCTGTTAAAAATAGGAGATGGTATTGAATTATAAATTGAACTCGTTTAAATTTTTTCCATTTGCTAAAAAATTGCCCTTTTTTACCCATTTTTTGTCTTTTTCTTCTTCCGTAGCTCTGCTATGCAACTCAAAAAAGGCTTCAAATGGTCAAAAAATGTCTAATTTTCGCTTAAACGTAAAAAGTTTAAACGAGTTCATTGTTTTCTAGTTATACTTCATGTTAATAGTCCGAAATTATTTAAGTATTTTTGGCTCGTGAAAACTGCAACTTACCAAAAACACATTTTAAATTTTAAACAACCAAGTGGCACGTCCCGCGGTATATTAAAAACAAAGGAGACTTGGTTTATTCGCATTCAAAACAATAACAGGGAAGGGATTGGCGAATGTGGTATGTTTAAAGGATTATCGGTGGACGATAGACCCGATTATGAAGAAAAATTACAATGGGTTTGTAACCATATAAATTTAGAATTAAGTGATTTATTGCAAACCTTATCAGAATTCCCTAGCATCCAGTTTGGATTGGAAATGGCTTTAAAATCTTTGGAAGCTGAAAACCAATTTGAATTGTTTCCTTCAGAATTTACAAAAGGCAACAAATCAATTCCTATAAATGGACTCATTTGGATGGGAACTGAAAGATTTATGCGCCAGCAGATTAAGGATAAAATTGAAGCTGGATTTAAATGTATCAAAATGAAGATTGGCGCACTCAATTTTCAAACAGAAATAGAGCTATTAAAAAGTATCAGAAAGGAGTTTTCTTCAAAAGATATTGAATTACGGGTAGATGCCAATGGCGCCTTTTCGGCGTCGGAAGCGCTTGAAAAACTCAAAATAGTATCTGAATTTGATTTGCATTCCATTGAACAACCCATTAAACAAGGCCAGATCGCAGAGATGTCCAAACTTTGTAAAAAAACACCACTACCCATCGCATTGGATGAAGAGTTAATTGGTGTGTTTTCAATAGAAAATAAACAAGAATTGCTTCAAATTATAAAACCACAATATATTATTTTAAAACCAAGTTTGGTTGGTGGTTTTCAAGGAAGTGATGCATGGATGGATTTGGCTGAACAACATAAAATAGGATGGTGGATTACTAGTGCTTTAGAAAGTAATGTAGGCTTAAATGCCATTGCACAATATACTTATACAAAACAAAATAAGTTGCCTCAAGGATTAGGAACAGGAGGACTTTTTACAAATAACATTGAATCGCCATTGGAGGTTAAAAATGGCTTACTTCATTATAATAGCAATAACAGTTGGAATTTTAATTTATAGCATATGTATATCTCTCAGGCATTTAATGCGTTACACGAATGGTGGCGTTATTTAATTGGATCAATTATAATTATTATTGCAGTTATTATTGGTCAAATTCCATTTACAGCGGTCGTCATGTATACAGCTTATAAAAATGGAGATAGCGTATTAAATTTAGACGAACATAAAATGATGTCACTTTTAGAGTCTAATTTAAATCTGTTTTTAATGCTTTTATCATTTGCGGTTGGATTGGTTGGTTTGTTGTTGGTAGCTAAGTATTTACACAAGCAATCATTAATACAATTAACAACGTCACGAAAAAAAATAGATTGGAAACGCTTTTGGTTTATTTTTATTCTGTGGGGAATTGTTTCCAGCAGCTTTGTTTTGATGGAATATTGGACATCTCCAGAAAATTATGTAATTAATTTTGAATTAAAACCGTTTATAATCCTTAGCATCATAGCGATTCTATTCGTGCCTTTGCAAACTAGTTTTGAAGAGTATTTGTTTAGAGGCTATTTAATGCAAGGGATAGGTGTTGTTTTAAAGAACAAATGGGCACCCTTATTGCTCACATCGTTCACATTTGGAATGCTGCATTTTGCAAATCCAGAAGTTGATAAATTAGGAAATATCATATTGATTTATTATGTAGGAACCGGATTGTTTTTAGGTATAATGACTTTAATGGATGAGGGTTTGGAACTAGCTCTAGGTTTTCATGCCGCAAACAATTTGTTCACTGCTTTATTGGTAACGGCAGATTGGACAGCTTTGCAAACCCATTCAATATTAAAAGATATGTCAGACCCCACAGTTGCAGGTCTTGTAGACATATTTATGCCTGTATTTGTAGTATTTCCAATATTTCTTTTAATTTTATCAAAAAAATACAAATGGACCAATTGGCAGGATAAGCTATTTGGAAAAGTTCAAGAACCTCATAAAGAAATTAAAAATCTCACTTAAAAACCGACTATTACGTGATACCAAGTTATAATAAAGTACATTTAAAGTTTAAGCTTAACGGCGTTAACTATAATCAAGAGGATATAAGGGAAATTGCCTATAGTTTTATTAAAGAAGGCCTGTATTATGAAGAGGCCATCGGAGATTTTTTATTGGATTGGTTAGACGGGAAGAGTTATATAAAGGTAAAATCCACAGGAACAACAGGAAAACCAAAAGTCATTAAAATTGATAAACAGGTAATGGTAAACTCTTCCATTTTTACTGGGAATTTCTTTAACCTTAAACCTGGGGACAAAGCTCTACATTGTTTGCCAGCTAATTTTATCGCTGGTAAAATGATGCTTGTTAGAGCCATGATTTTAGGATTGGAACTGGATTTGGTAGAACCTGCTTCGCAACCTTTATTTAATTCTAAAAAGGGGTATGATTTTGCTGCTATGCTGCCAATACAATTACAAAATTCGCTGAATGCAATAACTAATTTTAAAAATATTATTATTGGTAGTGTTAAGGCTTCCAACAAATTAATTGAAGCCATCCAAGGCTTACCAGTCCATGTTTATGAGACCTTTGGAATGACAGAAACGGCAACTCATATTGCTTTAAGGCCTTTAAATAATTTTGAGACTGAACATAAAACCACTGCATTAGGAAAATCTATTTTTAAAACCTTGCCCGATATTTCTATTTCGCAAGACGATCGTGGTTGTTTGGTTATTGAGTCTGGGCATTTGTCAAAACATCCCATTGTTACCAATGATTTGGTTAAACTGTATTCGAAGGATGAATTTGAATGGTTGGGAAGATATGATAACGTTATAAATTCTGGAGGCGTTAAAATATTTCCAGAGACTATTGAAGATAAATTACACGACAAAATAAAACAGCGTTTTTTTATTGCTTCTGAAAAGGACGAAAAATTTGGAGAAAAGATTATCTTAATTTTAGAAGGAGACTTAACGACACTAGATGATTCCGTATTTAAAGTTTTAGATAAATACGAAAAACCAAGGAAAATCTATTGCACTAAAAAGTTTGATATTATTTCAGATAAAATTCAACGGAAAAAAATATTGAAAAGGTTATCAATCGATTAAACTTGTAAAACTCCCATATTGAATTGTTTTTTAATGGGAGCGTGGTTCGCGGCTTCAATTCCCATGCTTATCCAAGTTCTTGTATCCAGTGGATCAATGATGGCATCTGTCCATATTCGTGCAGCAGCATAATATGGAGAGACTTGAGCATCGTATCTGTCTTTTATTTTATTAAACAATTCGTCTTCTTTTTCTTTAGTAATGGTTTCACCTTTCTTTTTCAGTGAAGCGGTTTCTATTTGAAGTAATACTTTAGCGGCAGAATTTCCACTCATAACTGCCAATTCTGCGCTTGGCCATGCGACAATGAGTCTTGGGTCATACGCTTTACCACACATGGCATAGTTGCCGGCTCCATAGCTATTTCCAATAATAATTGTAAATTTTGGCACTACCGAATTGCTTACTGCATTTACCATTTTAGCGCCATCTTTAATAATACCACCATGCTCACTTTTGCTACCTACCATAAACCCCGTAACATCTTGTAAAAATACCAAAGGAATTTTTTTCTGATTACAATTGGCAATAAAACGAGTTGCCTTATCTGCACTATCATTATAAATAACACCACCAAACTGCATTTCCCCTTGTTTGGTTTTTACTAGTTTACGTTGATTGGCAACAATACCAACTGCCCAACCATCAATTCTGGCATAACACGTAATAATTGTTTTACCATAACCAGCTTTGTATTCATCAAGCTCCGACTTATCGACCAAACGTTTTATAATATCGTACATATCATATTGATCAGCTCTCAACCTTGGAATAATGCCATAAATATCTTCTGGATTTTCTTTTGGTTTTAAAGAATCGGTTCTATTAAAACCTGCCTTATCATAATCGCCAATTTTATCAATTAGATTCTTAATCGTATCAAGGGCATCTTTATCATCTTTAGCCTTATAGTCGGTTACTCCACTTATTTCGCAATGCGTTGTTGCACCACCAAGCGTTTCATTATCAATACTTTCACCAATAGCAGCTTTTACTAAATAGCTTCCTGCTAAAAATATACTTCCGGTTTTATCAACAATCAACGCTTCGTCACTCATAATAGGTAAGTACGCACCACCGGCTACACAACTTCCCATGACGGCACTTATTTGGATAATTCCCATGCTGCTCATAATAGCGTTATTTCTAAAAATTCGTCCAAAGTGCTCTTTGTCTGGGAATATGTCATCTTGTAATGGTAAATACACGCCTGCGCTATCCACCAAGTAAATGATGGGTAAACGGTTTTCGATGGCGATTTCTTGAGCCCTTAAATTTTTCTTGGCAGTAATGGGAAACCAAGCACCCGCTTTAACAGTGGCGTCATTCGCTACCACGATACATTGTTTGCCTTTAACGTATCCAATTTTTACAACCACACCTGCTGATGGACAACCACCATGTTCTTTATACATGTCATCGCCAGCAAAAGCCCCAATCTCAATGGATTTGGAACCCGAATCTAACAGATAATGAATGCGCTCGTGAGCCGTCATCTTACCTTTGGCATGTTGTTTTTCAATGCTGGCTTTCCCGCCTCCAGAATGTACTTTATTTAGACGCTTGTTAAGTTCTGAAAGTAAAAGTTTATTGTGATCTTCGTTTTTATTGAAGTTGATATCCATGTTAACATAGTTTGTCGCTAATGTACAAAAGATTCAAAAAATGTTTTAAACTATGTTAATTTATTATTAAATTATGTTTCATGGAAATAGTTTCCTTGGAATATAAAATATTTTTGTCTATTTTTGTACTTAATAATAAATATAAGATGAAACACCCATGAGAATCAATCTTTACACACGAGGATGATTATTCAGGGTGTTCCATATGACCGAAATAGATAATAAATATAAACACATGAAACATATTATTGCATTTGCAGGGAGTAATAGCAAAAATTCTATTAATAAACAATTAGTTATTTATACCTCAGGTTTAATTAAAAATAATCAAGTAGATATTTTAGATTTAAATGATTTTGAGCTGCCACTTTTTGGCGTGGATTTAGAAGCCAAAATAGGAGGGCAGCCTGCCAATGCGCATAAATTCTTAGAGCATATTAAAACCGCTGATGGCATAATAATATCGCTTGCGGAACATAACGGCGCCTATACAGCGGTATTTAAAAATTTATTGGACTGGATGTCTCGTATTGAAGGAAAAACGTTCTTTGGCAAACCTATGTTGCTAATGGCTACCTCAAATGGAGGAAGAGGTGGTGCATCTGTCTTGGCAATCGCAAAAGATAGATTTCCACGTCATGACGCCAACATTGTAGATGTATTTTCATTGCCTTTTTTCAGTAAAAACCTTTTAGAAGGAAAAATTGTAGATGAAGAATTAGATTCACAATTGAAAAATTCAATAGTTAAATTTCAAAACGTGTTGTAATTATGGAAATCCAACAAGAAGAAAACGGACATAAAGGCAAATTTTTTGTAATGCGTGATGGGATGGAGGAGGCTTTGATGACGTATGTATATGCAGGTAAGAATATCATCATAGATCATACAGAAGTTCATAACGTTTTTAAAGGTCAAGGTGTTGGTTATAAACTGGTTGAAGCCGCTGTTGATTTTGCCAGGAAAAACAATATAAAAATAAAACCATTGTGTCCTTTCGCCAATGCGGTTTTTAAAAAGAAAGGTGAAGAATACGTTGACGTTTTATTTTAAATGATGATTATGGGAGATTTGTCAAAGGATATTAATTCAACGTTTTCTAATAATAGAATTAAAGCACTGTTAAATATATTATATACTGCGAGTTGGATAACCAATCAACAAAATGAGTTTTTTAAATCGTATGGAATTTCGCCACAGCAATACAATATTTTACGAATATTAAATGGTGCCGATGAGCCACTTAATGTCCAAACAATAAAAAACAGAATGATTGAGCGCTCTCCTAATGCTACTAGGCTTATGGATAAATTATGTGCTAAGGATTATATTGAGAGGTTGCCATGCAAACATGATAGGCGCGTGGTTAAAATTGCAATCACGAAAAAAGGAAAGGAACTTTTAAGGACGATACCCGATGATTTTAATAAAGAATTATTGCAAAATTTAAATGAAATCGAGGCAGAACAGTTAAGTAATTTACTTGATAAAATGCGATAATGCTGTCAGGTCGAGCGCAGTCAAGGCCTCATTTATAGAAGTTAATTTAAAAAAGATACCCGCCTACGCGGACATAAAAATGAAAACAAACACAATAAAAACAATAGGACGCAGTGACTTTGTAAATATGGGTCCAATTAGGTTACGTCAACCATTGCCAACCCAAAAAATTGAAATGATCGATCCTTTTATTTTATTACACCATTATGGCCCCTATCATATTTCGGAAGAACACAACCCCTTCGATTTAGGGCCTCACCCTCATCGAGGTTTTGAACCCATTACGTTGCTGTTTCAAGGAGAGCAACTGCATAGGGACTCTTTAGGCAATGAAAGTGTTGTGAAAGCTGGTGATGTGCAATGGACAACCGCTGGAAGAGGCATTATACATGCTGAAGCACCTACTAAAGCCTTTATAAAAAAAGGAGGGTATATTGAAGGTGTCCAATTATGGTTGAATTTACCGGCAAAAATGAAAATGATTCCCGCTAATTATCAACATATAAAACATGAAGACTTTAATATAGTATCATCTGAAGATGGTAAGGTATCTATAAAAATAATTGCAGGTCATTTGGAAGATGTTACTGGGAAAATAAAAACACAAACGTCTGTGAATGTGTACGCTTTAGATTTAGATGCCAATGGAATCTATGATTTAAAAATTCCAGCAGCACATCAATCTATGCTCTATTTACTTAAAGGAAACGTTGTTGTTAATGATTTTGAGAATTTAAAATTGGACAACAATCAATTGATTGAATTTAATCAAGATGGGGAAGGAATAGCTATTAAAGCACAAGAAAAAAGTACGCTTTTGTTTCTTTCTGGAGAACCATTTAACGAAAAAGTAACCAGTTACGGTCCGTATGTTATGAACACGCAGACCGAAATATTGGAAGCGATGCGCGATTATCAAATGGGGAAAATGGGTTTTCTTCCAGAAAGTTGGTTTTAAAATATGATAAAATGAG
>TARA_R110000868_G_scaffold51796_7_pt1 | contig 15680 bp, 11 predicted proteins | sample TARA_R110000868 | Tara Oceans TARA_R110000868 (sample SAMEA4397489) | marine metagenome | biome: Polar Biome; feature: [SRF] surface water layer (ENVO:00010504); material: water (ENVO:00002006), including particulate matter (ENVO:01000060) such as... | depth 5 m | reverse complement strand
AGCACACGAGGCCCCCCGTGATGTCGCTGAACCAGAAGACCAAAAACCAGACCAAAGCCGTTGCAACCGTGTCCCGTTTTGCGCCGAATACGCAGAATGAAGCACAAATCGGTTACGGCAAAAACACGGATGTGGTCGAAGGCCCCTGGCGCGCCCAGCCTGAAGTGCTGCTGTCGGTACATGACGACCTCACCTCGCTGGCCTCTATCTGGACCGCGCTCGAACAGAGCGGCGATTGCTCAGCTTTTCAGACATATGCTTATGTGTCGGCCTGGTTCACCCATGTCGGCCGCGCCGAAGGCGTGACGCCTTGTGTGGTTGTCGGCTGGGACATTGAGGATGCCGGTGCCGGCGAAGGCCCGCTGTTCATCATGCCGCTGGCGCTGACGCGCGGCGTGCTCGGCACCAAACTCGGCTGGATGGCCGCCGGTGTCAGCGACTATCACGGCCCCGTGCTCTCCAAGAATTTCTCCCTGCGCGTTCGTCCCGGCCAGTTCAAGGGCCTGTGGCGCCAGATCCGCGAAACGCTGCCTGAACATGACATTGTCGAACTGGACAGCATGACCCAGAAAATCGGCGGTCAGGCTAACCCCTTCATGCAGCTTGAAGGCCTGTCGCAGCATGCTTCTTCGGCCCACATGACGCGGTTTCAGGGCGATTGGGATGCCTATTACGACGCCAAGCGTTCGTCCGGCAGCAAGAAGCGCGACCGCCAGAAGCGTCGCAAGCTGGAAGAATTCGGCGAAACCGTTCTCGTGACGCCGACCGACACAGCGGCCATTGCCGCGACCGTTGACACGTTGATCGCACAGAAATCTGTGGCTTTCGCCCGCATGGGCGTTGCCAATATTTTTGACAAGCCGGGTATGCGCGATTTCTACATGGCGCTGGCGACAGACGCCGCCACCAATGGCCTGATCGAAGTCAGCCAGCTCGAAGTCGGTGGCGCAGTTGCCGCTGCCAATTGGGGTATCAGCTTCAAAGGCCGTTTCCACTACGTGCTGACGAGCTATGACGAGCAGGCCGAATTCTCCAAGCGCGGCCCCGGCATGGTTCAGCTGATGGACCTGATGAAACGCGCTGCCGAAACGGGCCACACAGAATTCGACTTCACGGTCGGTGACGAAGGCTACAAAGCTGATTGGTGCGAAATTGAGACACTTCTGTTCGATTTCGTCGAAGCGGGCAGCGTTCTCGGTCTTATGATCCGTCTTCCCAAGACGACTTTCCTCAAAGTTAAACGGTTCATCAAGCAGACACCGGTACTTTGGCAGGCATTCACCCGCTTGCGCGCCGCCGCAGGCTCACTGCCGGAGGCCATTGCCATCCGGGCTTGAAGGACGAACTCGGAATGGATGTCTCGGCTTTGCCGCAACCTCTCCAAAAGCTAGCCGCGCCCCTTCTGGCGCGGCTTCAGCATGGTGATCTGGGCATGGTTGTGCGCGGTGCTGCCACCGTCATGGGCATTCGCATCGGGGGAGCGGCTATCGCGCTCTTGAGCCAGGTGTTGCTCGCCCGCTGGATGGGCGCATTCGAATACGGCATTTTCGCCTATGTCTGGGTCTGGGTCATCATCCTCGGCATTCTTGCGCCCATGGGCTTTGGCACATCGACACTCCGATTTGTGCCGGATTACCGAGTTCGGGAAAAATGGAGCCGCCTTGCGGGCATCCTCGACGCCTCATGGCGCATGGTGTTGATCTTCGGTGTCGCGGCCATGCTCGCCGGCCTGATGCTGCTGGCACTGTTTCATGATATTGTCGCGGCTTACTATCTGATGCCGCTCGCCATCGCACTGATTTGCGTGCCTGCCTTCGCGCTGACCGACACACTGGAAGGCACAGCGCGCGCTTTCGGTTGGGTGAGCCTTGCTTATCTCCCGGCCTATATTCTGCGACCCGTCGGAATCATCGTCGTCTGCGGCATTGTCTTTGCCAGCACCGGTGCACTGACGGGACTTGCCGCCGTTGGCGGCGCATTGTTTGCAACCCTTTTGACGCTTGCCGGTCAGAAATTCATTCTGAGCCGCCGCATTTCGGCGACGATCCCCAAGGCGAAACCCGTTCATCACACCAAGCGCTGGATACTCGCCTCAATGCCGCTGGTCCTGACCGAGGGCCTCTATCTAGTGATGCTCAACAGCGACATTGTCCTTCTGGGTGTGTTTGTCAGCCCCGATGAAGTGGGCATTTATTTTGCGGCGACGCGCATCGTCAATCTTGTGACCTTTATCTATTTTGCGGTTGCCGCACTTGCGGTGCCGAAATTTTCAGAGCTACACGTCAAGGGTAACCGAGGCGATTTGCAGGCCTTTGTGCATCAGATCATCCAATGGATTTTCTGGCCGACATTTGCAGCCGCCGCGGTCATTCTCGTCGGCGGAAAATTCGCACTCGGCTTTTTCGGACCGGGCTTTGAAGCGGGATATCCGCTGTTGGCAATCCTCGTTTTCGGCTTTCTCGTGCGCGCCTCGACCGGCCCCATTGAATATTTGCTCAACATGACCGGCCATCAGAATGCGCCGGCTGCGGCTTATGGCGTCGCGGCAGCACTTAACATCGCGCTGAATTTCATTCTTGTGCCGCGTTACGGGCTTGAGGGTGCCGCGATTGCCACTTCCGTTGCACTCGTCAGTTCCAGTGTCTGGCTCTACATCAGCGTCCGTCGTCGCCTGGGCATTTCGGCCTTTGTCTTCACCTTCGGCCGCGCAACAGCGCAACTGGCATAAGGACTGGGTAGACGATGAGTGATCTCCGGCAAAATCCGCTTCTATCATTGTTGTCGCGCAACCGCGCGGCGAAGCGGGATCCGCACCTCACTGTCGAACCGATTGCCCATGCCGCCCGCTTTCACCTCGGATGGAAACCGATGAGCGACATTGTCGTTCTCGAAAGCGCAGACGCGGTCACACCGTTTCTCGGAATGCTCGACGCGTTGGCAATGAGGGCCAGTGACAGCAATCCGTTGTTTGAAGCCCGCACTTTGCAGACCGCGATGCAGCACCTGCAGACAGGTGCGCCTGTGCATGTGGCGCTGGTCTGGAGCAATGCCCGAAGCGGTGGATCGCGCGAATTAATCGGCGCCTTCCCGTACCAAAGCCGTCGCTTCTATCTTGGGCTGCCGGTGCAGATATGGTCTGTCTGGACGCATATTCATAGTTTCCTCGCGACGCCATTGGTGGCGGCAGGTCACGAGCATGATGCAGTACGACGCTTTCTGCGCTACGCAGATCAGGCCGCGACAAAGCTCGTGCGTTTTCCGTTGTTTCAGGCCGATGGTGCCTTTGGTCCGGCGTTGACCGAGGTGCTGGCCGAGCGCGGCTTGGAGCAGGGCGAAACCGGCCGTCATGAGCGCGCCTTCCTTGATGCCTCAATGGATGGCGAAACCTATCTCGCCATGCATATGCGCAAGAAGAAGCGCAAAGAATATAACCGCCAGTGGAACCGCCTTGCCGAAACAGGCGTGCTGGCTTTTGAAACGCCCGGTGCCAACCTCGATCTCTACCGCTGGCTTGAAGATATTCTTGCCCTTGAAAGCAGCGGCTGGAAAGGCAAGCGTGGGACGGCAATTGCTGAACGCGAAAATGAGCGCGCCTTCTTCGAGCGCATGTGCCGCGACGCACAGGCACAGGGAAAGTTCCACGCAACCCAGATCATGCTCGACGGCAAACCAATCGCCATGCTCGCGAGCTTTGTGGCGGGTCGCGGGGCCTATAGTTTCAAGATTGCCTATGACGAAGCCTATGCGCGTTTTTCGCCGGGGGCTTTGCTGATGATGAAGGTCATCGGTGCTTTCCACGACGATCCGCGCATCGACTGGGTTGATAGTTGCGCCATCCCTAATCATCCGATGATCGATCATATCTGGGCCGAGCGCCGCGTCATGCGCGAGTTGAATGCTGCCACATCTCATCCGGCGAGCCGCTGGCTCGTCCTCTATTCGGTCCATATGACGCAAATTGCAGATCGCGCATGGGCCATGCTCCGTCAAGCCTATCATCGTCTGCGTAAGGAGGTTGAACGTGACAGATCTCATCAAAATTGAAGCCGGAACTGTGGGCAGTGAAATGCCGACAAAAACCTTCCGCCTGAGACATGCGCTCAGCAATCATCCGTTGTTCACGCTTGACCGGCTTGCGCGTTTTGCCGCGAGCCTGCCTCCTGAACAAGTCGAATTCAACGGGCCGGTACAGCCCAATCAGGACCCGACGCTGACACCGCAAAACGGCTTGAGCGCAGAAGAAACCGTGCGCCGCATCGAAGATTGCCAGTCGTGGATGGTTATCAAGAATTGCGAGACCGATCCTGAATACAAGGCGCTGCTCGACGCCTGCCTCGATCAGGTGGCCGCGCAGACCGGCGGCGTGATGGGTAGTGCGGAAAATCGTCAGGCTTTCATCTTTGTGACATCGCCCAACAATGTGGTGCCGCTGCACATGGACCCGGAATATAACTTCCTGTTGCAGCTACGTGGCAGCAAGCGCATGTCGATCTTCGATCACAAGAACAGCGGTATCGTCAGCGAGGAGCAGCTGGAACTTTATCCCGGCAAGCATCGCAATCTGCTCTATCAGGAAGATTTCGAAGCGGTAGGTACGCAGCAGCACATTGAACCCGGCGACAGCATTTTCGTGCCATTGTTCGATCCCCATTGGGTGCAGAACGGACCCGAAGTGTCGGTTTCGTTTTCCATCACATGGCACACAGCTCACTCGCTGCGCATGGTCAAGCTGTCATACGTCAATGCCTGGCTGAGGCGCATCGGCATGCCGCAGGCGCATGTGGGCACCTATCCGGTGATCGACACCATCAAGGTTGCCGCCTATGACGTGGCGCGGTTCGGATATGATTTGGTAAAACGGCTATTGGGTAGTCGTAAACGCGCCGTTGCGCTTGTGTTCGGCGGCGACGTTACCGCTGCTACCTAATCGGAAGACGGAGCTTATGCCGCGCGGTTCGGCCGCGCGGTATATTCCTCGATGACACTGTCTGTGTAGCGGCGATAGCGGCGCAGATTGACGCGTGTGAGCAATATGCCAACGCGTTTGCCACTTGCGGCTGAAAGCATCTTCAGGACACGACCCACAACACGGCGGCTGGTGACGGACCAGCGGGTGACGAGCACAGTCACGTCGGCCATCTTCGCCAGAACCTTGGCATCGGCGGCCGCCATCACCGGCGGGCTGTCGATGATGACATAGTCATAAGCCTGCTCGAGAGCCTTCAGCACCCATTGCATCTGCGACGAGGCCAGAGCCGCTGTCGGATTGGGCATGGGCGCGCCAGCCTGCATGATATGGGCATAGGAGCCAAAATCCTGACGGATGACGTGATTGAACGAAGCGCGACCCATCAGCAAGTCTGAAAGTCCGGGCTGCTCCGGCATACCGAGCGTGATATGCACCGAAGGTGCACGCATATCTGCGTCAAGCAGCAGTGTGCGGTAGCCGCCCATGGCCAGAACGCGGGCGAGGCTGGCTGCTGTAGAGGTCTTGCCTTCGTCCTTCTGAGACGAGGTGACGAGCACCGTGCGAGCACGCCGGTCGCCGATGCGGGCCAGCATGACGCTGCCCTGAAGGCCGCGAATGGCTTCGGCATAAAGACCCAACGGATCGCTCTGCACATCGGCGGCGGGACCACCGGCAATGCGGCGTTCAAGCTCCGGTGTCAAACCCAGAAAGGGTGTGCCGGTGACGCGCTCAACCTGTTCGGCTGTGCGGAAGCCACGCGAGAAGACTTCGGCAAAGACGCTGACGATAAGCGCAAGGAACAGACCGGCAAAAATGGAGAGCGTCAACGCTTCACCCTTTTTGGGGAAGGTCGGCTCTGTGAGGATCTGTGCACGCGAAACCATTGTGGCATTTGCCGTGCGGGCGTCAGCCTCGGCGCGTGCATTGGCTTCTTCGAAACGCTTGAGGAAGCTTTCAAGCAACGAACGGTTGGTGGTGGCATCGCGCTCCAGCGCCCGCAGCTGCACTTCGTCCTGATTGAGCGAACCCATGCGCGACTGCAACCGCTTGAGGCTGGCGCGCAGCGAACCGACGCGGGCATCGGCAACACGCGCCTCGTTGGCGAGGCCCTGAATGACCTTGTCGACTTCCTTGCGGATCTGTCGGTCAAGGTCCGCAAGATTGGCTTCTGCGGAAATCATTTTGGGGTGCGACGGTAGATAGGTTTCGCTCATTTGCGCAATATCGGCGCGCAAGGCGACTTCCTGCTGGCGCAGGCTCTGAATAAGCGAGGATTGCAGAACGGCGGCCGCTGAATTGACGTTGGTGCCTTCGGCGGCAAGGCTGCGGGCATTTTCAAGCTTGGCTTCTGTTTCAGCGCGAGCCGCTTCGGCCACCGAAAGCTGGCCGTTGAGGTCCGTCAGCTGCTGCTGCGGCACTGTTGAACCATTGGTCAGAAACAGGCCGGACTCGCTGCGGAAGGTTTCGACCGCAGCTTCGGAATTCTGGACCTTGCCGCGCAGATCTTCGATCTGCTGCGCCAGCCATTTGGTCGCCTCGGCATTGAGACCATTTTTCTGTTCGATCTGCTGTGCGATGTAAAGTTCGCCCAAGCGGTTGGCGATGGCGGCAGCGGTCGCGGCATTGACGGAGGTCGCCGAAATGGCGATGACGCGCGATGTGCCCCGTTGATAGACGTTGATACGGCTCAGTACGCGATCGATCATGCGGTCGCGATCCGGCACACCCGGCATACTGTCGAGCTTGCCCGACAGGCGCCCGAGAATGCTGCTGCGCAAGGCGGGATTGAATTCCGGCGTGTTGTTGAGCTGCAGATCGGTAATAAGACGCGCGATGAGCGGCCGCGAGGTCATCAGCTGAATTTCACTCTGCACGGTTTCGGCGTCCGGCGGCGTCGGCGTATTACCATTGTCGAAGCTCGACACTTCGCCGGTACGCGTCGATAGAAGCAGACGGCTCTCGACCGTGTAAGTCGGTGTGACGGTCATCAACCAGAGGAAGGCCAAGATCATGAAACCGATGAAGGCAACAAGGATAAGCTCCTTGCGGGCCCAAATGCCGCGCAGAAGTTCCCACGGCGAAATATCGCTCGCACCGGGCGCATCAGGCGCGGCGCGACGGCGATCACCGAAAGTAACTGAAGGTGTGCTCTGTATGTTGCTCATGCGCTCCGCCCGCCACCTCGCGGGATTTGTGATTCCATGAGTAAACGTGTCTTAGGTAACGGAAGCCTTAACGCGGGCCTGTTTACTAACAAAAATGTGAAGCGTACCAGCGCCTTGCAGCAATAAATGACGAATTTGAACGACAATCCTTTCCAAAAAATTTACCAGTCCGGCCTACCTTCTGAACTAGTGGGACAGTTCAAGGATCGTCGGCATATGACGCGCCATTCTTTTGCAGCAATGATGTTCGTTTTTGGGATCGCCAGCACCGGTTTGGGCGGCTGCGCGTATGACGCGCCGCGCGACGCAATGATCGGTCAGACGACGGAGCCGTATACGCTCGATAGCGGCGACAGACTGCGTGTGAACGTGTTTGGCCAGCCCGATCTCAGCGGAGAGTTCTCGGTCGACGGCAGCGGCAATATCGCCATTCCGCTGATCCCGCCGGTGGCCGCAGGCGGTCTCACAACCAATGAATTGCAGGCGAGCATCGCCGATGCCCTGAGCCGCACCTTGCTGCGCAATCCCAATGTCAGCGTGCAGGTGACGGAGTTCCGCCCCTTTTTCATCCTCGGCGAAGTCATGAAGGCCGGGCAATATCCTTTCGTCAACGGCATGACGGTGCAAAGCGCCGTCGCCATTGCCGGCGGCTTCTCCTATCGCGCCAACCAGAACAACGTGCATGTCACGCGCAAGCAGGGTGACCGGCTGGTGGAGATTGACCTTCCCACAGGCGCCCCTGTGCGCCCCGGCGATACAATTCTCGTTAAAGAGCGGTACTTCTGATGTCTGACACGGATCGCCCAACCCATACGGATCGTCTTGCGCGCAAGCCGCTTCACATTTTGCATGTCTTTCGTGCGCCGCTCGGCGGACTTTTTCGTCATGTCTGCGATCTGGCGGAAGGCCAGAACAAGGCGGGTCACAAGGTCGGCATCATTTGCGGCGAAGTGCAGGGCGACAGCCTTGCCGCCAAGCGCTTGGCGGCCATCGGAGCGCATTGCCAGCTTGGCGTGCATACGATTGAGATGAACAGGTTGCCCGGCATCGGCGACGCGGCAAGCATCGCCAAGGTCATGTCATGTGCTATGCGCGCACGGGCCGATGTGATCCACGGCCACGGTGCCAAGGGTGGCGCTTATGCGCGTCTGCTGCCCCGTATAGCGGGTGGTGTGCGCCTCTATACACCGCATGGCGGGTCACTGCATTTCGACCGCCGCAGCATGGCGGGTTTTACCTTTCTGACGGCGGAACGTCTGATGCGCCGCCTCACCGACGCATTTATTTTCGAATCCGATTTCGGTCTGCGCACCTTCACCAAGAAGATCGGTGAACCGTCCACTTTGTCTGCCGTCATTCACAATGGTGTGACCGAAGCCGAATTCGTGCCGGTAGAGCCGGCAAGCAATGCTGCTGATTTTGTTTTCATCGGTGAATTGCGCGAGTTGAAGGGGATCGGGACGCTGATTGATGCCGTCACGCTCGCCGGACACAAAATGCATCTGCGCATTGTCGGTTCGGGAGCAGAGCGCGAAATTTTCGAAGCGCAAGCAGCAACAGTGCCCCCCAGCGTCAAAATCGAATTTATGGGTTCAATGGCCGCGCGCGACGCTTTCGCGCTTGGCCGCGTGGTTGTCGTGCCGTCCTATCATGAATCTTTACCCTATATCGTGCTTGAGGCAGCCGCAGCCGGTATGCCGGTGATCGCCACACGCGTTGGCGGCATGGCCGAAATCTTCGGACCGGATTCCTGCACGCTGCTCAACCCGCGCGACATCGGCGGGCTGGCCGATCGGATGCGTCATGCCTTGCATCATCCCGATGAGATGAAGGCACTGGCGGACCGTTTGCGTTCACGTGTGCGTTCGGAATTTTCCTCCGCTCAGATGGTTGATGGTGTTAATGCGCTCTACCGCCGCCTGATCGAAAAGCGCGGTCAACGCGCGGTGGCTCAGCTAGACGATGCGACCAGTGGCGTGGAAGGAGTGCCTTCATGAGTGAAGGAGACCGCGGCATGAGCGGCGGGCAGGGTGGCGGACCGGAAATGCGGGCCGCGCCGAGTGACGCAAGCATTGATGCCGGTGGCGGTCATGCCGGACGCCGCGAAGGTCGTATCCGCGAAGCCGCGCCAACAAGAGAACGTCGCGCAGCTATTGTGCCCATGGTGTCACCTGCGGTCATCAAAGGGTCAGTGCGCATGGCCGATGCGGCGCTGACAATGCTGATGGGTATTGTGGTCTGCTATTCCTATGTCGGCATCATGTCTGACGCGCAGTATTTCATCTATGCGCAAGCGTTGACAGCTGCGACCGTCCTGACGGTTATTGCTTTTCAGTTCAGCGGGCTCTATCGCATTCCTGTTTTGCAGCGCACGCTGACGCAGGTTGGCCGTATAGCCATGGCCTGGAGCGGCGTATTCGTCCTGCTGATGGTCGGCGGATTTCTGCTCAAAGTGAGCCATGAGGTCTCGCGCGTCTGGCTTGTGTCTTGGTATCTGGGTGGCTTCGGGGCGATCCTTGCGATGCGCGCAACCGTCGGCGTTGCCGTGCGGCACTGGATGGAAACAGGCAGGCTCGAACGCCGGGTGGTCATCGTCGGTGGCGGCGAGCGTGGATTGCATCTGATTGAAGCGCTGCGGGCCTCTTCGGCCAAAGACATCAAAATTTGTGGCGTGTTCGACGATCGCGGCGATCAGCGCGTGCCGGACGACATTGCCGGATTCCCGAAACTCGGCACTGTGGACGAGCTTGTGCGCTTTGCGCGCTCCAATCGTATTGATCTGCTTATTATGGCCCTGCCGCTGACCGCCGAGCGCCGAGTGCTGGAAATGATGCGCAAGGTCTGGGTATTGCCGGTCGACATCCGTCTCTCGGCGCTTGACGCACCGTTGCGCATGACAGCGGGAACCTATTCCTATGTTGGCAACGTGCCGTTCTTCAATCTCTACGACAAGCCGTTGTCCGACTGGGACTATGTGCTCAAAGTGATCGAAGATCGCGTGCTTGCCGCAATGTTCCTTCTCATCCTCTCGCCGCTCTTTGCGCTCATTGCCATTGCCATCAAGCTCGATAGCAAAGGGCCTGTGTTTTTCAAACAGCGTCGTTATGGCTTCAACAACGAGCTGGTCGAAGTCTATAAGTTTCGCACGCTCAAGCATGAAAGTGCCGACGCCAATGCGGCCAAGCTTGTGACCGCAAATGATGATCGCGTGACGCGCGTCGGCCGCTTCCTGCGCCGTTCAAGCTTCGATGAGTTGCCGCAGTTCATCACTGTGCTAACGGGCGGCATGTCGATTGTAGGTCCGCGCCCGCATGCCATTCTGGCCAAAGCGGGTGATGAACTCTACGGCGATGTTGTGGACGGATATTTCGCTCGTCACCGTGTCAAGCCGGGCATCACCGGTTGGGCGCAAATCAACGGCTGGCGTGGCGAGACCGATACACGCGAAAAAATTCAGCGCCGCACCGAACACGATCTTTACTACATCGAAAATTGGTCCCTCTTGTTTGATCTCTACATCATCGCACGCACACCGCTGTCGATGGTGCAGGGTGAAAATGCATTCTGAGAACAAAGGCAATGGACGGATGGGTAACAGAAACGACAACACCCAGACAGCTTGAACGGACGAGTTCAAGCTGGAGCGACAAGCTTGGCAATTTTCTGATTTTCCTCGTCATTTTCTCGAGCTTCTACCAGCAAAGTTCTCCAGGCGAGAGCAAACCTGTTTTGTTCGATCTGGTGCTCATCGTTTGCATGGGTTTTTTCTTTGCACTCGGTCTGAAGTTTCCGCGTGGTCTCATCTGGCCGGTTGCCATGTGGGGCCTCGTGCTCGCCGGTTATGGTATTGGCGGCATCGGTGCGGAATATGGCGACAAGGTCATCAACTTTATCGAAGTCTCGACCTATCTCACCTGCGCTTTCATTTTCTTTTCGAGCTATATTTTTGTCGACGCTGAAAAGCGTATGCGGCTGATTTTCAACGCTTATGCCGTTGCCGGCGTAGTGGCGGCCCTTGCGGGTATCGTTGGCTACTTCGGTCTCGGGCCGTCGTCGCTCAGCCTGACCACATTCGGGCGAGCCGCCGGCACATTCAACGACCCGAACGTCTATGGCCCCTATCTGATCGCACCGGCTCTCTATCTCGGCTTGCGTCTGAGCAAAGCCAAAGATATGCGCGCGCTTTTGTTGCTGCCGGCGATCGGCATTCTGGTGCTTGGCCTGTTGCTCAGCTTTTCGCGCGGGGCATGGGGAAACTTCCTGTTGTCTGGTGGTGTGTTTGTGATGCTGACCCTCGCGACGTCGAAGTCAGCCGCGCAATCAGCCCGCCTTGTCGCCTTTGCTGCCTTCATGGGTCTGATAGTGATCGGTGTCGTCGGCTTTGCTCTGACAAGCCCCAAGGTTCAGCAATTATTCGAGCAACGCGCTGCGCTGGTGCAGGACTATGACGTGGGCAATGAAGGTCGCTTCGACAGCCAGCGCCGCGCCTTCACCATGGCTGTAAAAAACCCGTTGGGCATCGGGCCGGAACAATGGGCCATGATCAACAAGCTCGACACACATAACGTCTATTTGAACGTGTTTATAGCAGGCGGGTTTCTGTCGATCATCGGCTTTGTCGGCTTTCTCGGAATGACATTCGTGTCAGGCAAACGAGCCATCTTCCACAATGGTCCGGGGCAGGAATATCTGATTGTCGTTTATGCCTGTCTCGTCGGTCACATGACCGAGGCTTTCATCATCGATGTTGATAACTGGCGACATTTGTTTTTGCTGTTTGGTTTGGCATGGGGCGCCATTCTGGCTGCACGGGTCGAAGCGGTTGCGCCACCGCGCCGTACACCGCGCGATCAGCCTCATTTGGTTGAAGGCTTCACGGCCTGAAGGCTGGCGGCGAGGGGAACATGATGTGGAACGCAATAAAGGGGTGGGACCGCGCGCAATGGTTCATGCTGCCCGCTTTGGGTCTTGCTGCCATTCTTTTGGCAGGCATGCTTCTGCACATCGTCAAAGAAGATCCCGGCACCAACAGCTATGCGCTACTCGCGGATTCATTTCTGCATGGAAAACTCGATAGCGCCCAATGCTTTGACGGCGACTGCGTGAATGTCGATGGCAAGTCCTATGTGATCTTCCCGCCTGTGCCCGCTGTGATCGCCATGCCGTTTGTGGCCGCTTTCGGAACTGGTTTTCACGGCTTTGCGGCGATTGGATTCGCCTGTCTGCTCGGATCTGTTTTTCTGTGGTGGCGCATTTTCGAGAAAATCGACGTCGAGAAACAAACGGCCGTCTGGCTTTTGCTGGCCCTCGCATTCGGCTCACCGCTTTTCTACGTTTCAATCCGCGCGGATCGCGTTTGGTTCTTTGCCCAAAGCATCAACTTTCTGCTGCTGTCGCTGGCGATTCACGAGGTAATGCGCGGCGGCAGGATCATGCTGGCAGGCGCTTATCTCGGTCTGGCCTTCCTCTCGCGCCAGATGACGATTTTGCTGGCACCGTTTCTCTTTGTGCTGGCTTTGAAGCCTGAGGAGAATTTGATTTCCTTCAAATGGCCCGCGCTCAAACGCGTCCTGGCGTTCGGCGCACCGCTCATCGTGGCTGTAGCGATTTACATGGCTTACAACATGGCGCGCTTCGGATCGCCGATGGAGACGGGATACATCCACATCGCCAAGCCCACGCTCGATCAGTGGTCGCTCATCAACGAGCGTCTCGTCCATCACGGGCTTTTCTCGAAAGACTATTTCCTCTTCAACGCCTTCCACCTGTTCATTCAGGGCTTCCACGTGGAGTGGGGCGGTTCGGCGCTCTTGTCGCCCCTCAAGCTCGACCCGATGGGCACATCTCTTCTGGCGGCGAGCCCCTTTGTGCTGCTCGTGCTTTTCGTACCACTTGATCGCGAGACGGTGATTGGCGGGCTATGCGCCATGCTCATTCTGGGGATCACGCTGTTTTATCACGGCAACGGCTTCTCGCAGTACAACGCCCAGCGCTTCGTCCTCGACTGGGCACCGGTATTGTTCTTTGCGCTGGGGCTGTCGGTCAGCAAGGCGCTCAGACCGGCACTTGCTGTGCTCGTCATTTATGCGATGGGATTGAATGTGGTTGCCATGGCATTGCTGGCGACCCTGCATCAGGGATAGCGGTCAAATGCAGGTGATGCGATGAAACTTGGAGGCCACGCCCGGAATCGAACCGGGGTAAACGGATTTGCAGTCCGGCGCGTAACCACTCCGCCACGTGGCCGACCAAGGCGCGTCATATAGCAATTCCCCACTTGCCGCACAATCCAAATTGCCGGAAATCCTCAAGTTAGAGCCGCCGCGAGTGCATTTGCATGAGCATGGTGAATTGAGTTTGCCTAATTCGGGCATTATAACGGCGGGGATGGGGCTTCCTCTTCGTAGAAGCCGCAACCGATTTGATATTGACCCGTTTTTCAGGACATTCCATGACCGACTTTGCTGCTGCCCGGATCAACATGGTCGAGAATCAAGTGCGTTGTAACGCTGTGACGGACCACGCGCTCATCGCCGCCATGTCGGCAGTCCCTCGCGAACAGTTCACACCGCCCGCGAATCAGGGCGTCGCCTATATGGATCAGGACCTTGGCGTCGGCCATGGTCGCTATCTGATGCAGGCCCGCGCCTTTGCCAAATTGTGTCAGGCGGCCGCCATCGGCAGCGCCGACACCGTGCTCGATGTTGGCTGCGCCACCGGCTATTCCACCGCCGTTCTCGCCCACATCGCCGGTAAAGTTGTGGCAGTCGAGGAAAATCCGGCACTGGCCGAGGCGGCAACGGCTTCGCTCGCAGGCGTCGCCACCGTCGTGACAGGGCCTTTGGCCGAAGGGGCCCCTAAACATGGGCCTTATGACGTGATTTTCATCAACGGGCTTGTTCCGGAAAAGCCCGAAAAGCTCTGCCAACAACTCGCCGAAGGCGGCCGTTTGGTCGCCATTGTGGGCGAGGGGCCGGTCGGTCAGGCCAAAGTCTATGTTTGTGCCGCCGGAACAGTGACCAGCCGTGTCGTGTTCGATACCCCGGCTCAGCCACTTCCGGGATTTGAGATCGAAAAAAGTTTCGTTTTCTGACCAATTTTTGCGATTTTTGCTCACATGAGGGCATTTTGCGCCTAGTCGCGGCGCAAGCCCGCTAGGAGTTGGCGACTTGCAGCCATATATGTAAGTTGCCGGAGACGACCGGTAAGACGTCGCGGAAGCGTTGAGGGGCGAGACCGCGTTTTTGCGGAGAGAAAAAGTGATGAAACGACCCGTTGGGACGTATGTGAAATACGTTGCCCTGAATACTGCCAGTGCCTTGGCCTTGAGTGCTGTTCTGCTGGCAGGTCCCGCTTCCGCTGAAAGCCTGAACGACGCCCTTGTTTCGACTTATCAGAGCAACCCCGATCTTTTAGCCGCCCGTGCCGCCTTGCGCGCGACCGACGAACTGGTGCCTCAGGCCTTGTCGGGCTGGTTGCCGACCGTGACCGCTCAGGGAACCTATGGCAGCACCGAACAGCGCGCACGCATCACCTCGGGCGCGCCCACTGTTAAAAACGACACGAACCCGCTGACTGGTGCCGTGACGCTCAAGCAGAACCTCTTTGCAGGCGGGCGTACCCTCAGTTCGACGCATTTGGCCGAACACACTGTTGATGCAGGTCGCAATTCGCTGACGTTGACCGAGCAGGAAACACTGCTCTCTGCCGTCGTCGCCTATATGGACGTCATCAAAAACCAGAGCGTTGTCGAACTGACACGCAACAACGTGGACGTGCTGAAGCGTCAGTTGGAAGCAACCAATGACCGTTTCCGTGTAGGCGAACTGACGCGCACGGATGTGGCCCAGTCCGAAGCCCGTCTCAGCGGCTCGCGCACAAGCCTGACGCAGGCTGAAGCACAATTGACCGCAAGCCGTTCGGCCTATGCCAAAGTCGTCGGTCATTCGCCTGAAAAGCTTGAAAAACCTATGCCGAGCGACATGGTTCCGCAGAGTGAGGACCAAGCACGTGCTGCCGCCTCCAAAAACAATCCGGCGGTGCAGGCCGCCCGCAATTCCGAAATGGCGCGCCGCTCGGCAATCTCTGTTGCCAAGGGTGCGTTGCTGCCGTCCGTCGATCTGCAGGCCCAGTACCAGTACGGGCGTGAAGCATCGAGCGGTGTCTATATCGCTGATGAGACCTCGGTTGTCGGCGTGCTGACCATCCCGCTTTATCAGGGTGGTGCGGAGTATTCCCGTATCCGCGAAGCCAAAGAGCTTCACAGCCAGTCGATGATGCAGATCACATCGGCAGAACGCGCCGTTGATGAAAGCGTCCGCAATGCTTGGGAAGCCGTCCGCTCAGCCCGCGCCAGCATCATTTCCAGCGAAGAGCAGGTGAAGGCGAACGAGATCGCGCTGGAAGGCGTGAAGCAGGAAGAAGAAGTCGGTTCGCAGACAACGCTCGATGTGTTGAACGCCGAACAGGAACTTCTGAACGCCCGTGTCACGCTCGTCACCGCCCAGCGTAACCTTGCTGTTGCCGATTATGGATTGTTGGCAGCA
>TARA_R110000868_G_scaffold142460_1_pt1 | contig 15685 bp, 18 predicted proteins | sample TARA_R110000868 | Tara Oceans TARA_R110000868 (sample SAMEA4397489) | marine metagenome | biome: Polar Biome; feature: [SRF] surface water layer (ENVO:00010504); material: water (ENVO:00002006), including particulate matter (ENVO:01000060) such as... | depth 5 m | reverse complement strand
TCGGCCCTCCGTCCGGCTCTTCATTATGGCTTGAGCACAGGTTTGCTCGTTCTGGCTCTTTCCGGCTGCACCGTTGTCCAAGGCGACACAGCATCGCTCGACAATATGAAAACCGCAGGTGCCGCACCTACTGCCCAATCTTCGACGGCCCCTGTCGGAAATGACGCACTGGTGACTGGCAGTCTCTATGAGCAGAGCATTGCAAGCTCCGGCATTCCGATCCCGTTGATTTCACCGCGCCACCGCGATGTCAAAGTGGCATCAATTGATCCCCGAGCAGGGCTCAGCACCGTGTCGATGGGCGTGCCTATGAGCCAGTTGGCTGGCGTCTATTTCAAATTCGACAAGGCAATGGATGTTGCTGAAACAAGCAAACTCAATTCGCCCAAGGAAGTGCGACGCGTATTGAAGACATTGCGCATTTCAGAACCTGAAACGCTTGCAGATGGCTGGTATTCTGTTCGGGCTATGGCCGCTGCTAACACAAATACATTTGCGGAAGGTGTCCGCAACGAACTGCGTATCCACGGCGAAAGCAAAATGCTCGCCTTGCTGGAAGACTCCGACTATGTGATGCGCCTTCCCGGCGCAGGGGCCGCGATAAGTGCCGTCATGGCTTCCGGTAAGGCGGAGGACGAACGCCTCGCCAAGCTACGCAAGCGCTTCATCGACACTGCATTCAAATTCCAGAAACAAAAATGGGGCATGACGACACCATTGGTCAGCGAGCCCGCAACCGAGATCGCCGACGCCAGCACGCCGTCTGAGAAGCTGCGCCAGATATTCGCAACCCTTTCGCCTGTTTCCGAAGCGCAGGCTTATTCCATTTCGGTTATGACCAAGATTTTGGCGCGCGGCGCTCGCGAAACCATGTCGCTGCCCATTGTCCCGATCTCGGGCCGCAAGGATGAAACCACTTCTTGCCTCAACTGGGCCCGCCTAAACCTTGATCAATGCGTTGCTGCAGCACATTTCCCCTCCGAAGAGGCCTGGTGTGTAGGCACACATGCCGTTGAGGAAGTCCGGGCTTGCTGGTCAGCTGCGCTTCCTGCACCGGGTACGACAACCCCCTGACAGCCTTTGTACTGAAACGACAACCCCCGCAGGGCCTCACCCTCGCGGGGTTTTTTGTATCCGATGGTACAAAAAAATGGCGAAACCTATGGGGTTTTGGTCGAACCCCTTCAATTTGAACTAAGTGTGAATCGGATTTGAGAAAAATGCTCTGAAAATTCTAATAGTAGTTTCACAAAATTCGACTCTAATTAATCTCAATATACAAGTATAAAATCAAATCAACAGAAAGCATAGACAATATAACTCAAGCAAATATCTAAGTAATTAAGCATTTTATCTATTAACTTAACTTGGTCGCCACTGATGTCGCTGTAGCTTGCCCCTAACGAGACACGAAAGGATCAGCGATATGTCATTCATTCTTCGAGCGGCCTTCTGGCTTACCGTACTTGCCTTCTTGCTGCCGACTGCGGGACCTCAATCGACTGCGCAGAACGGTAACGGCGGCGCTATACCAGCCAGCTACACAGGCGAAACAACGACAGATGACATCGGGGCAGGCGAAATGCTCTCACTCGCGGCCCAATCCGCGGGCGATGTCCTCGGGTTTTGTGACAGAAACCCGCAGGTTTGCTCACGCGGCAACGCAGTCGCAGGCCATATCGCACGACAGGGCAGTTATTACGGCGCACAGGCCTTCCTGTGGCTGACCGAAAAGGCCCGCGAGACACAGAATTCGGGACCAGAGGCGACAGCGGCAGAGGCTATGCCCCGACCTCCGGCCAGAAAGACCTACACAGGCGCCTGATTAGGCAGCCACCCAGGACATACGCTGCTGCGAAAACGAACGATGATGATGTGTTGATGACGATGCCTACCTCTTCCTAAAGCTCTTCCGCCTTGCGCCGTCCGGCTTCTACCGGGCGGCGCTTGTGCATTGCGGCCACGGGCGCTATCTCCTGTGGAGGTGCAGGACCAAACCAGCGCCCGAAAGCACGATGAGCCAAATGGATATCGACAGCCTAATTGATGATTTTTCCTTCCTCGACGATTGGGAAGACCGCTACCGCTTTGTGATCGAACTCGGCAAGGACCTCGCCCCGCTGAGTGACGAGGAACATTCGGCGGCCAATAAGGTGCAAGGCTGCGTAAGCCAAGTTTGGCTCGTTACCGAACCCCACGAAAATGTCGCCACCGCGACCATCCGTTTTCGTGGAGACAGCGATGCGTTCATCGTGCGCGGCCTCATTGCTATCGTGCTCGGCATTTACTCTGGCAAAACTGCTAGTGAAATTCTTGCCATAGACGCGCGCAGCATTTTTCAAAAACTGGGCCTCAACGAACATCTCAGCCCGCAACGCTCCAACGGCCTCTATTCGATGGTCGAACGGGTGAAAGCAGACGCAACGGCCGCGCTGGCCGCAGCCGTCTAATTTCTGACGCGGCTGCGATTTGGACGGTCGCTCTGGTAATGCTCAGCTAACCGATCAAGTGCGATCTGCAGCACGACTTTGCCCGATCGCTGGGGCCAACCGAAGCTACGTTCGACTTCTTCCAAGCCGCGGTGATTGCAGCAGACCTCGGTCAACACGCCCGCAAGCCCGAGGCCGACTGCCTCCAGTGCTTTGCTCAGTCGTGTGCGCGCGGTCAAAGCCGTATCCGTGACATCGGAAGGATCAAACCGCCTACCGGTGTTCGGGCCTCCACTCGGGTTGAACGACCAATTGGTTGTGACGCGTGCGCTGAGGGCCGACAGCGTGAAGTCGCGCCGTAATCTCTCTCCCGCCTCCAATTGTGTGTCGCTGATAAGCGGTTTGCCATCGGCACCTTTGCGTCGACGCAGCCACGCCAGCGGTGTTTCTGCGTCATTAAATTCAGCACGCGCAGAGACCCCGTCATGGACAATAAGGCGCGTATTCCGCAACTGGTGCTGGGCGCGATACGGATCTGGGTGTTGCTCTAGACGCCGCCAATAGGCGCAACCGGTTTCACTCAATTGCCAACTGGTTTCGCATTTGTCATCGGGTCGCGAGCAACTGCTAACAAGATCGCGGCGCGCAAAAGCTTCCCAAATCCGGGCGGCGATACGCATGACTGGCTTCTTCCAACCATCGCTTGCGACGTAAAGTGCATAGTCCTCGTTGTCGGCAGCAACGACAAAACTTTGTGGTTCAGCAAGGCGACGAAAAATGCGACGCGCCTCGCGTTCAAACTCATGTTCTGCAAGCTCTTTCATTGATGCATTCCGCCGCCTGGCAACATACGCAGTGCAAATTCGAGACGATCGATCATCAAATCGAATGCCGCATCGTCGCGACGATCCTCGATTTGACGACAGGCGTGTGCAGCAGTCGTCCTGTCCCGGCCGAAATGACGCCCAACGGCGGACAAGCTAAAACCAAAAGACACGTGCATCAGGTACATGGCAATCTGGCGTGCCTGCGCTACAGGCGCCGTGCGGCGTGTTGGGGCCCTCATCTCGGCAACAGAGATTTTGAAGGCGCCCGCGATCGTCTCCTGAGTCAAGGCGACTTGCGCCGCTCGTTCGATGTCCCGCAACTGCTTCTGATCGGCGCGAACAGCACGTGGCAATTTCGGCGGCATGACGATGGACAACCTTGTACTCAGGCCTTGATTGCTCCAATTCAATTCCCGCATTTCTATTCTCTCCGGTTTGGACGCTTCCCATATGGGACAATATGTGAACATATATTGCTTCCCTTGGTAAAATTACGCGTTTCGTACACGGCGGGGATAATTTCATGTAAGTTCCGCGCGCTCGATTGATAGGAGGGAGAGAACCCGTGAAAACACGCATTCGCTACCATCGGAAGCTGCGACGTTGGACGCAGCCCGAGCTGGCACGTCTGATGGATACGACGGCGGCCACAATCTCGCGTCTTGAGACCGCTGATATGAGCGTCTCGGCAGACTGGCTGCAGCGATTCGCAGACGTTTTTGGGGTTGCGGTATCCGCACTAATCGACGACGAGCGGGTTACGGCGCGCATCCCTTGTGTGGGAACACTTAATCGCGCCGGCACCGTTTCGGCCAGCACCAGCGACGACACGGACGACGTTACACTTGAAGCTCTGGCACGCGATCCCATTGCCGTAAGGGTCAACGAGAATATCGGCAGCTACTGTGCAGGTGACATCATCATTGCAGACCGCCTGATGTCAGCGGACATCACGAGGGCATTAGGGCGGGATTGTTTTGTTTCCATCGAAGGCGAGGATGAAGGATTCGGCAGATTTGTCTCGTCCGGTCACGGAACATATTTGCTTGTTCCACCCGAACCAGGCGCCGAGGCACGAAATCTTTCAGTGCCCGGCTGGGTAGCACCGGTGGTCATGCTGATCCGGCATCTTTAGTCAGGGATTACTGCAAATAACTTTCACATTTTGAGCGCCTGCCGCTGCACCGTCGCACTTCTGACCTGGGAAACACATGGCGGAAGGCACATCGTTGAATGCAAAGGCAATATAAGCATTGCCCTTATTGGCTTCAACTGAACCGGTCAGTTCGAAATGCCGGGTCTCGCCGGGCGAGAGTGAAACAATGTCGCCTACCGCCGGTTCAGACAGCGGAATATAATGTTCTCCATCGAACAACACGCTGGCGCGACCGCTGGCGGTCACTTCGCATGAGACCTGCAAATCTGTTGAAGTGTCTGACGACGATCGAATTGCAAATTCCGCCGCCTCTCCGAGCTGGATTACATGCTCGCCTGCTTCGATGGTTGCCGTCGCCGCATAAGCCACCACAGGCATCAGCAACAGACCACACATGAGGCCGCAAGCTGTGATTATCCGATCAAACATTTCAACACTTTGCTCCCCGCGGCGCTTCAATGCGCCCGACAGATGATCGTTCCCCGCTCATTGTCGTCCAACGAGTGCGGCTTTTTCAAGTCGGTCAGATGATCAAATCAAGCGATACGCAAATTTGCGCGTTCTGCCAAGGCATGGGCTTTTTCGGATTGCATGAAGGCATCATGGCCGAGAACCATGCTGATCTTTCCGTCCGAATCCATCAGCGGCAAGCGCAACCAGAACTGGAAAATGTGAGGCTGCTTCCATGGGGTCATTGGTACAACACCTTGCGCGGGTCGCGCGCCTTCCACAACTTCCTGATAAGCTGCTTCCCAATAGGCCCGCTGATCGCCCAGATCAAACTCGGCGACACAACGCCCCGTGGTCTCAACACCCATATAGTCACGCAGTCGCGTACCAGCGAGGCGCACACGCAACTGCAGCGCCTCCGGCGCGATGACATCGTACAGACTCAATGACGGGAGAGTTGATTTCAATTCGACGGGCTGAATGTCACTGCGCGAGGGAAAGCGGCTTACGGAACATTTGCCACGCCAATAATCATACAGAGCGAGCTGTTCGGGAATAATGAGCTGGGCTCTGATAGCCTGATCCTGGGGTGTCAGGGCACGTCTCCTTCAGCTCCGCTTCACGTTTGAAGCATTGCGAATCACTTTCATGATGATGAGTCCCGCAGGCCCGCAATGCAAGTGTGTAGGAGGTCGGGCTATTTTGCCCGTCGGCTGCGGCCGCCTTGACCGAGGCCCATTTTCTTGGCGAGTTTGGACCGCGCCTGTGCGTAGTTCGGCGCGACCATCGGATAATCACGCGGCAGGCCCCATTTCTCACGGTATTCGTCTGGACCGAGATCGTAGTGGGTCCGTAGATGACGCTTCAAAGACTTGAACTTTTTGCCGTCCTCAAGACAGATCAGAAAATCGGGCGTGATCGATTTGCGCACGGACACGGCAGGTTCGGATCTCTCGGCCTGTGGCGCTGCAGACCCGTTGGAGACACCATGCAAAGCCTCATAAACCTGACGTATCAGACCGGCAAGCTCGCCCGCCGGTACTGTGTTGTGCCCCACATAGGCAGATACAATTTCCGTTGTCAGATCAATCAATTCGGCTTTCGCACTCATATCGCCCCTTCCCACAACATCCCGCGCCGTTGCTAATGCTCAGCAAAAACGGCGCAGTCAGATACCGCATGCGTCGTAGAATACTCATTAAACTAAAGTGAAGCACGGCGGAGTTATACCAATTCACACCACACGCTTCAATAGAAGGCCAACTAACTTCGTGAAGAGAATCAGCCGATTGTAATATTCGCGGGCATACTGATGGCTAAATACATATTTGTCTTGATGAAATCCGTTTCATAGGGGACCAGCGCCGCAAAACCACGTATTGCGCCTGCACCCAGAAACAGCGACAAAATTCACTGCGCACTCATCCCGGCAAATCACGTATATGTTCGGCGGCACACGGTCAGAACAGCAACGGTGTAATGGACTGCAATGTATTTGAGAGACATTTGGTATTTCGCGATCCCGGGCGAAGGGCTCAAGGCGGGTCATCTCGTCCATAAAGTCCTGCTCGGCGAACCGTTGGTGTTTGGTCGCACGGCGACAGGCCAGGCATTTGCATTGCGCGATATATGTCCGCATCGCGGTGTGCCTCTTTCGGCGGGCCGAATGATTGACAGCAAGGCAAGCGGTTGCGGTGTCCCTGTCGTGGAATGCCCCTATCATGGCTGGCAGTTTCGCACCGACGGAGCCTGCGCGCATATTCCGTCCCTCGTCAGCGGGCAAGACGTCGATGTGGAGCGCATCCGCGTGCGTGCTTATCCGGTGCGCGAGATACAAGGCAATATCTGGATTTACATGGCGGACGAAAAGCGTGCCGATGTGGCACCCGATCACGAGCCGCCGGTGATGCCGGGATTTGGCGACCGTGCGCCCGACATACGCGAGGCGATGAATTTTTCCTGCCATGTCGATCATGCCGTCATCGGCCTGATGGACCCCGCACATGGACCATTTGTGCACCGAGCCTGGTGGTGGCGGTCTGCCAAATCCATCCATGAAAAATCCAAAGCCTTTGCGCCAAGTGAATTGGGCTTTGCGATGGTCGAGCATCAGCCATCGAGCAACTCGCTGGCCTATAAAATTCTGGGTGGCAAACCGACCACAGAAATCGCGTTTCGTCTGCCCGGCATTCGCATTGAACGTATCACTGCGGGACGCCACAGGCTCGTCGGCTTGACGAGTGTGACGCCGATTGACGAAAACACCACTGAGATCACTCAGTCCTTTTATTGGACCCTACCCTTCCTGACGATCTTCAAACCGGTGGCGCGGCATTTTTTGCGCCGCTTTCTGGGTCAGGACCGCGACATGGTCAACCTGCAACAACGCGGGCTGAAGTTCGATCCGCGCCTTATGCTGATCAACGATGCGGACGTGCAAGCCAAATGGTATCAGCGGCTTAAGCACGAATGGTCAACTTCAGTTGAGCAAGGACGACCGTTTGAAAATCCGGTTAAGCCCGCGACCTTGCGCTGGCGGAGCTGACGCGACCGACTCACATCTTCATAAATTTGAGTTTCCAATTTCCTCTTTGAGGTTTATTGGACTTTCAACAATCCCTATGCTTCGATTGCCAACACGGCAACGCAAGTGGAGATAAATTCGCGTGAGCGCATCCGACAACGAACAAATTGCAGATCGCAAGGACACTCAAACCATTTTGGGTGCTGACGGTCAGGCGCAGTTCGTGGTGTTGCCCGCCGATGAATATAACCTGCTGATGCAGACCATTGCGGCAGCGCGCAAACTCATGGGTGTTCGCGCGACGCTCGATGAGAAAATAGTTGACCGGCTTGGTGGCAAAGATGGCGTGCCGGCGACGGTGGCACACCGCATTGCCGAAGGCGTCAATCCTGTGCGCGTCTGGCGCGAAAGCCGAGGCCTGAAAGCTGTCGCACTGGCGCGCGCCGCGGGCATCAGCCCCGCCTATCTTTCGGAAATCGAAACAGGCAAGAAAGACGGCACATTTCGCACGATGGCGTCAATAGCACAGGTGCTGAACGTTTCGCTCGACGATCTAGCCCCGCCGGTGGATGACGACGGCCGCAAGGTGCGGGAGCGCCGTGCTCTTGTCGAAGGCGTGCGCGCGCAAGTGCGCATGCTCGTCAACCTCGTCACCGGGCCCGTTGACTTCAATACAGCCGCCGTGCGCCGCGTTGTGACGACACTGGCAGCGGACGCTGTGTCGCTCAAAGCCAACAGCAGTGATGTTGAAGGCGATGGCGAACCCTGGCTCGATGATGTGCTGAAAGGTGTGCGCGAAGTGCTTGATCTCGTCGATCATGCCGAGAGCGATATTATTGCGACAGCGGCGCGGGCTCGAAAAGCGCTTGAAGCAGTGGTGACTCAGCCGGGCTTCATGCCCTCTGCCGATCAGGTTGTGCGCAATACGCAAGAAACGGCGGAACGGTCACAAACCGTGAGCGCGGCGGAATAGTAGATCATTCTTCGTCGGGCATCTGCGCTTCGGCCGAGATTGCCCAATCCCAACAATGCAAAGTGAAATCGGCGCGGTCATTTGAGATCATGTCGAAGACGAGCGAGATGCGCTTGAAGGCCGCGTTGTCTTCGGGGTCAACTCCGCGCAGAGCGGCGAGCACCGCCATCAGGTCGTTGAAATCGGTGCGCGACATGCCGATGGCCTTAGCAAAAACCGCAAGCGGCTCACCGCCGAGGTCGGAAAAAATGCGAAAGGCGGTTTCGGGGCGGACGCGACCGGTGAATGACAAGTCTGCGATGAACTCTTCGCGCTGATGACGTGTCGCAAAGTCAATGAGCCGCGCGATCTGCTGGCGTGTTGCGGGCACAGGCGTGCGCACGAGCGACAGCGCCACCTTCAATCCGTCATCCGTGCCTACGGCCGCGAGACCGTCTTCCAAAACTTCATCGAGAGCAGCATAAAGTTGACGTCGCTCAACAGAATAGCGTGTCAGGATTTCGCGGCGGGCATTGGGACCGGACCACCAGAACATCAATTGAGCCATGCGCATGGTCAATTCGGACCGTGTCATCAACGGTTCCTGCAGCGCAGGCTCGCTGGCGCTGCGGCGGACGAGCACGTCAAGCGACCGGCTTGAAATTTCAGACGCCGGGTTATTGAGCATACGCACCAGCGCGTCACAATCGGCACATTCGATCATGGCATCGACCACAGCACCCGGCAAATGCTTGCGCTCGGCAATGGCGCGATGCTTGTCGTGGTCTGCTTCACGAATGATCTGCACGAGATCGCTCGCCTGCAGGCCACCTGCCCCGCGCAACACAACTTCGGCGACAGAAAATTCATCGCGGGCGAGCGCCAATGTCAGTTCGGGTGGGCCCTCTGGCAATTGAGCAATACGTTCGGCAAGGCGGCGACGTGTCGCCACATCGAGGCGCGAGACGGCGGTTGCCACAACGCTGTCGATGAGGCCACGCTCCTGCGGAGTTAGACGACCCGGCGGCATCACGGCGAGATCGGACATGCGGCGAAGGAGCAATTCGCGCGCGGACGCATCCGGTGCGGATGCGCCGCCTGTTCCACTAGCCGCTTGCATATTCGTCATTGCCATAAGTCTGTTCCGAAGCAATCGCCATGTGAGCTTGGCCTATAAGAACATCCGCGACGTTAAAACCTCGTAAACCTTCGGGCTGGCGCGGAACGATGCGGCTGCCTATGCTTGGCCACCTTGTTGATCGTGAGGACGAAGTGATGCTCCTGCGCCTGAAACCCATTGTGTTTGCTGTTGTTTTAGCCGGTTCGCTGGCTGCGCTCAGCGCCTGCTCAACGCCGTTCGGACAAAGCGAATATGCCGAGGATCCGCTTTACGGATCGGGATATGCCGATGGTTGCGGCACGGGCACGGGATACACGCCGGGCGACAAATCGAGCGTGATCCGCGATCCTGAAGGTTGGGGTAAGAGCAAAGCCTATCGCGCGGGATGGAAAAAAGGTTTTAACGCCTGCCGCCCATCCTCTGGCGGCAATACAAGCGCCTATCCTGCCGACGCACAGGGCCGCCGCAACGGACCTAGCGGTTATTGACGTTATTGCGCTTTAAAGAAACGGAAAAACAAACATGCGTCTCATCATTGGTCTTGTTGTGCTGATTGTTGTCGTGGCGATTGCCGCGCCTGTTGTGCGCTACGGCACGGCGGACCCTTGCCGCATGCTGGCGCAGGACATTGCTGATGACAGCTATGGACAGATCGCCAAAGCGCTCGGAGCGGAGCCGGGCGAAACACCGGAAACGGCCTATGCAATGGCGCGCATGATGACGAGCCAATCGACGCAAACGGATTGTGTGATGAAGCTGAAGGACCGTTGGCTGGGGCTCAACACAGACGCCAAGTAGCGCCTGTCATTTGGCGGCGGGATGAGGCAGAACATCGCGCGGCTTCTCGACTTCCGACACATCTGGAAGTTCGCGCCAGTGCACGCCGTCGATGTTTTCGATGAGCGCTGCGCCTGCGACCTGCGACGGAAAATGCACACCGGGCGCGACTTTTCCGTCCATCAGTGCACGCGCGAGAGCGAGTGTGGCGGCGGCTGTGTAGACCGGTGCGGCAGGCGTTTCGAGGCGGGCACGGGAGACGCGGCCTTCGGCGTCGCGCGCTTCGCCCCATATGACACAAGAGGTTTTGGCCAATTGGCGCTGCGTCGGACCTTCGAGACGACCGGAAATTTTGCGCTCCAGCGCTGCGATGCGCACGCCCCGACGGAACATCCAGCGCCGCAATCCTGATTTCATCACGGTGCGGACCAATACCGGCGGAAAGACTTCGAAAGACTCAACATTTTTGAACGATCCGAGACGCGCGGCGACATAACTTTCCGCGCGCCACGGTGCCAAATGCGCGATCATCGGGCCGTGGCCAAAGTCGATATTGATCGTGTGGTCACCTGCACGCGCATCAACCATCGCGCCGTTTTTCAAAATCTGACCGGTGGCGCGACAAGCTGCGACAAGCTCTTTTGCTTCCTGACGCGTGTGCGGGGAACGCGCAACAGCGATGGCGAGATGGGTCGCGCCGGGATGAATTGTGGCCAACCGTGCAGCCAAAGACTCAGCGGCGCTAACACCAAATGAGGCACCGGGGACAAGTGAAATTCCAGCCGCACGAGCCTCGGAATCCAACTCGAAAACATGTCGAATTTCGAGTGTATTCGAGGTCAAATCGAGGTAGTTCGTGTGTGTTCCAAGGCAAGCCTCGATGAGGGCAGGTCCGACCTCAGAAATCTGTGGACAACAGTTGACGACGACAGCCACGTCGTCAAGTTGTGCAGCAAGACGGGCTTTATCCCCCAATCCGAAGATTCGTGGCTCAACAAGGTTGGGTGTGTTGCGCGACAGCTCGTTTGCCAAAGTAGCGACACGGGCAATGTCATGACCGGCGGCGATATGGGCAAAGCCTTTTTCGGCGGCGCGGCGAGATATCAACGCACCGGCGTAATGATCGACACCGTAAAGCAGCAGCCGCGACTTCATCTCAGATTCCGCACACGGGACGCCGAAGGGCGTTCCGTTCCTTCCCGTCGTGGTCCATTGTTAAGGTCTTGGGGAGACCACGCAATGATCATTTCACAAAAGCCCAGTTGCCCGACTTCAGGCCGGACCAAATGGTTCAGCCTTGCCGTGCCGATAGCCCTTGCACTGACGATTTTGTTGTCGCAGCGCGCAGAGGCTTCCAGCTTACGTATTTCTACAGGTAAAGACCTTTATGAAGCGTGCAAGGTTTTAAGCGAATTCGGACTAAACCCGCAAGGGCCGACGCCGAGACTGGGACTTTACTGTCGCCAGTTCATCGCCGGATATTTTTCTTCCATTAAGTATATGGCGGGCGACGAGACCGCCGATCCTGTGGCGGCATTGCCGAACCCCGACCGCGATTGCATTTCCTTCACCGGCCCGCGCACCTATGAACAACTTGCGGGCAAGGTGGTGCGCAGCGCGGAATGGCACCCCGAACTCCTAGGCCTGCCTGCCGTGGAACTGGTGCGAAGTGCCTTTGGCGGATTGCCGGAATGTCCTGCGCGACCGGACTATCCCGTCCGCTAGAGCCAATGCGTGTAGCGGCCATGAAAATCGGCATGACCGATGACGCGTGTTTCGCCGGTGGGGTGGATCGTCAAGGTGACGGCAGCATAGGGATTGTTGCCGTCCGGCTCAACACTGAGCCAGGCGACGGGCGCTGACGGCGTGGCGAGACGTGCGATGCGTTCCATCGCCTGTTCGATGCGGCGTTGCACAGCATCGGGCATGTAGCCCCAGACGATGGAATGGGCCAGCAGCTTGACGACGCCTTGTTCCGGCGCGACGAAATTGGCTTCAACCCAATCGGCGGCGTCTGCCTTTTCGACCAGAACGCCGGAACGGGTGGTGCTGGCGATGGCGGCCTCAAGACGGGCGATGCGGGCTGCCTGATCCGGCCAGACATAGGACATGAGCCGCGTGCGGGTTTCTTCCTTGGACGGATCAAGAGGGTTCTGGTCGCAGCCACGGCGGTTGCGAATGGTGAAGGGCGCGTCGAGCGGCGGCGGAGGTCCTTGCCAGTCCTGAACAATATGGACGCCTTCGGTGGCCGAGCCCCAGCGGGCGACCCCGAAATCATAATCGTAGTGATCGAGGCCGAGGTTGAGCCCCGCGCTGGAGCCGATCTCGTAAAGATCAATCGGCAGACCTGTCGCGGCGGCGAGATGGAGCATGCCACCCAGCAGACTGCCGGAGCGCGAGACCTCGTTGGTCTGCGGCGGGCTGTCGAGATAGTCGTGGAGAACGTCGTCATGCGCCGCAATGGCTGCGAGGATGCCGCCCCAGAGGGCGTCGTCATCCGAAACATGCGGCGGATAAGCGGCGGCGAGCGGGGCGCAAACTCCTGCCCGCGCCAAAGCATTGAGCGCGCCTGCGACCCGCAAGGCGAGCACATCGGATTTGGCACTGGTGGACCAGCCCGCGATGCGCGCCCCGAAGCGCGATGAGGGCGTTATGCGCTGACCGACGAGCGCGCAGACCCGCGAGGTGAAGGGCGAACCCAACAACTCGCAGGCCAGCGCCTGATGTTCAAAGCACTGCTGTACATGGTTTGAAAGCATTTTCAGGCCGCCTGATCGTCCGGCCAATGGCCGACATAAGTTGACTGCGGACGAATGAGACGCCCCACCCGCTCCTGCTCGATGACATGGGCCGACCAACCGGCGATGCGCGACAGGGCAAAGACCGCCGTGACGGCGCTGCGGGGAATGCCGAGGGCCTCAAGCAAGACGGCCGTGTAATATTCCATGTTGGTGTCGAGACGCTGACCGGGTTTCATCTCCTTGAGCGTGGCGAGCGCCACCTGCTCGACATCGCGGGCGAAGCGCACGCGCTCGTTGCCATTGGTGAGCAACATCACGGCCTTGTTGAACACATCGGCGCGGGGATCGCGGACCTTGTAGACGCGATGGCCGAAGCCCATCAAACGCTCGCCTTTGGCAATTTCGCTGACCAGCCAGGGCTTGATGTTGTCGCGCGTGCCGATGGCGTCCAGCATGTCGAGGACGGGACCGGGCGCGCCGCCATGCAGCGGGCCTTTGAGGGCGCAGAGCGCGCCGACAACCGAGGAGATGAGCCCTGCGCGTGTGGACGCGATGACGCGGCCTGTGAAGGTGGAAGCGTTCATGCCGTGATCCGTCACCGTGACGAGATAGGCGTTGAGCGCCTCGACCTCGGCGGCCGATCCCTGAACACCGCGCAACATGCGCAGGAAGTCGGCGGCGTGACCCTCGGCAGCATTGGGCGCAACTGCCGCCTCACCAGCCTCGCGGCGGCAGAGGGCGGCAACAAAGACCGGAACGGCACCGACGGCGCGGATGTGAGCGGGACGGCCGCTCGCATCGTCGTCGGGCAATAGCGACAGACCAGCGCGGAGACCTTCGGTGATCGTGAGGTCTTTGGTAGCGGCGAGCAGCACCGGCACCAGATCGAAGGCGGCGACGCGGGCGGCACCCAGTTCGGCGCGGACAGTGGCGGCGTCGGGTGCGGGGTCGAGACCGGCTGTCGCCCAAAGAAGCGCGGCTGTGGCCTCGAAATCATGGGTGGCGACCAGCGCCTCCAGATCGTAACCAGCGATGATGAGACGGCCTGCCTCGCCATCGACGTGGCTCAAGGCCGTCTCGGCGGCGACCACCTTGTCGAGGCCATTGGAGCTGGCGCGGGCAAGGGCGGCGGAATTGGCCAGATTTGCGGAATTAGACATCACGGCACCTCAAGTTTTGCGGGATTGGGGAATTAAACGACCCGCCTTGAGGGAAATCTGGCGATAGGCTATCATATCGTCAATCTTGATTAAGTTAATCAATGTATAAAAAGAAATCAGCCATGCCGCAAAATCGCAATGCGCCTGAGAACCTCTATCTCTCCGCCAAGGAAGCTGCCGCCGAGTTGGGGGTGAGCCTCGCCACGCTCTACGCCTATGTGAGCCGCGACATGATCCGGTCGGAACCCGTGCCGGACAGTCGTGCCAAACGCTACCGCGCCGAAGACGTCCGTGGACTGAAGGACCGGCGCGTGGCGCAGGCGGCGGCACCAGCGCAGACGGGCGACGCACGGGCCACCATGAATTTCGGCGGGATGCCTGTGCTTGATTCAGCCATTACGCTGATCGCCGACGGGAAGTTGCACTATCGCGGCGTTGACGCGACGGCGCTCGCGCGGAACTCAAGCCTTGAGCAGGTGGCCGCCCTGCTCTGGGGATGCCGCGACGTGCAACCCTTCACGCGCGACGCTGTGCCAGTCGTTACGCCGATGCTGGAGCGGCTCAGCAAGGAAGTTGCCGACCTGCCGCCGATTGTGCGCTGCCTGACGCTGCTGCCCGTGGCGGCGATGGATGATCCGTCGATTTACAACCGTACCGAACGCGGGCTCGCCGCGACCGGCGCGAGGCTGACGCGGTTTGTCGCTGCTGTGATTGCCGGTGTGCCGCCGAGCGACGCGCCAGTGCATGACGTGCTCGCCCGCGCGCTAACGATGGGCGACAAGAGAGCAGGCGATCTCATTCGCGCCGCGCTCGTGCTCTGCGCCGACCATGAACTCAATGCGTCGGCCTTCACGGCGCGTTGCGTGGCGGGTACGGGCGCGACGCTCTATGCCTCGGTGCAGGCAGGTATTTGCGCAGCAGAAGGCCCACGCCACGGCGGCTTTACGAGCCGCGTGGAAAGTTTCCTCACCGATATGGCGCATCGCCAAGACCTTGAAGACGCCGTGCTGACTCGGCTGCGCAACGGCGACCCTGTGCCGGGCTTTGGTCATCCGCTTTATCCCGACGGCGACCCGCGAGCGATTGCGCTGCTCGGCATGATGCGTGAGACCTATGGCGACGATCCGGCATTTCTGCGCGCGCAACGGGTGATCGACGTGATGGCGGAGGCAGGCGGCGTGCAGCCGAGCATCGACTTTGCCATCGGCGCGATGAGCGCGAGCCTGCGCATGCTGCCCGGCGGGGGGCTTTCGATTTTCGTCACGGGGCGCACGGCGGGATGGATCGGACATGCGATGGAGCAACATCGCACGGGACAAATGATCCGGCCACGGGCACGGTATATCGGGGATGTGCCGCGGTGATGTGACCCGCAAGGGTGTTTGCTGTGGCTTACCCCCCTCCCTGCCCTCCCCCTCAAGGGGAGGAATAAGATCAGAAAAGGATGAGGCGATGACGGCGAAAAAAGCGGCACTTGTGGCAGGCGCATCAGGGCTTGTGGGCGGGCATGTGGTGCAGCATCTGCTCGCATCGCCGCACTACGGCGAGG
>TARA_R110000868_G_C10970322_1_pt1 | contig 15707 bp, 10 predicted proteins | sample TARA_R110000868 | Tara Oceans TARA_R110000868 (sample SAMEA4397489) | marine metagenome | biome: Polar Biome; feature: [SRF] surface water layer (ENVO:00010504); material: water (ENVO:00002006), including particulate matter (ENVO:01000060) such as... | depth 5 m | reverse complement strand
TGTGTCTTCTGTGGCGTTTAAAGCGTCGTCGTTAGCAACAGGTGCGCGGTTGGGTAGAGGCGTTGTTGTAGACGATGCATCATCAGCTGAATCAAACGGTTGGCGATCTTGTATGTTAGCGTTATTTGAAAAACTTATTGGGTTGATAACAGAGCTTATAGAGTTATTTGTTGAATAAGTATCTGAAATAACATCAGGTGTTGTAAATCCCTGATTAGCAACTTGGGTTTGGGTTGCAGGTGTGTTGTTTGGACCGGCGGCAGGTTCAATGTCATTAAAGGTTTCATTTGTGGCAGCTGTTGCTGTCATGAGGTCAGCAGCTTTTACAATGCTTCCATCTGGAAGTTTGAATGTAGGCGTATCTTCTGGATTTTGCATAGCGTTAAAGCCCAGTAATATAACATCTGCGTTATTTGAGCTTGATATAACAAGGTGAGGACCGTTGTTACTAAAAGTAACTTGTGCCATGTCAAAGTCATTTAGCTCAATCACCTGCTTCGGCTGAATTTCGTAAACTTTGTCGGAACCTTTAGCCGCTGTGATAACCACGTTTTTCATAAATACTGTAACCTCAATCCAATTGATATTCTATAACTATACTCAACTATACTCGTATTCTTAGTTGTATGCATTAAAAAGGGGAAGGTCAAGCCCCCCCCTTAAATAAATGTAAAATAAATTTATTTTTTGTAAAACAGTAGTTTATTTCATAAATGCCGTTTGAATGTCACCCGTTGTGGTTAGTACATTAAATACTGCAAAATCCAAGGCGTATTGGCCGTTGATGTAAGCAGTTTTAGCATTGAAATATTCAATTTCTGAATCAAGTAGGTCTAATAAACTACGTTGACCAATATCGAACTGAGATTTATAGGCTTTTTTAGTAAGTTCACTAGAAACAACGTGGCTATTTAAAGGTTTTAGACGTGTTTTAGCTGTTTTAAGATCGTTCCATGCTTCGTACATACGTTCTTCAACTTCACGGCGATCACGTTCTAATGTGTCGTTGGCTTCTTGTACGCGTGCAGTTTGTTCGCGTTTACGCGCAAGGTCGGCACCACCGCTGTATAAGTTGTAACGCACGCGTGCCATTGCAGAGTATCCATTGTTAGCACCGGTTTGGCCATCCAAGTTTTGTTGACGTTGAGCTTCTAGCTCTAGGTCTAAGCGTGGGTAGAATGAAGCTTTAGTACCATCTAGAGCACTATTGGCAGCTTTAATGTCGTATTGAGCTGAGTGAATAGCAGGATTTGCCTCTAAAGCGCGTTGAAGTGCATCTTCAATAGTTGCAGGCAGGTCAGTCGAAGGCGCTTTGTATTTTTCAAGGTTTGTTGGGGCTTCGCCTACAATTTGTTTGTAAGATGCTTTAGCATTCTTTAATTCACCCTCTGCAGAATAAAGATTTGCTTCTGCGAGCGCTAGACGACCTTCAGCTTGGCGGATATCTGCTTTGTTACCACGGCCAGAGTCACTGCGTGCTGTAATTTGTTTTAGGTATTTTTGGTGTGATTCGAAGTTTGTACGTGAAAGGCCTACAAGCTCTTCATTACGTAATACATCTAGGTAAGCTTGCACTGTACGAAGAGCAACAGTGTCTTTAACTTCTTGTGTGTTTTTAGCAGCCGATTCATAACGTGCACGTTGTTGACATACATTGGCAGATGTTTCAAAACCATCAAATATCATTTGGTTTGCAACAAGGCTGGCTTCGTTACGCCATAATGAACGATGACCACCTGTTTCGTCAGGGTTACGTGCTGCACGGTTACGTGTTGTTGTGTTGTTGCTACGTTCGTGTCCGCTACCAATAGAAAGGTCTATTGTTGGAAGGTAGCCAGACTTAGCTTGTTCAAATTCTTGTAAAATTGCGGCCTTGTTTTGCTCCGCAATAAGCACTTCAGGATGGCTCTTAAGAGATGTCGCTACAGATTCTGTCAATGATTTAGCGTCGGCTACTTGTGCAATGCTTGTTATAATTGTTGCACTTAGTAGTGCCATTTTAATTGTTTTGAAAGTCACTTTAATCGCCCATCTATATTTTTAATATTAATTATAAGTATACTACTGCTAAATAGTATATCTGTGCTAGATATTCAAGTGCATATTATCATTTTTTATAAATATTTTATGTGTATAGTGTTGTTTTTTTAACTAATTACTAACATTAATATGTATATGACAGGTGTTTTTGTCTGGTGTATTTATGCTATCAACCATAAGATAAGCGCGGGCGTTGCTAATAAAAATAATAAAAGGCTATGAAGTCTACGAATGACAAATAAATTTAAGTTACCAATTTTAGAAGATATGATGGATTATGTGAAGGGATTTGAGCATGACTCATATCTAGCTTCTTTAATGTATATGGTGCGTCACTATAAAAAATTACATTCTGCAGATTCTTTAACCGCGGGTCTTCCATTAAAAGATGATAGGCTTACACCGTTTTTATTTGTACGTGCTGCAAGGCGTGGTGGTTTACATGCAAAAGTGGTTGATAGAAAAATTGAAAAACTATCTCCACATGTTTTACCAGCTGTTGCGCTCACAAAATCTAACAAAGCCGTTATTATTACCTATAAAGACGAAGAAAATTTACATGTATTTTTTCCAGAAACAGGTAAGCTAAAAAAAATTACACGTCAACAAGACTTTGATGAGATTTATTCAGGCGCTCTTATATTAGTACGTCCTGCAACTGTTTTTGAATTAGGTAGTGATACAATCGCTTCTGGACAGTCATGGTTTTGGGATACGATTAAACAGTTTTGGCGTATTTATGCTCAAGTTGTTTTTGCTGCGGTGCTTATAAATATGATGGCGTTGGTATCTCCTTTGTTTGTAATGAACGTTTATGACCGTGTGGTACCAAACAATGCGATAGAAACATTATGGGTGCTTGGTATAGGTGTGACAATAGCCTATTCGTTTGATTTTTTATTAAAAGTATTGCGTGGTTACTTTATTGATATTGCGGGTAAAGGTGCTGATATTTTATTGGCAGGACGTTTATTTCAACAGGTGCTTAATATTCGTTTAGGTGTGCATGGCTCTTCGGCTGGGTCATTTGCTAACCAATTGCGCGAATTTGAAACGCTTAGAGACTTCTTTACCTCAGCCACAATGGTCACTTTTGTAGACTTACCTTTTGTGTTCCTGTTTATTGCTATTATTGCTTCGATTGGGGGTAATGTTGCCATTGTCCCATTGTTAGCTGTGCCGCTGGTTATTATTGTGAGCTTATTTATTCAAAGACCTTTAAGGTCAATCATTGAGCAGTCTACACATGATCTAGATGCAAAACACGGCCACTTGGTGGAAAGTATTAACGGGCTCGAAACAATTAAAAGCCTAAACGCGCAAAGTCGTGCCCAAGCCAAATGGGAGGGGTATGTTTCGACTGTTGCAAAAGTCGGATTGCGCTCACGTTTGTTGGCTTCGATTGGTTTAAATTTTGCTGGATATGTACAGCAAATGGTTTCAGTTCTTGTTGTCTTTTACGGTGTGTTTTTAATTGCTGAAGGTGAAATGAGCATTGGTGCTTTAATTGCCTGTACTATTTTGTCTGGGCGTACGATGGCACCGCTTTCACAAGCTGTGGCTTTATATACAAGGTTCCAGCAGTCACGTCAGGCGTTAAAATCTTTAAACGGTATCATGTCTATGGAAGTAGAACGTCCAGACGCTAAAAACTTCGTGCATGCACCTCAGCAAAAAGGTGAGATCGTGTTTCAAGATGTTTCATTTACATACCCCAATGCACCATTGGAAAGTTTGAAGGGGGTTAATTTACATATTCGACCTGGTGAAAAGGTTGGAATTATTGGCCGAACAGGTTCTGGTAAAAGTACAATTTTGAGGCTGATGCTTAATCTTTATAATCCAACTTCTGGTTCAATTCTTTTAGATGGCTTAGAATTGCGTCAATTAGACCCTATTGATTTCCGCAAACATATGGGGTATATCCCACAAAATTTAATGCTATTTAGTGGGACGCTGCGTGAAAATATTTTAATGGGAAATCCTGAAGCGAGTAATGAACGCTTAGCAGAAATTTGCAATTTAACATCTGTTTCTGAATTCGCAAGACGTCATCCAATGGGGCTTGATATGCCTGTCGGTGAGTGGGGGGGGTCTTTATCAGGTGGTCAGCGCCAAACAGTTGCTATTGCACGTGCTATGCTTAAAAAGCCTAACATTGTATTTATGGATGAACCAACCAGCGAGCTAGATAATCGAACAGAAGAGCTTGTGTTAAATGGTCTAAAAAAAGAAATAGAGGATAAAACAGTTGTGATTGTAACGCACAAGTTTTCGATGTTAGACCTTGTAGACCGTTTAATTGTTATGGATTACGGACGTATTGTTGCAGATGGTCCTAAAGAAACTGTATTAGAACAATTAAAACGCCGTGCTGTTAAGGGGACAACTTCATGAGTATAGAAAAGAAAAATTCAAAACCAGCAGTATCCAAAAAAATTGAAAAAGAAGAAGTTTCTTTAAATGCTGTAAAGCCGAAAAAAAAGCAGGATAAAAAAACTGTTTTGAATACATCTAAGAATGTTTCTGATGTGAAAAAAGCAAATATAAAAATTAAAGAGTCGAAGTCCAGCGTGGACCCTAAGGGGTTTGATAAATGGAAATTGCGTGGAGATGTTTCTGAAGCTACAGATAAAGCCAAGGCAGCTGTTACACGTTATTTCTCTTCCGATGGATGGGAAGATGGTGAGTTTATGGATGATGTGAGTCAGGCAACGTTACGCGGTGCTCACCCTGCAGCAAACTTACTTTTTTGGGTATCTGCTTCTTTTATAGCTATTTTACTAATATGGGCAAATTTCGCAGAAATTGATGAGGTAACGCATGGTGAAGGTAAGGTTATCCCATCAACAAAGGTTCAAGAAATTCAGCACGGAGAGGGTGGTATCGTTAAGGAGATTTTGGTTCGTGAAGGTGATGTAGTTGATAAAGGTGACGTTCTTATTCTTATTGATGACACTGAATTTTCTTCATCACTAGAAGAAAAGAAGGCAAAATTATTTACACTTCAAGCCGAAATAGCACGTTTAAACTATGAGCTATTACCAGAAAAAGAAAAACCTGCCACAATAAATTACCCTGAAATTGTTATGCAAAAAGCATCGGGCGTTATTGAAAGTCAAAATAATATATACAGGGCAAGGATGAATGAAAAGTCTAGCGCTATCAGTATATTAAATCAACAACTTCAACAAAAAGATCAAGAAGTAAAAGAGGCAGAAACACGTATGGGACAAACCGCACGTGCGTATGAGTTTTCTAAAAGGGAACTGGATTTAACAAGGCCACTTTTAAAAGAAGGTGTTGTGAGTGAGGTTGAAATTTTAAGACTTGAGCGTACTGTTAACGACTTGTTGGGTGAAAAAGAAACGTCGGAATTGGCTGTGACGCGTGCAGGGTTCGCAAAAAAGGAAGCGGCGGATCGTTATCACGAAGTTGAGGTTAAATTTAGAACGGAAGCTTTGGTTCAGTTAGGTGAAAAAACAGAAGAATTTCAGCGTATCAAAGAAATTTTAAAGGCAGATGAATACCGTGTTGACCGTACTTCTGTACGTGCGCCTGTAGACGCTTCTGTAAAGCAAGTTTTAGTGAACACAATTGGTGGCGTAGTTAATAAAGATGAAGTTCTTGTAGAGCTTATACCTATTGATGATCAGCTTTTGGTTGAAGCTAAAATTAGACCAAAAGATATTGCCTTTTTACGCCCACAGCAAAAAGCGAAGGTTAAAATTACAGCCTATGATTTTTCTGTTTATGGTGGTTTAGAAGCTGAATTAGAGTATATTGGCGTAGATACAGTTGCCGATGATAAAGGAAACCCTTTTTATCATATTCGTGTACGTACTGATAAAAACTACTTAGGTAAGGATAGTCAGAAGTTACACATTATTCCTGGTATGGTTGCTACTGTGGATATTTTAACTGGTAAGAAAACTGTTTTGGATTATATCTTAAAGCCGTTTAATAAAATGCGTGAAAACGCATTGAGAGAGCGCTAATGCCTGAGATTTTGAAGCATGCTATCAAAAAAATGCTACTTATTAGTAGCTGCTTAATTTTATTGTCTAGCAATGTTTTTGCTGCCGATGGACTTTTTGGATCAGTTGAATTTGAGCTTAGATCAATTGATGCATTACCCAAATGGAAAAGTGTTTTAGAGCGTATTGAAGCTGAAACATATAAATTTAAAGCATGTGACGCCGATATAAGGGGTTGCGAAAGCAACGGTTTGTCTGAATGGCGTGAATTTATTAAAGAAGAAAAGAAATCTCATTCAAACTCTATGCTTCAAAACGTAAATAATTTTGTCAATAAATGGCCTTATATTGAAGATCAATACAATTGGCATAAAAGCGATTATTGGGCATCACCTTCAGAGTTTTTAGATAAATCTGGCGACTGTGAAGACTATGCCATTATTAAATATGTCACACTTAAAGAGTTAGGTGTTAAAAGTGAAAATATGCGCATCGCTATTGTTATGGATAAGCTAAGGCTTATGTACCATGCGGTTTTAGTGGTTTATGACGATAAAAAAAATGCTGTTATTATGGATAGTTTGTTTGATACAGTACTTCCACAAGGGGACGTGTTGCAGTATACTCCACATTATTCAGTAAATGAAAAAGCGCGTTGGGCGCACATAATGCCATTTAAAAAGGGTGAATAAATGAATATGCCAACTGTAGAAGATTTGAAATATAAGCCGAAGGGCTCTAGCTTTTATATGCCTATGCCAGCGTTTACGAGGTGGGCTACTGCTGTATTTCTTACAATGCTTTTTTTAGGTATGTTGCTCTCACATTTACTTGTAAATCATAAGGAAAATTCTTTATATTTAGATATCCAAAATCGAATTGAGATTTTAACTCAAAATAAAACTGAATTAATTCAAGCATGGACTTCAAACCTAAATAAAGCAGGTGCTCACATTTCAAATGCGGATGTCATTCGTTTGTTTGTATCAGAAAATGATCTTGTTTTGCAGGGGAATAAAAAAATTGTCAGTCAGTCTTTAGCTGATCAAGCCACTTATTTCCAGGTGACAATGGATGAATATGTACGTCAAAATAAAATGGCAAGTGCCTATGTTGCTGGTCGCGGCGGCGAAGTATTTATTAAATCTTCATCTGCGGCTGCGTTAACAAGTAGCGCAAAGAAATATGTTGACCATGTTTTAGAAACTGGCAAGGAATATATCTCACCGCTTACTATTGAAAATGGTGAGATTTTAGCTACTGTTGTACGTCCAATTTATGCGTTAGATACATTAAACGAAGTACCTAATACTGTTGGTGTTTTATTAAGTAACTTTGTTGTAACAGAAGATGTTTTACACTTTTTGAAACAAGGCGATCTTAATAAAGCGGGCGAAAAGACACATATTCTTCAAAATAATTTAGGCGTAATGCAGTACGTTGCTTTATCAAACAATATTCCAACTCTTTACACAATTCAGGCCAATAAGGTTGACCGTACAATTGTTGGTACACGTTCACACGAAGACTTTACTTTTTCAAAAAGCATGGTTTCTGAAGATGATGTTTTTTCAGCTACAAGTTATGTGTTTGATACACCATTTATTGTTTTACAAGAATACAATAAAAAAGCAGCGCTTGTAACACTTAAAGAATATTCGCTGGATATTCACAGTATGATGATTTTAACAATTGTTGTTATTAGTTCTCTTGTTTTACTTATGCTGAACTACGTTATGAATGCGCGTAACCGTAACCGTGTTAATCACCAACAGCAGGTTTTAAATGCATTAGTAAAAGCTGTAGAAATTAGAGACCCTTACCTAAGTGGGCACCATGCACGTGTTGCACGGATTTCTCTAGACATAGCGAATCAAATGCGTCTTTCTATACCAGAGCGTTCCACACTTTATTATGCAGCCATGCTTTCTGGTATTGGCAAGATATTTATATCTCGTAAAATATTGATGAAACCGAGCAAGCTAACAGTAGCAGAGACAGAAACATTGCGTCGCCATATTGACCATGCAATGGAAGTGTTAGGTGATATGGAGTTTGAATTCCCAATTGCTGAAGTTATTGAGCAAATGTATGAACGCATTGACGGTACTGGTTACCCTAACAGTAAGCAGGGCGCAGAAATCAACTTCTTATCACGTATATTAGGCGCATGCGATGTTTATTGCGCGCTTACCAAGCCACGTGCCTACCGCGAGGCGATGTCTGTTAAAAAGGCGTTAGAGGTGATGGACGAAGAAGCGGACAAATACGATAAAGGTGTTATGGGTGTTTTGCGCACTATTCAAGAATCTTAAGGCTTTTTATTAAAGAAAGCGCTCATGTTAATATGAGCGTTTTTTTTATGTCTTGATATATTGCATACAATTCGTTATATATAAACAGATTTTAATAATTATCACTTATACTTTTATATTAGTACATTAAGTACATAATCATGCCGCTTGTCTTAGCGCAAATTTTTTACACTCATATACTTTTTTCTGGACTGACTTTTTGGAGGTCATTATTATGAAAGCTCTACAACTGTTAATTTTTTTAGCACTTATTGCAGGTTGCTTTATTTACCCTTTAGCAGTTCCTATTTTCCTTGTTTCTGCAACTGTACTTATTGGTTTGCATGAATGGGGGCACTTAAAAAGTGCACGCCGTCACGGTGTAACCTGCACCGATTTTTCTATCGGCATGGGCATGGAACTTTGGGGGCGTACATCACGTCAGACGGGTATCCGTTATTCATTTAGATTACTGCCTATTGGTGGTTATGTAAAAATGTTGATGAAACGTGGGAAAAATGATGAAAAAGGGCTTCCACATTTAGTGCAAAAGAAACAGGGTATCAAGGCTGTTTCAGATTTGCACCCACTTAAGCGCATAGAAATTATGGGTGCGGGTGTATTTATGAATATTGTGACGGCCGCTGTGTTTTTTGCCATTATATCATTCATGTCTGGTTACTATACGATTGAACCTGTTATCGCTCATTTAAAACCTGCGGAAAATGCAGTATCTGAACTTAAAATTGGCGACCGTATAGTCGCAGTAAATGGTGTGAAAACGCCTGAGGGACGCGATGTATTGATAGAAATGTCATTTAATGGTGAAAATGTATCTACTATTACAGTTATACGCGGCAAATGCTTAACTGAACAAGCCTGCCCAACATTAGACGTTAAGCATCAAGTTGCTTTTACACCTGAAGGGCAAATGCATTTTGGCGTTTATTTTAATATGGATGGCGTTGAATATCATGAATTAAGCATTACTGATTCTGCGTTGAAGGGTATAACAGATACATTTGAGCTAATGAAAATGCAAGTTATTGGCATTAGTAAAATTGTGACAGGGGTTATACCTTATGACAAAGCATTGTCTGGTCCTACAGGCATAGCAAATATTGCAGGTGAAATATTAGAGAATGAAATAGAAGGTGATGTAGAGCGTCAGGGTAAGAAAAAGTCTATTAAAGTGGATGAAAACTCTACCTTAGACAACTCAAATACAGCCGTATTTTCTATAAGGCCTTATTTCTTAGGGTTTCTAAGTTTTTCTGCTATGTTTTCTGTTGTTTTAGCTGTTATGAACTTGTTACCTATACCTGTTTTAGACGGTGGGCATATTATGTTTACCTTAATAGAGTGGGCGCGTGGTAAGCCTTTGAGCGACAGTGTACAGGCATCTATCAATGTAATTGGTTTAATGATGATGATGGGTATGTTTATTCTTGGTAATTACAGCGACTTTTTAAGGTTCTCTTAAAAGTTATAGCGTTAAAAAGAGCCCTTTATCGGGCTCTTTTTTTATAGATAGCTTTTCAATTTTTGACGTATAGATTCGCTGGACCAGTCATACACACCAACAATTTTATCTACCATGTTGCGCTGGTGGTCTATGATAATTGTTTCAGGTGTTTTATTAACATTAAAGGTTTTGAGCGAAATGTTTTTATCGGCATCGAACAACCAATAAATATGCTTATTCTGAATACTTTCAGGGTAACGCGCCTCAAGGAATTTATATGCTTTTAATGCATGCTCAGGCACTTCGTCGATGGAAAGAGTTACCAGAGCGACTTTCCCGTCCATATCAGAAACCAATTTAAAAAGATCGTCCATTTCTGCCATGCAAACGGTGCACCATGATGCCCAAAAATTTAATAAAATGATAGGCTCTTTAAGGTTATGTATGTTTAAGTCGCCTTCATTCAACAATAATGGCGCCGTAATGTTGGGCAGCGACATTGCTGTTTGTACGTTGTTTTGAGGTGCGGTTATCATATTGGGCTGGCTATACATGTCATAGGTAACTGCACTTATGGCAATTATGATAAATGCGACAACTATTAAAATTTTAATCTTCATTTTAACGATCTTTTACCTTTTGTTTTCTTGTGGTTTAAAAATGTAAGAATTGCAATCACTGCAAATTCAACCGTACAGAATAGAGTTAGATTGAGAAGGATATTATTTGTAAACCCATATGAATGTAAACCAACACCAAGCAAGTTAACACCAAACCAAGCAAGGGCTACAATAACATTTGTAAAGGCTATTCCAGCTGCAAAATATAAGGGGCGAATTGTACCTGCAATACGTCCATGCAATAACCATATAAGCCACATACAAATAAGCATTGCGCCATTTTCCTTAGGGTCCCAACCCCAAAAACGTCCCCAAGATTGGTCGGCCCAAATGCCTCCAAGAATTGTACCTATTGTGGAGAAGAAGAGGGCGATTAGAGCGGCACCTAGCATATTTTTTGTCAAAATATCAAGTGGTTTACGAATGTGCGGGTTTCTTAACCGAGCAACTAAATAAATGTGCCCTAATAAGCCTGCTACCAAGCAACAACCATAGCCGATTGTAATGGTTACGACATGGGTGGCTAACCAAAAGTTTGTATTTAAAACGGCTTCAAGCATACCCAATGTTTCGCCTTCAGCTGCATAACGCATAGAAATAAACTGTAAGAAAACACCTAACGTTGAACCGATAAATATCCCAAGCCTGTCTTTTTTGCGATATTCAAAAATGAGTGAGAAGAGTACGGCAATAAAACCTACAAATAATACAGATTCATACAAACTGGTTACAGGTGGGCGTGCCATAATAACCATCCTTGCGATAATGCCTAGCGTATGAATAATAAAACCAGCTGTTAATAAAACATAAGCGGTTATACGCACGGATTTTTTGTGTATAAGGCCGGTGAGTAATATTGTTAAAAAACTTAAAAGATAAAAAACAAGGCTCACCTTAAAAGGTTTGTATTTATTATAAGTTACCTCAAGTTTAAGTTTGTAAGCTTCTACAGTTTTCATACCTAAAGTTAAAGACTTATTGAAGGTATTAACACTCGTTTTTTGAAAATCATCATCACTCTTTTCAAGGTAAGCAAAGGCCATTTTTTGCCACGATTCTATATAAGATGCCGTTTTTGGAGAACCTTGTCCCGCGCTAAAAATTGCCCATGGGCTGTACCATGCATTATCCTTGCCCCATTGTGCAGGGATAAGTTTTAAAACTTCACTTTGCTGGTCTTTTTCAATTTGTTCGATACGCTGATAAATGTGTTCTAATTCTTTGATACCGATAGGCGCTAATGTAGAAGGTGGACTGATGATTGTTTCGAGTATTTCTTCCTTTTTAGGTCTGATATCTAAATAAGAAATATTGCTGTTCACAGGGAAGTCAAAGCGCTGTGCATTGTTTTGATTTGTGATAAAAAATAGAGGTAATACGAAACTAAAACTACGACTTATTTCATAGTAAGAAGCCGCGTTGTAATAAATTTCTAGTAATTGTTTTTGTTCTAATGATCTGTCATTCTCTGCGATTTTTTCAATCGGCCTTATGGTGTCTAAATGTGTTTTGGTTGCATTGATAATCTCTTGAAAAGAGTAACGATGTTTTTCACGTTTTGGAAGCTCTAAGGCTGAAACGATTTGTGGGTTACTAATATTAAAAAACGGTCTTTGATATGCAGTTTGATGATCGAACAATGTTTCAGCTAACCATGCACTTGCGCTCATACCATCAATAGAATCTTTGCCGTTAAAGGCTGTGAGTTGGTGTCTTGCGAAAGTGTCTATGGGTTTGATACGACCGTTTTCAATAACGGGTATAGCGCTAAATGTTTGTAAGTTGATTTCTTGAGCGTTAGTATGAGCAAAAGGCGTCACAAAACTTAGTATCAAAAAGGTATGGAACGCGTATTTACGTATAAGTTTAGGCAGGCGTATAAATAAGTGTATAAGTAAACCAAGGCATAATATACTGCTTGATATATAAGGGAAAAGACGCCCAATGTTATTTACAACAGCAAGGACAGTTGTGTCACGTGAGCCTTCTATAAAACTAGATTGGAAAAGTGTATAGCCTTTATAACGCAGTGGTTCATTCATAGAAATAACACTGCGCCATGCCATGTCACCGTCCTTCAAAATAACTTCAGAACTATAGCTTTGCGCTTTGGTACTGCTGGCATAACGGTCCACTTTAAAGTTAACAAGTTCAATACTAAAAGGGAGGTAACTGCGTTTATGCCTAAGTTCCAATCTATATGTTTTTCCAGCGTGCTGTACGACAGGTTTTAGGGGCATATCTTCAAATACAACGTAATCAATGTCCAAGCCGTTTACATCTATTATAATATGGGCAGCAGATTGGTTCATTTCACTTTCTTTAAGCGTTTCTTGCTGCGTAAGTTTGTAGCTATTTGCTGAAATATGCTTGTGCGGTGATGTTAAAGGAAGTTTGTATTTTTCAACCAAAGCATTTAAGTAGAAATTCTTTATTTTTATAGAAAACGGCAGCTCTATATGCGTTAAAGTTTCATTATCTTTTAGCCATGATTCATCAAAGGCAATTGTTGTTTCAGTTTCAGAATTTGTCGCACTTTGTTCTATGATAGCAAGTTCTACGCTGTGATAGTCACTTATATATTGTCTTTGACTACCTTCTTCTATAACCATGTTACCTTCATGGCTAAAGAGGGCTGTTATAAAACCGCCAAGTAAAAGCATTAGGATTGAAATATGCGTGATAAGGGTGCCGATGTTTTCTTTTTTCCACTTTTCGAGAAGCGTTTTTGATAACAAACCCGTAAAGATAAGGCCCATAACTAAATATCCGCCAGGAAGAGGAAGGATTTCACCGATATATATAAAAAAGGAGGAAAAATATTTGTTTTGCGCAGCATAAAGCCCGATGTCCTTTTGGGCGATAGTGCCTGCTGTTAATAACAACATAAGCCATAGTAATAAAATAAAAAATATATCAACCCTTGCATTAAAATGCATGCATTTTAATAGGGCGTTTTTAAGTGATGTTATCATATTTTATCGCCTTTTTGATGTTGTACATCTTCAATAAAGCTTACAAAATTATTTGTTTGTTGGTTGATGGTTTGAATGGGGCCTCTCATTTTAACGAATAGGGCGCCATCTAATTGTTGATAAACAGCAGCTAAAATTGATTCATCAGTATTATTGTTTTGGATTTTAATAAATTGAATTTCACCAAGAGATGTTTTTATAGTTCTTATATTTTCTGATGGGTTGATAGGATTGTTTATATCAATTTGTCTTTGCCAACGTTTGATATTATCATTTAAGCTTCCCGTTTCACCCTTTAAAAAACTTAAAGAAACCGTGGCAACCGTATTAGGGTTTTCTGTATAAGTGTCGCTTTCTTCTGGTGCTAAAAATATGGCAAGTTGCATTGGGTTTTGCGCTGTTCTGTATTGCCAGTTCGCTGGTGGGTTCCATGAAAATCCTGCGCCAAAAAATGCACGCTGCGAAATTGTTTCAGTTTTACTTGAATATTGTCGAATTTCTTTTTCAGAGTCACACGCACAAAGCATGCTCATTAACACAAGAATAGAAATTTTTTTTGTCATAGCCATCACCTGGATATTTTTTTATTACATGGACTATAGGGATATCACATTTGAAGAGCTTATTCCATAAAACAATAAAGTTAAAAATAGACTTTAAAATTTTAAGCTTATTTTTTTATGACGATTATATTTATTACCATACCTTATTTTAGAGCTTTAGAACAAAAAAGAGGTTCAGCCATAACAGGAATTTTTATATAAGCCTAGTGGTTTGCATGGGATTGTATTAGATTTTAAAATGGCGGACAGTGTGGGATTCGAACCCACGGAGGGACTAGCCCTCACATCCTTAGCAGGGATGCACCTTAAGCCACTCAGCCAACTGTCCGTAGAAAACAAAATGCCTTTTTTGTACGGCCTTGTCAACAGCTCTTTCATGAAAAAATGAATATATTTTAAACAGCGTGTAGAATTGCATTTAATTATTTGCATTGAGCATATTTTTTATCCCTGTAATAAATAAGTAAATGTGTTATTATACAGTGGTTTAAATATCTTGAACTTTTAAGGAGCTGACTTATGCAGTCATTTTTATCAAAAATGCCAAAAACAGAATTACACTTACATATTGAAGGCACATTAGAGCCTGAATTGATGTTTGAGATTGGTAAACGCAACGGTATAGACCTACCGTTTAAAACCATTGAAGATGTACGTGCCGCTTATAAATTTGATAATTTACAATCATTTTTAGATATTTATTATCAAGGGGCAGGTGTTTTGATAAACGAGCAAGACTTTTACGACATGACAATGGCGTATCTCAGCAAGGCACATGCTGATAACGTGCGACATACTGAGATATTTTTTGATCCGCAAACCCACACAGAACGCGGCATAGCCTTTGATGTTGTTGTAAAAGGCATTTCCAAAGCACTTAATGATGTAGAGTTAAAATGGGGGTTAACTTCAAAGCTTATAATGTGTTTTTTAAGGCATTTAAGTGAAGAAGACGCTATAAAAACCTTAGATGCATCTTTAAAGTACAAAGATAAAATTTTAGGAGTTGGATTGGACTCTTCTGAAATGGGGCATCCACCCAGTAAGTTTGCGCGAGTTTTTGAAAAGGCACGAAAAGAAGGTTACTTAATAGTGGCGCATGCTGGTGAAGAGGGGCCAGCTGAATACATTTGGGAGGCTTTGGATCTTTTAAAGGTGATGCGTGTTGACCATGGTGTACGTTGTGATGAAGATGAGAAGCTGATGCAACGTTTAATAGATGAAAAAATGCCACTCACTGTTTGCCCGCTTTCAAATGTGAAGCTCTGTGTGTACGACGACATGTCGCAACATAATATCAAAACTCTTTTGGACAAGGGGTTGCGTGTTACAGTAAATTCTGATGACCCTGCTTATTTTGGTGGTTATATGAATGATAACTATAATGCCATTGTAAAAGGTTTGAAGCTTGATAAAAAAGACCTTTATAAGCTTGCGCAAAATGGCATTCTTTCTTCATTTATTACAGAAGACCGCAAAAAAGAACTTCAAGATGAGCTAGACTTATACTTCAAAGCTTCATAAATTATTATCGATAATGCGCCAGCCTTTTTTTGTACTTTAAAAAGTGTAAATAAGGGCTGAATGCTTTTATTTATACCCTATTAAGTCTATGTAAAATATAAGGCTTGAAAAAAAAAGATAACAAATGTCATTTTTATCTTTACAAGAGGGCAGGGCTTTATTATATTCCCTAACCAGTAGGTATGCCTGTTTAGCTCAGCTGGTAGAGCAACTGATTTGTAATCAGTAGGTCGGCGGTTCGACTCCGTC
>TARA_R110000868_G_scaffold143424_4_pt1 | contig 15714 bp, 10 predicted proteins | sample TARA_R110000868 | Tara Oceans TARA_R110000868 (sample SAMEA4397489) | marine metagenome | biome: Polar Biome; feature: [SRF] surface water layer (ENVO:00010504); material: water (ENVO:00002006), including particulate matter (ENVO:01000060) such as... | depth 5 m | reverse complement strand
GGCGTGGGCCGCCTACATCCCGCAGGAAGCCGTCTGGGTCCATGAGATCGCAGCGCCCCCGTCCGATCAGCCCCGCTTCCGTCAACTTGACCGGCTCGCCCAGTTGCCCGACCTCATCGACGAAATCGGTTAAAGATCGTCCGCACCCAGCCAATGTTCGGTTTGCGGCGGCAGATATTGGGCCATGCGGTCGAGCAGGACTTGCGCATCGTCGTCGATCAGCAGCATCGCCCGGTGACGGGGCTGGAGGAAGCCTTCCTGCACCACCGAATCGATGAACGTCGACATTGGCGTGTAGAAGCCATTGACGTTGAGCAACCCGCATGGCTTTTCATGATAACCAAGCTGGGACCAGCACCAGGCCTCGAATATCTCTTCCAGCGTACCAATGCCGCCGGGAAGGCACAGGAACCCATCGGCAAATTGCGCCATCATTGCCTTGCGTTCGTGCATCGTCTTGACGACGTGCAACTCGGTAAGCCCTGGATGGTCATGCTCGCGCGCACGTAGCGCTTCGGGGATGACGCCGATCACCTCGCCGCCAGCCGCGCAGACCGTATCGGCGATCACCCCCATCAACCCTACCGTGCCGCCGCCATAGACAAGGCCGATGCCGCGCTCTGCCAACAGCCTGCCGACTTGTTCCGCGGCTTCACGATAGACAGGGGAATGGCCGGGCGAGGAACCTAGATAGACGCAAATTCGCATGACGCTTCCCGCATTTTAGCTCAGCCGCTCAGGCACCGACAGGGCTTCCTCGACAATGGCATCCTTGGTGCCGACTGCTTCCCAGGGGAAGACGAACCAGCGCTTATCCTCATCCCGGTCGATCATCTGTGCCCAATAGTCCACCGTCACGCGAGACCGGCTGTTGGTGACGATGACGGCGAAGCGCAAATTGTCGTCCTGGCACCCATTGTCGGCGAGCAAGCGCCGCACATAGTCGATCGTTCCGCCGCTATCGTTGATATCGTCGATGAACAGCAATCGCTGGCCCGCAGCGCTCTTGGCCGCGACCTTGGCCAGAAGTTCGTCGGCAAAACCCGGCACCTTGGCGCTATGGTCGATCGACAGCATGGGCAGTTGCGTCTGATGCGAGATATACACCGCCGGGACCAAACCGCCGCGCCCGATGCCGATGATGAAATCGGGTTTCCAGTCACTTTGACCAATCAACTGCGCCAGGCTTTGCACATCGGCGAGAAAGGCATCGTTGGTAATATAATGAAGGTGCGGTTTAGCCGATTCGTGCATGACAGTTCAGTCCATTGGCGATCAAAGTTGGGTATTGCGATATCGGGTCTGCACCGATTGGGCAAATGGCAGGCGGCACAGGCTCACGCTTCGGCGGCCCCTTCGATCGATATCGGGTAGCTGAGTTGTGGGAAGCCGGTCTCGATCTCCTGCAGCACGATGCCCGCCGCATAGGAGGGCGTGCGCGCCGATGCCGTGCATAGCGCCAGCGTCATGGGCCGCAGGATCGGGTCCGAAATCTTGGTGAAGGACAGGATGCCACGCCGGACCTCGGTAATGACGTCGAGCGACGTCAATATGCCGATCCCGACCCCTTGGGTCACGAGCGAGGTGATCATCTGAATATTGTCGGACGACACTGCCCTGTCGATCTGCACGCCCGTCGCCCCTTCGAGTACCGCAATCTGTTCATAAACGGCCAGCGGCTCGGCTGGAACGATCAACTTCGATCCGACGCAACTGGAAAAGCGCGTCTCTCGCTTGGCACCAAGATCATGTCCGGCTGGCGTGACGAAGCCAAGCACGATCTCCACAAAGGCGCGGACCGCCAGATCGCGAAACGTCTGCGGCTCGAAGAATATGCCGAAATCGACCTCGCCGCGTACCGTTGCCTGGCGCACCGCATCATTTTCCAGCACCCGCACGCCGATCGTAATGCCAGGATATTTGGTCTGGAGCGCCTGGATGGCCGTCGGGATATAGCCCTTGGCCAGGGCATCGATGACGGCGATATCCACATGGCCGCGCTTGAGGCCGCGCAGATCCTCTATCTGTGCCCTAACATCGACCAGATTCTTTTGCCATTTGGTGCCGGCCGCCATCATGACCTCCCCCGCAGCGGTCAATCGCAGGCCGGTCGGCAACCGCTCAAACAATGGCACGCCTAACGTGGCCTCGACATTCAATATCTGCCGATCGATCGCCGAGGCCGACACATTGAGCTCGTCGGCGGCGCGCCGGATCGATCCCAATCGGCCTACCGCTATGAAATAGCGTAAAAAACGTGAAAGTGCCGGCATACCCACCCTATTTTTTGCAACACTGCGTCGAATTCATTGCATTTGATCGCATCACGTCAAGTCCTTAGTTGCAATGCATCAGAGCGTCTTGAGATGTGTCCAAAGGATCGAGGGTGTGCGGACCCCCAATAATCGGGCGGACAGGGACGGCGGTACGCAATCGCATTGGGGAAGCATGACGAGGCAATTACGCGCGCAAGAAGAGGGCTACGACCGCGTGGCTTGCGCGGACCTGTGCCTGGTCCGAGCGTCTTGCATGGTCGCAAAAGGATATTGATCGGCCCTTCTGTCCAACAATCGCCCTGCCGGGGCGAAGGCAAGAACGGATGGTCAGCGTGATGGTTGTTCGAAACGACTGCTCTGAGATGGATAGCTGACGTCTAAGTGACTTTAAAAAACGCAAAAAATAGCAGGAAAATGGAGAGGAGCAGGGGAGGGTAACCAGCGGGGCGACGGTATATTTGCTGCCCCTGCGCACTAGGGGGATAATATATCGATGGCGAAATTTCACGGATTGAGCGCGCCGAGCAGCGGGTCGTACGCATCATTGGCTTTGTTCACGGCGGTCCTGCTGGCCTGCACCGCGCTGACCTCGCCTGTCCAAGCGCAAGATGCCCTGCCAGCCGACGCCCCGGAGCAGGGTGCCGACATCGTCGTAACGGGCGCGCTCGAAGCGCTGCCGCTCAAGGATGTCGGTTCCATTTTCGGCTTCAACAAGACGCTCCTTGAAACCCCGCGCTCTGCCTCGACCATTAGTAGCGAGCAGATCGAACGATTCGGCATTACCAACATCTACGATCTTGTCGCCCAGTCGCCCGGCACCTTTACCAACAGTTTCTTTGGTGTCGGGGGCGCGCTCGACATTCGCGGTACGCCCGGCGAAGTCTATTTCCGCGGTGTCCGCCGTCTCGACAATCCCGGCAATTATCCCACCCCGATTGGCGCATCCGAGCGGATCGACATCGTTCGCGGTCCATCATCCCCGATTTATGGCCCATCCAAGACCGGCGGCTATATGAACTTCGTGCCCAAATCGGCGCGTGTTGCAGGCGGCGCATTGATGAGCGCCCCCGAAGGAGAGGTCAGCTATACGCGCGGCAGTTGGGACTATAATGTTCTCAAAGCCCAGGTGCGTGGCCCGGCGAAAATCGGCGCTGCCGAGTTTGGCTATAGCCTCTATGCCGAAATCGAGGATTCGGGCAGCTATTACAACAATATGTCGACCAAGCAGACGATCCTGCAAGCAGCCTTCGACAATCAGTTGACCGACAGCCTGCGCATCGAATTTGGCGGCATGTATCATAATTTCAAAGGCCAGCAGAATGGGGGCTGGAATCGCCTGACCCAGGATCTGGTTGATGACGGTACCTACATCACGGGTACGGCGCAGCCGCTCGATACCAACGGCGATGGGCAGTTGTCGGTCAGCGAATTCAACGCTGGCGGCAATTTCAACCCGTTCGGCACGTTCGGGTGCGGCGGCGGCAGCACGTCGGCAGCATCGTTCACCGACGCCTGTCTTACCAGTACCTATCCCAACCTTGCACTGGAAAATACCGGCACCACGAAGCTTAGCCGTCGCAATGTCTTGACCGGCAAAAATGATCGGCTCGATAATATTGCCAAGACTGGATATTTCGACATCATCTTCGCGCCCGAAAGTGGCTACGAGATCAAGAACCAGTTATTTTACGACGGCATCGATAATATGAACGAGAATGCCTATGGATTCTCACAATTCCATAAGAGTTGGGTGATCGAAGACAAGATTGTGGTGTCCAAAAGCTTTGATACCACGGCGGCTAAAATCTCGATCCAGGCGTCGCCTTCGGTGCGTTATACCAAATTCCTCCATGGCGACGATTTCAACTATGAATATTTTCACCGTGTCGATCTAACCCAAGGCTATACGCCGCTGTCCGATCGCTTGCTGTCGACCGAATGCGACTGCGATTATGCCAATTATATGAAGGGCCATTTCGTCGATTACGGCATGGCCGGCCTCGCCGACATCGACTTTAATTTCGGGCTCGGCCTGGTTCTGGGTGCGCGCTACGACAAGGTGCATGTTGAATCCACCAGCATCGTCGAAAAGCTGGAAAGCGTGCCTGAAGTCATTTCCGGTTCCGGCAGCAAGGGTGGCTGGTCATGGAATGCCAGCGCCTCCTACAAGCTGCCCTTCGGTGTCATTCCCTATGTGACGGCTTCGCGCCAGACGACGGTAATCGCGGGGCAGGGTTCGGAAATCGATGCGGCGACTGCGGCAGGCGAGGCCTTCCTCACCGCCTCCAAACTCTATGAAGCCGGCATCAAGGGCAGCTTCCTCGATAACATGCTCTATGGTGCGGTATCGGTCTACAAGCAGGAGCGGACCGACCGCAATATCCAGTCATCGACCGTCAATCAGTCGGTGGAGACCGAGGGGGTCGAGGCAGAGTTCCGCTGGTCGGTGGACAAGCATTTCCTGGTGACAGGGGCCTATACCCATACGGTCGTCACCAACCTGACCTTCCTGGACGCTGGTTCCACCTTCAGCTTCTTTGGCATCGAGGATCTGGTGAACGTCAGCGATCCGACGCTGACGCTCGGCGGGCAGGTCGGTGGCCTGGTGCCCATTCCCAACAAGGCGGCCGCGGCGCGCGCGGGTATTCCAAAGAATCTCTATTCGCTGACGGGCACCTATTCGTTCGACAGTGGGCTGGCCTTCTCGGCCAGCGTGGTCAAGGTGGACTCGGTCTTTTCAGGCCAGTCGCGGGTTGTGAAGCTGCCAGCCTATACGCTCGTCGATGTTGGCGTGTCTTATGAAATGGACAAATGGCTGTTCCGTCTGAACATCAAAAACCTCACCAACGAAACCTATTATCGCGCCAACTTCACGGAGTTGTTCGGCAGCACCATCGTTCTGCCCGAACGGCCACGCAGCTACCAGGCGACGATTTCGCATAAATTCTGATCGGCAAGGGAGACGTCGGCCAGCGGTCGCGTCTCCCGCACATGGAAAGGATAGGCCGTCATCATTCGCTTGCTGATACGTACCGCCGCGCTGGCCAGCGCCTGCCTCATTTCGCTGCCGCTTGGCGCAGCCCCGGCGGCCCCGGCTGATATTACCCACTGCACGCCCGGTGGTGCCTGCGCCACACCGTTGCCGGTCCGGGTCGTCATCGTCACCATGTTCGAAATCGGTGAAGATAGTGGCGACAAGCCCGGCGAGTTTCAGCTGTGGAAGGAAAGGCGGCATCTCGACATGCGCATCCCCTTTCCCCAGTCCCATCATGACCTCTATTATGATCCCAAGACCCAGGTGCTCGGCATGGTGACCGGCATGGGCAATATCAAATCGGCAACGGCGACCATGGCACTGGGCCTGGATCAGCGGTTCGATCTGTCCCATGCCTATTGGTTGGTCGCAGGCATTGCGGGCATCGATCCGCAGGATGCGTCGATCGGGTCGGCCGCCTGGGCGCGCTATCTGGTCGACGGCGACCTTGCCCATGAAATCGACGCACGCGAAATTCCCGCCGACTGGAAGAGCGGCTATTTCGCGCTGCACAGCAAAGGCCCCAACGATCCCAAGCCGCCCGTGGGTCAGGGCGAGATATTCGAAATCAACCCCGCCTTGCGCGATTGGGCCTATGCGCTGACCAAGGACATGGTGCTGCCCGACGATCCTTCGATCCAGAAGGAAAGGGCGCGTTTCACCGACCACCCCATGGCGCAACGCCCGCCCTTCGTGCTCAAGGGCGACCAACTGGCGGCGATGACCTTCTGGCACGGCGCACGCCTGACCGATTGGGCCAATGACTGGGTCGAATATTGGACGCAAGGGAAGGGGGAATTCGTGACTTCCGCGATGGAAGAAACCGGTTCCTACCAGTCGATCGTCTATCTCGATCAGATCGGCCGGGTAGACAAGGACCGGTTCATGGTGCTGCGTGCAGGCAGCAACTTCACCATGCCGCCCCCTGGCGATACCGCCGCCCATTATCTGCTGACCGAAAATGAAGGCTATGCCGGCATGACCGCCGCGCTCGAAAGCCTCTATCTGGTCGGGTCCAAAGTGGTGGAGGAGCTGGTCGGCCATTGGGATCGTTATGAAAAGACCGTGCCCCAATAGCATGGCCCTTAGCGTCATCCGCAACGCCGATATTCTGGTCTGCATGGATGATCCCCGGCGCGAGATTGCCGACGGGGCAGTCGCGTTCCAGGATGGGGTCATCCTGGCGGTAGGAACGACCGCGGAACTGGCCCCATGGGTGGCGCAGGCCGACGCGGTGATCGACGCATCGGGGTGCGTTATGACCCCCGGTCTCGTCAACACCCATCATCATCTCTACCAGTCGCTGACGCGCGCGCTGCCCGGTGCGATCAACGCCTCGCTGTTCGACTGGCTCAAGCGCCTCTACCCGATCTGGGCTCACTATCGGCCCGATGACGTCTTTGCCGCAACCCAGCTTGGCCTTGCCGAACTGGCCCTGTCTGGCTGCACCCTGACGTCCGATCATCTCTACCTCTTCCCCAACGGCGTGACACTGGACGACACGATCGCCGCCGCGCAAGGGATCGGCATCCGCTTCCATCCCACACGCGGGGCGATGAGCGTCGGGACAAGCGCCGGTGGCCTGCCGCCCGACAGCCTGGTCGAGGAGGAGCGCGCGATCCTCAACGACACGATCCGCGTGATCGATCGTTTCCATGACGCCAGCGACGGCGCCATGGTACGGGTCGGCGTCGCGCCCTGTTCGCCCTTTTCCGTCAGCCAGGGCTTGATGCGCGATGCGGCGCTGCTGGCCCGTGACAAGGGGGTGATGCTCCACACACATCTGGCGGAGGATGCCGATGATGTCGCTTTCTCGCTCGAACGCTTCGGCTGCCGTCCCGGCGATTATGCCGAAAGTCTGGGCTGGACCGGCCCGGACGTATGGCACGCCCATTGCGTGCAACTCGATGCCCGGGAAATCGCCCTGTTCGCGCGCACCGGCACGGGCATCGCCCATTGCCCCTGCTCCAACTGCCGCCTGGGTTCGGGCATTGCGCCGCTCAAGGCGATGTTCGACCAGGGCGTGCCGCTTGGCCTTGGCGTCGATGGGTCGGCGTCCAGCGACAGTGGGAACCTGCTGCTCGAAGCACGGCAGGCGATGCTGCTCCAGCGCGCGGTGGGCGGCCCTGCCGCTTTCGATCCGCGCGACGCCTTGTTCATTGCGACTCGCGGCGGCGCGCAGATGCTCGGGCGTCACGACTGCGGCATGATTGCGCCGGGACAGCGCGCCGATATCGTTCTGTGGGACGGTGTGAACGTCGCTTCGACAGGAGCGTGGGACAAGGTCGCAGGCCTCATTCTCTGTCCCCCAACCGGCGCGCGCGATGTGTTTGTCGAAGGGCGAGCGGTGGTGCGCGAGGGCCAGCTCGTGCAGGCCGATCGCACCACGATCCTGCGCGCGGCCAATCGATCGCTCACCCGCCTGATGCACCTGGCCTGATGGCCGCCCGTTCCCCGCCGCCCCGCCTGTGGAGTGTCTCATGACCGCAACCCCTCATCTGGTCGCCAGCGCCGATATCGCCACGCCCACTCGTGCCATGACGGCAATACAGGCCAGCGATCCTGATTATTTTCCCGGCCTCGCGGTCGCGATCCCGCTTGGCATCCAGCATGTCCTGGCCATGTTCGTCAGCAACCTGACCCCGGCGATCATCGTGGCTGGCGCGGCCGGTTTTGGCGTGGGATCAGCCGATCCGGCGCCCATGATCTACATGATCCAGATGGCCATGCTCTTTGCAGGCATCGCCACGCTGATACAGACCATCGGCCTCGGCCCGGTCGGCGCGCGCCTGCCGCTGGTTCAGGGCACCAGCTTCGCCTTCCTGCCGGTGATGATCCCGATCGTCGCGGGGCAGGGGGTCGCCGCGATGGCCCAACTGACCACGGCCGCCCTATTCGGCGGTCTGTTTCATGCTTGCGTCAGCAGTTGCATCGGCCGCATCCGCTTCGCCCTGCCACCGATGGTCACGGGGCTGGTCGTGCTGATGATCGGCCTGTCCTTGATGCGGGTGGGGGTGCAATATGCCGCAGGTGGCGTGGCGGTACAGGGCACGCCTGCCTATGGCGCGGCCGTGAGCTGGCTGCTTGCAGGGATCGTCGTGGTCGTGACGCTGGGCCTGAGCTTCTACGGGCGCGGCCTTTGGTCGACGGCTTCGGTGCTTGTGGGCCTGGTCGCGGGCTATGCCGTCGCTGTGGCGATGGGGCGCGTGTCGCTCGCCCCGCTGGAAGCCGCCGGGTGGTTCATGGTGCCGCAGCCCTTCCATTTCGGCTTTGCCGTGTCGTTCCCCGCGATATTGGGCTTCTGCCTGATGGGTTTCATCTCCGCGATCGAATCGATCGGCGCGGTATCGGCGATCTGTGAAGGGGGTGCGGGGCGCCCGGCGACCGATCGCGAACTGATCGGCGCGACCAGCGCGGATGGCCTGGGGACGGCGCTGTCGGGCATCTTCGGGGCGATGCCCAACACATCCTTCAGCCAGAATGTCGGGCTGATCGCGATCACGGGCCTCATGAGCCGCCATGTCGTGACGATCGGCGCCCTGTTCCTCATCCTGTGCGGCTTTGCGCCAAAGATCGGAGCCTTCATCACCACCATCCCGATCGAGATATTGGGCGGCGGAGTGATCGTCATGTTCGGCATGGTCGCATCGGCGGCACTCTCGATCCTGTCGGGTGTCGGCTGGTCGCAACGCAACATGTTGATCTTCGGTGTGGCCCTGTCGATCGGCATCGGGCTTGAACTGGAACCGGACGCGGTGTCGCATCTGCCCGAAACGCTGCGTATCATCCTCACGTCCGGCGTCCTGCCCGCCGCGCTGGTGGCCGTTATCCTTAACCTTCTCGTCCCGGACCGGGTCAGCGTGGCATAGCCTCGAAAGCCTGAAGATCGCGCTCCAGCGTCGCCTGCGCGGCGGCCTTGGGGTTCGCCGCCATAAAAGCGCTGCATGCCGACGCATCGATCATCAGGCAGGCGGCGACCCGTGCGCCGCCGGGGCGGTTCTGCCACAGGCTGTCGCCGGGCAGGAAGCTATAATGCAGCCCGTTGCGCACGATCTGTTTGAGGTCGCCATAGCGCAATCCCTGTTCAGTGACGGCGCGCAGATATTCGTTGGTCATGTCGCTGCGGGACACACCCTCGTCATCGGTCGACAGCACCACCGGAACGCCCGCCTCGCGATAGAGCGAGAGCGGATGATCGCTGCCCTTGACGCCCAATATGACCGCATTGCTGGTCAAGTTGATTTCCACCGCGATCTGGTCCCGGGCCATGCGCGCGAGCAAGGCAGGTGCGTCGCTTTCATAGGCGATATCGATGCCATGGCCGATCCGCCGGGCCCCTGCAACCTGCACCGCGTCGCGGATGTGAAAGCTCAGGTCGCGCGAGGGCACCAGGCCCATCGTCAGTTCACCGGCATGAAGCGACAGCTTGACCTTTGGATGCCGGGCCTTGAGAAAGGCGATCATCGCCATATGGCGCGCATAGTCCCGCACCGCGACCGGATCATGTTCGGGCGCCGCTATATTGACCCCGACAAAGCGCGGGTCGGCCTCGACCAGGGCAAAGCCGAAGGCGAGTTGCGCAAACACTTGGCCTGGCGGGTTGGTGCGGATCGCGGTGTAGAGATAGCGCATCTCGACATTGCAGCCCGGCCTGGCATCCGCCGTCCCGCACCTGTCAATCGCCTTGCCCTGCACATCATAGCCGTCATAATCGGCCTTCGCGCTGGCGATAGCGTCGGGCAAAAGTGGGGCGATCCTGGCATGAAGGGCGGCCAGATCACTGGCGTCGGCATCGGCCATCTTGACGCCCAGCGCCCAGCCTGCGCGTGCGCCGCTACCAAGTTCTACATAGGACACATGATCGGCCGCTGCCTGCTGGCGGGTGAGGGCCATGGCTTCGCCGACATGCCGACTATAGGCCGGACCGAAGGCTTCGAAGGTCGCAAAGAAACGGTCATAGCCAGACACCATAGGATCACCTACGCCCGCCTCGAAACCGCGCGTGGAAAAGGCATCGATCGCGCGCGAATAATGGGGATAGGCACGTTCCAGTCCGGCCGCCGCGATCCGGCCCGGTGCGTCGCATGGCGGTTCGACAATATGATAATTGTCGGTCGCGATGCACAGGCCGTCGGCTGCCGCCCAGCGCAGATAATCCTCTGCGAAATTGGCACCGCCTGCATGATTATGCAGATCGCCGCCCTTGGGCATTGCCTGAAGGAAGATGCGCAGACGTGGGCTGCTGTTAACGATGCTATCCAGATAAGCGGCGGTGCGCGCTTCGTTGGACACAGGGGCGGGAGGCGTCCGCGCTGTGACCGGCCCGGCACTCAGCATCAATGCCACCAACAGCGCCGTCATCCGCATCATATGTCCCCCATTTTGCGGCCCTTCTGACGAGGCTAGCTGCGATGTTCAATGACGATATTGCGGACGTCCCGTTGCTAAAATCAGAGCGCTCAGGCAGGCAGGCGGCATCGCGGCCCCCGCCCTGGGGTGGCCTAATTTTGCGTTTTGCCCGTCCCGTTAACGGCAATGGACGAACAGCTAAATCCTCAATAGGCCCGCGTTCATATCCAATTTGCACCGCTAAACGGTGGACGATGCGCCACCGATCGTCCTGACGGGATGACGGGGCGGGGCATGGCTGCCCGCAGAATATGGGATCGCAGTAGATGGGCCTGACCTTGCGTCCGACATTACCCAGTTGCATCCTGGCACTGAGTGCGCTGGTCGCCGCTGCGTCGGTTCTGGCCCGGCCTGATGCCGTGGCACCATTGCCGACCGCGGCGGCGCTGACGGGGGCGCAGGTCGCGCCAATGATCCTGGGCGACTATTGTTCGCGCTGTCATAATGACAGCGACAAGATCGCCAATCTATCGCTCGACGACCTGCAGGATGTCGACCTGCTGCACGGCAAGAATATGGACATTTGGGAAAAGGTCCTGCGGCGCACCCGCCAGGGTGAAATGCCGCCGCTGAACAAGCCGCAGCCTACGCCTGCGGAGAGGGCCGCGTTCGTGCAATGGCTGGAAGGCGGGCTCGATGCCTATGCCGCCACCCATCCCGATCCAGGCCGCGCCACTTTGCGTCGCCTCAACCGGGTCGAATATGCCAATGCCGTCCGCGACCTGCTGGCGCTCCGGGTCGATGTCAGCCGGGAATTGCCGCAGGATAATTCGGGCTATGGCTTCGACAATATCGCCGACGTGCTCAGCGTCTCGCCGACGTTGATGGACCGCTATATCGCGGTGGCGGGCAAGGTCGGTCGCATGGCCACGGGCCTGACGTCTCGGCGAGAATTTGTGACATCCTATGAAGTCCCCAAGGACGGATCAGTCATGAATGGGGGCCGCCCTGCCTATAATGAACGCGCCAGTGACGACTTGCCGCTCGGCTCGCGTGGGGGCGGTGCCTTCACTTATTATGCCCGCTATGATGCCACCTATGAGGTCAGCGGCTGGCTGAACGCGAACACCAACAATGAAACCGACCGGCAAAAGGAAGACAAGGTCAGCGTCCGCGTGCCGCTCAAGGCCGGGGCGCATGTCATCGGCCTGTCGTTCCGCCGCCAGATCGCGCCCGACGAAAGCGTCCAGACGCTGCGCAATGATCTGGACAAGGTGCCGGTGCCGACTGCAGCGCCGGTGATGCTGCCGATGGACGTTTCGGTCGATGGGGTGCGCGTCGCGTCGATCGAGGTGCCGTCCTACCGCATGTCGCCGCGCTATTCGCAGCAGAATTTCCCGCGCGACATACTTCAGATCGACGTGGCCGGGCCGTTTTCGCCGCGCGGGGTCGGCAAAACGCCCAGCCGCGACCGCATCTTCCTGTGCAAGCCGACGCGCGTCACCGCCGAGACCGCCTGCGCCCGGCAGATCGTCGCCACGCTTGCCCGCCGTGCCTATCGACGTCCCGTGACCGATAGCGATCTGGCCCCGCTGATGCGGGTCTATGCGACCGAGCGCGGGCAGTCCGATTTCGAACATGGGGTCGAGGCGGCGGTCGAGGCCATATTGGTGTCCCCCCATTTCTTGTTCCTGATCGAACAGGACCCGGCGGGGAGCAAGGCAGGCGGCGTCCGTCGCCTGACCGATATCGAACTCGCCTCGCGCCTGTCCTTCTTCCTGTGGAGCAGCATCCCTGACGAAACCCTGCTGCGCCTGGCCGAGTCAGGTCAGTTGCAGCAGCCCGGCGTGGTGGATGCGCAAGTCGCGCGGATGCTGGCCGATCCGCGATCGCAGGCGTTGACGACCAATTTCGCGGGTCAGTGGCTCTATCTGCGCAACCTGGACCAGCAGCGGCCCGACATCACCGTTTTCCCCAAATTCGACACCCGGCTGCGCAGTGCGATGGCGCGTGAGACGGAGATGTTCTTTGCCCATGTGGTGCGAACGAATGCCAGCCTGCTGGATTTCATTGCGGCCGACTATACGTTCCTCAATCAGCGGCTGGCCGACCATTATGGCATAAGCGGCGTCACCGGCACCGCCATGCGCCGCGTCAGCCTGGACCCGGCGTCCAATCGCGGCGGGCTGCTTGGCCAGGCCAGCATTCTGACCGTCACATCCTATGGCAATCACACGTCGGTAGTGAAGCGGGGCAAGTGGATACTCGACAATCTGCTCGCTGCGCCGCCCCCGCCGCCGCCGCCAGACGTGCCGGCCTTGCAGGACAAGCATGACGGTCGCTTGCTGACAGCGCGCGAGCAGTTGGAACTCCACCGTAAAAGTCCGGCCTGTGCCGCCTGCCATGTGAAGATGGACCCGCTTGGCTTTGCGCTCGAAAATTTCGATGCGGTCGGCGCCTTCCGCCAAATGGATGCAGGCCAGTCCATCGACGTGTCGGCGCGAATGCCCGATGGTACGCAATTTGCGGGGCTTTCCGGGCTCAAGCGGATCTTGCTGACGCAGAAGGATGAATTCGCCAGCGCCTTTACCGAACGGCTGATGACCTATGCGCTGGCCCGCGGCGTGGACGCACGCGACATGCCGGCCATCCGAACGATCGGCCGCAGCGCGGCGGCCGATGGCTATCGCATCCAGACGGTTATCAAAGGGATCGTGCACAGCGCGCCCTTCACGCTGCGAAGGACAACCGGTCAATGAGGTGGGCACGATGATAGTTCTGCGTAAGCCACTCAGCCGCCGAACGATGCTGCGGGGCGCGGGCACGATGATGGCATTGCCGTTCCTCGAAGCGATGATGCCCTCGGCCAGCGCGGCCGATGTTGCATCTCGGCCCAAACGGCTCCAAATCTTCTATTCGCCCAACGGCATGATGATGAACCAGTTCCTGCCGGGGAGGCAGGGACCCGGCTTTGCGCTGCCCCCCACGCTGGAACCGCTAGAGCCGCACCGCGCCCAGATCAGCGTCGTCTCGCGCCTTGGCCATCCCAGTGCGGCGGCCATGGGAGATCGCCCGGCCGGGCATGGCCGCTCCTGTCCCGCCTTCATCACTGGCGTTCATGTCCGCCAGACCGAGGGCACGGACATACGCTGTGGCATTTCGGTCGACCAGGTCTATGCCGATCATCTGGGCGACGCGACCCAGCTCAGTTCGCTGGAACTGGGCATCGACCAGGCCAGCCTGCTGGGCAGTTGCGATATTGGCTATAGCTGCGCCTACACAAACGGCATTAGTTGGCGGAACGAGACGGTGCCCTTGCCCGTCACCGCCAACCCGCGCGACGTGTTCGAACGGCTGTTCGGCGATGGCGATGCGCTCGATGCCAAGAGCCGGCTTGCGCAATTGCGGCGGCAATCGAGCATATTGGACTTCGTGATGGACGACAGCGCCCGCCTGACCGGGGTTCTGGGCATGGAGGATCGGCACAAGATCGACGAATATCTCGAAGCGACCCGCGACATCGAGCGGCGCATCCAGCGCGCGATTGCATCAGGTGGCGGCGCGCAGAGCGCCGATCTGGAACGACCGGCGGGCATCCCCGACAGTTTCGACGCGCATGTCCGCATGATGATCGACCTTCAGGTGCTGGCGATGCAGGCCGACATCACCCGCATCGGCAGCTTCATGATCGGCCGCGAACTCAGCAACCGCACCTATCCCGAAATCGGCGTGCCGGATTCGCATCACATGCTCAGCCATCACGGCAATAACCCGGAAAAGATGGCGAAGCTGGCCCGCATCAACCGACATCATATGGAATATTTCGCTTATTATCTGGATCGTATGAAAGCGGTGAAGGATGGCGAGGGTTCGCTGCTCGACCGGACCCTGGTGTTGCGCGGATCGTCCTTTGGCGACCCCAATGAGCATGACCATATGGACCTGCCCGTTATCGTCGCGGGCGGTCTGGTGCCCGGCGACCGACATATCGTTGCTGCAAAGGGGACCACGATGTCCAACCTGCTGCTGAGCGCGCTGCATCTGCTCGATGTGCCGGCGGCCCGCTTTGGCGACAGCGATGGTCCGTTCAAGGCGCTGGCCGGTGGTTGATGTCACCCGCCCGGTCCTTGCCCTACTGGCGCTGCTGGCGTTGCTGGCGGGGTGCAGTGTTGCGCAAGCCCGCCCGGCACAGGATGACGACAGGCTGGCGCGCGCCATCCAGGCGAACGATCTGGCAGGCGTTCAGGCGGCTCTTGCAGAAGGGGCCGACCCCATCCGGAAACTCGCCTTCAGCGCCACGCCGCTTATCTGGGCGGTGAACATCCAAAATCCCGCGATGACTGGCGCACTGCTGGCTGCTGGCGCAGGCGTGAACAGCGCAGACCAGGACGGGGTGACGCCATTGTCGCTTGCCTGTGAACTGGGGCAAGCCGTGATCGTGGCGCAACTGCTTGATGCCGGTGCCGATATCCGCGCCACACGAGCCGACGGGACGAGCCCGCTAGCCATCTGCGCTCGCTACGGCCCGGCCGATGCGGTCGCACGCATGGTGGCTATGGGTGCCGCTCCAGACAGGGCCGACAGTCGGGGGCAAACGCCGTTGATGTGGGCCGCTGCAGCGGGGCGGACAGAGGCGATCGCATTCCTGCTCAAGGCCGGGGCGGATCCGAACCGGGTGTCGAAGGGCAGGTTCACGCCCTTATTCTTTGCGATCAAGAGTGGCGTGGCGTCGGCAACACAGATGTTGCTCGCTGCAGGCGCGAACAGCGCCTATCGTGGTCCGGAACATACCAGCGCAGTGCAACTGGCGCTTTATCAGAAAAATTACGCCGCTGCCGCTTTGCTGGTGCCCTATGGGGTGGACGTGATGGAACGGGACCGGATCGGAGAGCAATTGCTCCACGGAGCCGCGGCGGGCGGCGACGCCGATCTCGTCCGTCTGCTGCTGGCCAGGGGCGCCGACCCTAATGGTCTGACCGGGCCGTCGCGGATCACATGGGTGACAGAAGCTAATTTCGGGAGCCCGCCGCCACCGGTGCCGCCGACGCCGCCACT
>TARA_R110000868_G_scaffold13894_4_pt1 | contig 15714 bp, 16 predicted proteins | sample TARA_R110000868 | Tara Oceans TARA_R110000868 (sample SAMEA4397489) | marine metagenome | biome: Polar Biome; feature: [SRF] surface water layer (ENVO:00010504); material: water (ENVO:00002006), including particulate matter (ENVO:01000060) such as... | depth 5 m | reverse complement strand
TCGCGGTCCCCCGCCCCCAGCGGGGGCGGAATGAGCAGCTTCAGACGCCGCAGCTGGGCGTGGGTGATGGCCACGGCCAGGGCGTCGGCCGCGTCGGCCTTCACGTCTCCGGCGGCCGGCAGCAGGCGTTTGACCATGAAGGCGATCTGGCTCTTGTCGGCGTGGCCGGCCCCGACCACCGCCTTCTTGATCAGGTTCGGCGCATACTCCGCCACGCTGAGACCGGCCCGCGCCGGGGCCAGCATCACCGCCGCCCGGGCATGGCCCAGCTTCAGGGTTGAGGCCGGGTTCATATTGACGAACACCTCCTCGATCGCCGCCTCGTCACAGCCGTGGGCGGCACAGACCTCGCCGACCGCCTCGAGCAGAAACAACAGTCGCTCGCTGAACGGCGCAGCCTCGGGCGGACTGACCACCCCGTGTGCGACCCAGCGCAGCCGTGACCCCTCGGCCACGATCACGCCCCAGCCGGTGCGGCGCAGACCGGGGTCCAGACCCAGGATACGGGTCGCAGCAGGAATCGGAACGTTCGTCATTCGTTCCATTCATGCCCCAATCGCGGTTACCGAACAATGACCAGCGCGCGCGCGGCCTCAATTGTCGCGCGGAATGACCGAGAACCCGGCCAGGCCGGGGGTGTCCGACAGCCGCCGCACCAGGGCGTCGATGTCCAGCGGCATCTGCCCCCGCGCCTTGATATGCTGCTCGTGCAACTGACCGTCCGGACTGACGACATGGCCGATCTGCACGCATTTCAGGGCGTTCTCGCGCAACAGGGCACGCAGGGCCACCTCATCGGGGGCGCTGCCGCGGGTCCAGCGCAGATGCAGGTCCAGCACACCGATGTGCGGCAGTTGCGCATCCAGCAGCCGCAGGATGGCCAGCACCGCCAGGGTCGCCACCGAGCCGATCAGGGCCAGTTGCAGCATGCCGACGCCGAACAGTACCCCGATGGCCGAGGTCATCCACAGCGACGCCGCCGTGGTCAGGCCCTTGACCGAAAACCCCTCGCGGAAGATCACCCCGGCGCAGAGGAAGCCGATGCCGGTCAGCAGGCCATGCGCCATCCGGGTCGGATCGATGACCACCGTCTGTCCGGGCAAGGCCACGAAGCCCCACTGGCTCTGGTGCATGGCGGCCAGCATCAGCAGGCACGAGGCCATACAGACCAGGATATGGGTGCGGAAGCCCGCCGGATGGCCGTGATAGGTCCGCTCGACCCCGATCAGCCCCCCGGCCGTCATCGCCGCCAGCACCGGCCAGACCAGCCCCATATCGATCATGAATTCGCTCCGACAACTGACGAATCTTTAGCCTAGTCCCGGCAGCGCGCCACGATCAAGGACTCCGGCCCGTTCGATGGCGACCGGGACGGGAGGCGCTGTCCTGCCCCGGTGCCGGACCACGCGGCACCGGCCGCATGTGTCGGGAACCAGACACAGCGTCGCGCATTGTTCGGGAGATCGGAGATCGACGTTATGGTGAATGTCACCGCATTTCGGCCGGCCGGCCACGGCCTGCACCCCCGGCACTATCAGGCGCTGCGCAGCGAGATCCTGCGAACGGGCGCGGAATTGTCGGATACCCAGCTCTTCGACCTGAGCGAAGCCCTCGACCGGCAGGTCCAGAGACGGCGGCCCGCGCGATGCGACGCGCCGGTCCCCCGTCGAAGCCCCGGACGCAACGACGCCTCCGGTCAGGCCTGAACCTGCCCGGCGAACCGCCCCGCCCTTCTGGACACGCTGGCCTTGCCCTAGCTGGCGATGGCCTGGATCGACCCGCCACTGTCCGGGCCCGACCGATCGCGGCCGCTGCGGTCGCGACGCGCGGTGTCCAGCGCCGCTGACGTCATGGCCGAATCCGCCCGCGCCGCCTCCAGTTCGGCCCGCAGCGTGGCAATCTGCTCGTTGAGCGCGGCCACCTGGGACTCGGTGTCGGTCTGGGCCGCGTTCAGCTTGGCCTGCAGCTTGGTCAGGCGATCCTCGCTGCGCGACAGCGCCTTCTCGTGAACGGCGGCGGCCTTGGTCAGCGATTCGGCGCGATCGACGGCGGCGTGGCGGGCGCTGTCCATGGCGGCGTGGCGCTCACGCGCCTCATAGACCACGACTTCCAGTCCGCGGATCCGCTCCAGCGCCCGGTCAAGGCTGGTCTGCAACTCCTCGCCGCGACGCTCGGCCGTCTGCGACGTGGCCTGCAGCTCGGCCAGGCGCGTGGCCTGATCGGCGTTCAGCGTCTCCAGCCGCAGCGAACGGGCGGTCGCCGTATCCAGCCGCGCCAGGGTGGCGGCGGATTCGGAGCGGGCGCTCTCGGCCTGGTTCTCCATGGCCCGCAGCACACGGGCGCTCTCGGCCTGTTCGGCGGCGGCGCGCGAGCGTTCCGCCGTCAGCTGGGCCTCGACCGTCGCGGAGGCCCGGGCCAGGCTGGCCACCTCGCCGGCGACCTCTTCCATGCGGCGCTTGAGCGCCTCGTTCTCGTCGGCCGCCAGCCGGTGATCGCGGCTGGCCAGGGCCCGGGCGGAGTCAGCCTCGACCCGCGCCGAATCGACCGTCGCCAGCTGCGCGCGCAGGGCGTCCTGATCGTGCTCCAGTTCGATGATGCGTTGCGCGCTGTTGCGTTCCGACGCCTGCAGCGCCTCGAGCTGCGCCGTCGACTGCGACAGGCTGGTCCGCAGACGGTCCAGCTCCAGCCGCGCCTCCTGCAGGCCGGTGGCGTGCTCGTCGCCGTAGGCCTTCAGTTCCTCGATCCGGGTCTCGGCCTCGGCCATGGCGGTGACCAGGGCGCGGTTCTCGGCCGTGACGACCTCGACCCGCTCGGCCATTTCGACCTGGGAGGTGCGCAGGTTGATCAATTCGATGTGAGCGTCGCGCCGGGCGGTGAATTCCTCGGTCAGGGGCTCACGCACCTCGCCCAGCAGGGATTCAAAGGCCCGGAACTGTTCGGCCAGCTCGCCGAGCTGGTCCAGACTGCCGAGGATGGTTTCGAAGCGTTCGCCGATCATGCCCGAGGCGGCCTCGGTTGCGGCCGAACCCGGCTGCTCTGCCACCAGCGCCGGCCGGCCGCGGTCACCCTTGCCGGCCGCTCCCGCGAGGGCCCGATCGATTCTGGACAAAAGCATCATGGTCGCTCCTCGACATCCAACTGACCGGGTCGACCCGAGCGAGTGCAGGTGCCGGCATCAGTGCTCCGGCAGCGCCTTCCCAATCATTGATCAAGGGTTAATGAGACTCGTGACTTCTGTCGAGGGTGGAGGAATTTCATCCACCGCTCGATTCGCGCCGCCGGCCGGGCCGAACGTCGGCGATCACCCCCCGTAGGTCGCCATGTCCTCGTCGGAAATGTCCTCGTTCGAAAACACCGCCGAGACGTCGTCCTCGGCGTCCAGCGCGTCGAGCAGTTTCATCAGCGTGCCGACCGCCTCGCCGGTGACCGGCACCTGCGACTGCGGCTTCCAGACGATGGCCGTCGACTTGGCGTCGCCCAGGATCTTCGACAGGGCCTCGGCCACCTCGTTCAGGTCCTCGAAGGCGGTCCAGATCACATGGCCCGGCGCGTCCTCATAGATGTCCGGCTTGACCAGATCGCTCTCGACGTCCTGGGCCCCGGCCTCGATCGCGGCCTCCATCACCGCATCCTCGGACCCGGCCTCGGCCGGGTAGTGGATCCGCCCGACCTTGTCCCACATGAAGGCGACCGAGTTCATCTCGCTCAGCGCTCCGCCGTTTTTCTTGAACGCGGTGCCGATGTTCGAGGCGGCCCGGTTGCGGTTGTCGGTCAGGGCCTCGACGATGATGCCGACCCCGCCGGGGCCGCGGCCCTCGTAGCGGACCTCCTCCATCGTATCGATGTCGCCCCCGGCCGCCTTCTTGATCGCCCGGTCGATCACGTCCTTGGGCAGGCTCTCGGCCTTGGCGTTGTTGACGGCCAGACGCAGGCGCGGGTTCAGGGCCACGTCGGGCATGCCCGCCTTGGCCGCCACGGTGATGTCGCGCGACAGTTTCGAGAACAATTTGGACCGCACCGCGTCGGCGCGCCCCTTGCGGTGCATGATGTTCTTGTATTTGGAATGGCCAGCCATGAGTCCGTCGTTTGATATGGCGAAAACGTGAGGCGGGCATCTAGCCCGGACCGGGCCACTTGTCACCACGGCCCGTTGCCGGGAACCGCCAAGCTTGGCATGGATTATCTGTCTACCCCTGTCGGAGTCGCTGAATGACCGTTCCCCCGATCGACGAACCCACCGAGGCCCGCACGGTCGAGGGCGTCCTCTATGACGCCGCCAATTTCCAGTATGACGATCTCAATGAAGAGGAGCGCGTCGACCACGCCGTGGCCCGCGCCCTCAGCATCCGGGCCGAGGTCGCCGGCGGCAGCCTGCTCGCCGCCTTCGCCCTCGGTGTCCTGACCACCGTCGCCGTCCTCGCCCTGCGCGACCGTCTGGACGTCTAGACCTTCAGCGACTCCAGAAACCCGCGCATCGCGTCCGTCAGCGGCACCGGCTTCTTGGTCTCGCGGTCGACATAGACGTGGACGAAATAGCCGACCGCCGCGGCCTCGTCCTCGGCGTTGCGGAACAGGCCGATCTCATAGCGCACCGACGATGAGCCGACATGGGCGACCCGCACCCCGGCCTCGATCTGGTCCGGAAAGGCGGTCGGCGCGAAATAGCGGCAGCCGGTCTCGGCTACCAGGCCGATGACCTCGCCCTTGTGGATGTCGATCTGTCCGGCCACCACCAGCAGCCGGTTCACCGCCGTGTCGAACCACGAATAATAGACGACATTGTTGACGTGGCCGTAGACGTCATTGTCCATCCACCGCGTCGAGATCGCCTGGAAGCGCCGGTAGTCGCTCCGCTTCGTCCGTTCGATCGTACCCGTCATGAATTCTCCCCTGATGTTTGTGCGCTATCGCTCGGTGCGCGGCACCGCGCTGCTTGAGCGCTTTCTGTGCGCGCTTCCTGTCGACGTTCCGGCTTGGCGAAGGCCGCGTCAAGCGCCTAGCGTCGGTCCATGAAAACCCGCGCCGCCGTCCTTCGCACCCCGGGTGCCAGCCGCCCCTATGCCGACAGCCGGCCGCTGGTGATCGAGACCGTGACCCTCGACCCGCCCGGCCGCGATGAGGTTCTGGTGGTGATCAAGGCCGTGGGCCTGTGCCATTCGGATCTCAGTGTCATCAACGGCGACCGGCCCCGCCCCCTGCCGATGGCGCTGGGCCACGAAGCCGCCGGGGTGGTCGAGGCCCTCGGCGATGGCGTCACCGACCTGGCCGTCGGCGATCATGTGGTCATGGTCTTCATGCCCAGCTGCGGCCACTGCAACCCCTGCGCCGGCGGCCGCCCGGCCCTGTGCGAACCGGGGGCCGCGGCCAATGGCAGGGGAGAACTGCTGGGCGGCGGCACGCGGCTGCACGGCCCCGGCGGCGACCTCAACCACCACCTCGGCTGTTCGGCCTTCGCCGAGCGGGCCGTGGTCTCGCGCCGCTCGCTGGTCAGGGTCGACCCCGACCTGCCCTTCGCCGAGGCGGCCCTGTTCGGCTGTGCGGTCCTGACCGGGGTCGGGGCGGTGGTGAACACGGCCGGCGTCCGGGCGGGCCAGTCGGTCGCCGTGGTCGGTCTCGGCGGCGTCGGTCTGGCCAGCATGCTGGGCGCGCTCGCCAGCGGGGCCTCGCCCGTCATCGCCGTCGACCTCAGCGAGGACAAGCTGGCCCTGGCCCGCAGCCTCGGCCCGGTCCTGACCGTCAATGCCGCCGACCCCGACGCCGTCGATCAGGTGCATGCCCTGACCAAGGGCGGGGCCGACTTTGTGTTCGAGATGGCCGGCTCGGTCCGGGCCCTGGAATCGGCGTGGCAGATGACCCGCCGCGGCGGCACCACCGTCACCGCCGGCCTGCCCCCGCCCGAGGCCACCCTGGCCGTCAATGTCGTCGATCTGGTCGCCGGGGAACGCACCCTGAAGGGCAGCTATATCGGCACCTGCGTCCCGTCCCGCGACCTGCCCCGCTACGTCGCCCTCTACCGCGCCGGCCGCCTGCCCGTCGACCGCCTGATGAGCGGCACCATCGCCCTGGACGACATCAACGAAGGCTTCGACCGGCTGGCCGACGGCGAGGTCGTGCGTCTGGTGGTGGAATTCTAGCCCCCCGACACCCCCACCCCGTCATCCTCGCCTCGACTTCGTCGCCCGTCCTACATCGCAACAACGGCGAACCCCGAGGCCAAAACACGACCTGAAGGCCCCTCCCGAACCTTGACGTTGACGTGACCGTCCCACGCGACATGGCGCTTTGACAGCAGGACCTGATGGCCCTCGAACGGGTGGCCGGGCGTCGTGACCGCCCCCTCCCAAACCCGCTCGTCCGATGAGGCGGCTCGGATCGTAAACGGAGCCGGCACCTCGGGGGTTGAGGTTGGCTCGTCCATAAACCAGCCCCATCCGTAGATGGGCGTGACATCCAGCGTATCCGTCACCAGCCCTCACCCCGCCAATATCGCCTCAACCTCATCCCGCATCGGCAGCGACGGCTGCGCCCCCGGCCGCGTCGCCGCAATCGCCCCGGCGGCACAGGCGAAGCGCAGCGCCGCCTCGGGCGCCATCCCCTCCAGCAGGGCCACGGTGATGGCCCCGACGAAGGTGTCGCCGGCCCCGGTGGCGTCGACCGCCGTGACCTCGGGCGGGCTGGCCTCGGCGATCAGGCCGCCGCGCTGGAACAGTTGCGCCCCGCGCGCACCCAGGGTCACCACCACCCGGCCACCGCCGCTGTGCAGCAGGTCGCCGTAATAGGCGGCCTCGGTCTCGTTGACGACGATCAGGTCCGCCCGCCGCAGCAGGGCCTCCGACACCGGCGCGGCCGGGGCCAGGTTGATGCAGACGAAGCCCACGGCCCGGCCGACCGCCGCCTCGACCGTCGCCACCGGCAGTTCCAGCTGCAGGATCAGCGGCCCCTCGATGCGCTGCGGCAGCTGTTCCGGCGTCACGCTATAGTTGGCTCCCGCCGCCACCACGATCTGGTTCTCGCCCGACGGATCGACGGCGATCAGGGCCACCCCGGTCGGGGCCTCGGCGTCGGTGATGACCCCGGCCACATCGATATCGGCCTCCAGCAGCAGGGCCAGGGCCTCGCCGGCCATGCCGTCGCGCCCGACACGGCCGATCATCGTCACCTCGGCCCCCAGCCGCGCCGCCGCCAGCGCCTGATTGGCCCCCTTGCCGCCGGGATGCCGCGCCAGGGTCGCTCCCGTCACCGTCTCGCCCGGGCCCGGCAGGCGCGGGGCGCTGGCCACATGGTCCAGATTGATCGAGCCGACGACGGTGATCCTCATGGCAGGCGCTCCAGGCTTTCGGTGATCCGGTCGAACACACCCTGACCGTCGGCCGTCACCGCCCAGCGGTGCCGGGCGGTGGCCGCATCGACGCGAAACTCCACCGCCGTGTGGCCGCGCGTCAGCTCACTGACCGTCTCGACCGCGATCCGGCACGGTTTGAGCGCGAACAGGGTCGGGTCCAGCAGCCAGGCCACGGTGCACGGATCATGCAGCGGCCCGGCGTCCCAGCCGACAATCTCGCGCTCGACCCGCTGCGAAAAGCGCAACAGGCCCCCGGCCGCCCGCGCCGCCGCGCCGTCCAGCGCCTCGATCGCCGCGATCCGCGCCTCGGTCGCCCGCACCTGATGCGTCGCATCGAGACCGAACACGATCATCTCGCAGCCCGAGGCGAACACCTCGGCCGCCGCCTCCGGGTCGGCATAGATGTTGAACTCGGCCGAGGCGGTGATGTTGCCGCCTTCCGACCGCGCCCCGCCCATCACCGAGACCGGACCCAGATGCGCCGCCAGTTTCGGCTCCAGCCGCAGCGCCAGGGCCACATTGGTCATCGGCCCCATCACCGCCAGCGCCACCGACCCCACCGGTCGCGCCATCACCCGGTCGACGATGGCCTGCGCCGCCGTGCCCGCGGCATTGCCCAGACGCGGTTCGAACGGGGTCATGTCGCCGATACCGCCCTCACCGTGGAACTCGGCCGCCGCCACCGGTTCACGCACCAGCGGCCGGTCGGCCCCGGCATGCACCGGCACGTCCTCGCGCCCGGCCAGCTGGCGCATGATGCGGGCGTTGCGCGCGGTGATTTCGCCCGGGACATTGCCGCCGACGGTGGTCACCGCCAGCAGCTCCAGCGCAGGCGACCCGAAGGCCAGGAACAGACCCAGGGCGTCGTCGACGCCGGGGTCACAATCGATGATCAGGCTTTGCGTTTTCACCCCACCAGCTTTGGGGAGCGTCGCCCCCCGCGACAAGCCCGGAATTCAGATACCGGCCTTACCGGTGATCTGTGCGAGCCGCAGGAACATCAGGTAGGAATTCCAGCCCACGGACCAGTACGCGCTGGCCTGCAGGGGATCGTCGCCGGCAGCCGGTGCCTCGGGTCCTGCCAGCAGTCTCTTCTCCAACTGGGCCAGCAGCGCCCGGTCCTCCGGCGTCAGCCGCGCCTCAAGCTGTGCAAGCCAGCGCGCAGCGATGAGCTTTCGCGCGGCCACGTCCCGCGCTGCGCAATTTCGCAGCACCAGCGTGCCCTGGTCAGGCTGCGGCTTTTCCAGGTGGCACGGAAGGGCGGAATCGCACGTCCACCACGCTTCACCGAAGCCTTCAACGCCTCCAGCCAGGTCGGCGCGTCCGGTGCAGGCCTCCAGCACCCTGACATCCTCGGAGAAACTGCCGCACCTGGCCACATCGGCTCCGCCGTAGACGCAGCGCTCCAAACGGGCGACGTCCGCCTCCCGATACGTCGGCGCGGGTGCCTCGGTCTGGGCGAACAACAGCACGGCGGCGACGGCGATCAGGGACATGAAATCGGCTCTGCTGGCGAAATGTCGGCCATGCTGGCGCGGGAACGGTCACCGGTCCAGTCGGATCAGTCGCCCTCAACCGGCGCGTGCACGGTCAGCTGGATCTCGACGATCCCGCCCGATCCCAGCAGCCCGGTGGTACCCACCGCCGTCCAGGCCGGCCGCGGGCCAACGGCGAACTCGCGCCACACCCGGGCAATGACCGCGATCTGCTCGTTGCGCGTGCCGGTGAAGTCCGGCCCCTCCCAGACGTGGAAGCTGTTGACCAGGGCCACGTCGTCCATGGTCGCGCCCGCCGCCTCCAGCATGGTGTTGAGACTCGTCAGGGTCCGGCGCACCTGGGCCTCGAAGGCCGCGACATCCCGGCCCTCGGCCTCGGCCCGGGAGACGATCGCGCCGGAGACATAGAGCGTATCCCCCGCCCGCCGCGCCGGCGCATAGCCGATCTCGTCGTGGGCATACTGGCCGCCGCGCGACGGGATGATCACCTCGCCGCCCGCGCTGGGCAGACGGCGTGGATACTCCTGCGCCGCCGCCTGCGTCAGACAGAGGGTCATCAGGACCGGGACGGCCAAAAGGATACGCATCATCGCCTCCACGCCATGGCGGAACGATGGGATCCGGGCCGTTCTCGAGTCAAGGGCGCGGGTGGCCGTTCAGCAAGGCGTCAGCGGCAGGCCTTCACGCAGGCCCTGGCCAGCACCTCGGCGGAGTCGAACAGCGGCACCGATACGTCCTTGGGCCCCAGCAGCAGCGGCACTTCGGTGCAGCCGGCGATGACCACCTCGGCCCCGCTGGCGACCAGGGCCGCCGCCAGACGCCGCATCTCGGCCCGCACGGGCTTGCCGGTGTCGCCGCGCTTGACCGCCTCGACACAGGCCATGAAGGCCTGCCGGTTGGCCCCGCCCAGACGCACGATCTTCGAGCCCTGTCCGGCCAGGGCCGAGGTGTACAGGGCCTCGCCGCCCGGGGTGGCCAGCACGCCGACCTTCTTGGCCCCGCCGGCGGTCGCCGCGGCCGTGGTCTCGGCGATCATGTCGATGAACGGCAGGCCGATGGCCCGCAGCGCCGTCGACTGGGCATGGGCCGTGTTGCACGGCATGGCCAGGACCTGGGCCCCGGCCTCGCGCAGACGCGCCGCCATCTCGCCCAGCATGTGATCCGCGGCCTCGGGGGCGCGATTGCGATCCGGTACCTGCGGATTGATATCGACCAGCATGCGGATGTGGTCCGCATCGCCCTCGGCCGGCGTCAGCGCCTGCACCCGGGCCAGAAACGCCACCGTCGCCGCGGGGCCCATGCCCCCCAATACGCCCAAAACCTTGCTCATCTCGCCTTCACTCCCGGGGTCCACCCGCTTGCCAATCTGACATTCAGTCGCCCTTATGCGCTGAAACCGCTTGAGGATGCCAATGCAGACCGAAACTGAAGCCGCGACGGCCCTGATCACCAATGACGCCGTCGTGCTCGGCCTGCTCGCCGTCATCCTCGGCGGGGTGTTCTGGGCCTCGAACCTGAGCCACCCCTGGGTCAAGCGCTTCTTCACCGTCATCCCGGCCCTGCTGCTCTGCTATTTCCTGCCCTCGCTGTTGACCACCTTCGGCGTGGTCGATCCCGAGACCTCACGCCTGTATTTCATCGCCTCGCGCTTCCTGCTGCCCGCCGCCCTGGTGCTGCTGACCGTCTCGGCCGACCTGCCGGCGGTGCTGGGGCTCGGCCCCAAGGCCCTGATCATGTTCGCCACCGGCACCGTCGGGGTGATGATCGGCGGCCCGGTCGCCCTGCTGCTGACCAGCTGGATCGCGCCCGAGCTGATGGGCGCGGGCCCCGAAGCCATCTGGCGCGGCATGGCCACGGTCGCCGGCAGCTGGATCGGCGGTTCGGCCAACCAGACGGCCCTCTATGAAATCTACGGGGCCGGACCCGACACCTTCTCGATCTGGATCGCCGTCGATGTCGTCGTCGCCAATATGTGGATGGCCGTGGTGCTGTGGATCGCCGCCAACCAGCGCACCATGGACAAGCTGTTCCGCGCCGACGCCAGTGCCGTCGATCGCGTCCGCGACAAGGCCGAGGCCTATGAGCTGGAACACGCCCGCATCCCGTCGCTGAAGGACCTGATGTTCATCCTCGCCGTCGGCTTCGGCGCCGTCGGCCTGTCGCACGCCATCGCCGATCCCCTGTCGGCCTGGTTCGGCCAGACCTTCGACTGGGCCCAGCGCCTGTCGTTCGACTCCAGCTTCTTCTGGCTGGTGCTGACCGCGACCATGATCGGCGTGGTCCTGTCCTTCACCGGGGCCCGCAAGCTGCAGGGGCCCGGCGCGTCCAAGGTCGGTTCGGTCTTCGTCTATGTGCTGGTCGCCACCGTCGGCCTGAACATGAACATCGGGGCCATCCTCGACAGTCCGGTCTATTTCCTGATCGGCGGCGTCTGGATGCTGGTCCACATCGCCCTGATGTTCGGCATGGCCTTCCTGATCCGCTCGCCCAGCTTCTTCCTCGGCGTCGGCTCGATGGCCAATATCGGCGGCGCGGCCAGCGCGCCCGTCGCCGCCGCCGCCTTCCACCCGTCGCTGGCCCCGGTCGGCGTGCTGCTGGCCGTGGTCGGCTATATCGTCGGCACCGCCGCCGCCTGGTTCACCGGCCTGGTGATGATGCAGATCGCGGCGGGGGCGGGGTAGGGTTCGGCTCCCCCGGCTGTCGTCATCCCGGACAAGCCGCGCAGCGGCGCGATCCGGGACCCAGCGGCGCGCGTGAGCGCGAACCTGTCGGGAATGCCGGTGCCTGACGGAGCCCGTCGAAAGGGGTCGCCTGCGGCGCCGCTGGGTCCCCGGGGTCTCGCTGCGCTCGCCCCGGGATGACGACAGCGGGCAGGGTTACGCCGCTACAGCGCCCCCTCGATCTCGCCCTGGTAGCCGAACAGCCCCTGGGCCCCGCCGGTGTGCAGGAAGACCACGGTCTCGTTCTCGAACCGGCCCGCCCCGGCCAGGGCGATCAGCCCCTTCATCGCCTTGCCGGTATAGACCGGATCCAGCACGATGCCGTCGGTGCGGGCCGCCAGTTTCAGGGCTTCGATCACTGCATCGTCGATCAGGCCATAGCCCGCGCCGACATAGTCGCAGTCGGCCACCACCATGTCCGCCGTCACCGCATCGGGCCGTCCCAGCAGGGCCGCCGTCGCCCGGGCCAGCTTCAGCACATTCTCTTCCTGTTTGGCCTTCGGCGCGCGCACGCCGATACCCAGCACCGGGATGTCGGCCCCCATCACCGCCAGCCCGGCGACCAGACCGGCGTGGGTGCCGGCGCTGCCGGTGGCCGTCACGATCCGGTCGATCGGCATGTCCAGCTCATCGGCCTGGACCACGATCTCGCGGGCGCAGTCGACATAGCCCAGGGCCCCGACCGGGTTCGAGCCGCCGCCGGGGATGATGTAGGGCCGGCCGCCGCGGGCCCGCACCTCGGCCGCGGTCTTTTCCAGCTCGGCGGTCATGTCCGACCCGCCCGGCACGGTGCGGATACCCGCCCCGAACAGCCGGTCCAGCAGCACATTGCCGTTGCCGGTATAGTCCAGCGCCGTCGAGCCGGTGCGCGCCTCGAGGATGATCTCGCATTTCAGCCCCTGGGCCGCCGCCGCCGCCGCCGTCTGGCGCACATGGTTGGACTGCACCGCCCCCTGGGTCACCAGGGTATCGGCCTCCTGTTCGAAGGCGTCGCCCAGCAGGAATTCCAGCTTGCGCGTCTTGTTGCCGCCCCCGGCCAGGCCGGTGCAGTCGTCGCGCTTGATCCACAGTTCGACGCCCAGAACCGCGCTCAGCCGGGGCAACGGCTCCAGCGGCGTCGGCAGATGGGCCAGGCGGATGCGGGGAAAGCGGGCGAGATGCATGGTCGGATTCCTTGAGTCTGCCCCTGTCCCTGGACCCGATCCGCCCGACGATAAAGGGGGAAGGGATTCAGTCGGCCGCGACCGCTTCGGTCAGCAGCGCGACCAGCCGCTCCGGGGATCGCGGCGTCTCCGCCATCACCCGCGACAGAACCGGGGCCAGCGCCGGGGTGATCCGGGCATTGGCCATGCTCCAGCCGTCGAAGCGCCGCGCGGCGATCGGCGTCCGGCCATAGATCTCGATGTCCCGGTGACGCGGGTCCAGGGCCAGGCGGCGCAACAGGCCGTCGAGCGCGCCGGGCGGACCTTCCAGCACCTGGATATAGTGGCCTTCATGCGCGGCCAGCGCCCCGGTCAGTCCGTCGCGCCCGTTGTTGCGCTGCGACTCCGCCAGAATGGTCGCCGCGTTCAGCAGCGAGTCGGTTCGACCCGTCGCCACACTGCCGTAGACGATCTGTTCCAGTACCGGCACCACACGCTCCTCCGTTGCCCTTCCGCTAGCCGCAGCCGGGTTGACCGGGGGTTAAGGCGGCCCGCCGCAACGGCGAGCACCGGCTGTATGTCGCCTCGGGAACCATTCCCGCCGAACGCGGTTTATCTGGCGGACCTCCCGGATGATCCTATGCCCGAGAGACCCCGCGGCCCGGCCTGTTAACGCCCCCCCGACGCTGGCCGGGCCGCCCCTTCCCTCCTGTATCGCCACCGCACCCCGTGATACCGCCGGTTTGCCAGACCGTCCGGTTGTTGGCAGGGTGACGCGGCGACACGAGGGGATCGTCCATGAGCAAACTCACCCTGAACGAGACCGTGACCCAGCACGTCACCTGCGGACGCTGCGGCGCGGCCTATGACTATGACCAGACCGCCACCGCCGAGGTCGATGAGGCCACCTACAGCGGCAATGTGCTGACCTCGGCCGAGCAACGCGCCCGGGGCCACGCGAAGCTGAACCGCATCTTCGACCGCGGCCTCGTCGTGCCCTGCCCCCGGTGCAAGGCCCTGACACCCGCCATGCAGCAGCGCCGGCTGCGGGTGGTGCTGCAGGATCTGATCTTCGTCGGCATCGGCCTGATCATCGCCTGGGGCGTGATGGTCGCCGCCGTGGCCTCGGGCGGCCTGGCCTGGGGGCTCGGCATCATCGGCGCGCTCAGCGCCCTCGGCTATACGCTCAAGCTGCTGTCCCTGCCGTTCGGCGGCTACAACGACGCCACGGGCCGCCTCGCCGGCGAGCCTGCCCCGGCCGGATCCGGGGATGTGTTCAGCTCCCTGCGCATGCCCGGCGGGCCCGGCGACTGAACGGGCCCGTTGAACTGCTCCCGGCTCCGGCGTATGGCTGGGGCGTTCTCCGGGGGGTCGCGCGTCAGCGGCTGAGATTGGCGTAATCGCCTGACCCGTCGAACCTGATCCGGGTCATGCCGGCGAAGGGATGAGACCACACCATTCCCGTTCACGCGGGAGGTCTCGTCATTCCTGCGAAAGCAGGCACCGACGTCGGCGGACCCTCTGCACCCAGAGGCCGCCATGAACATCGTCGTCACCCCGCCCAAAACGTCCGAGGCTCAAGCAGCGAGCGACCGCGTCGCGAGCGATAGCCACGAAACAGGCGTCGATCTGGCGCTGAAAGACGCGCGCGACGAAGTCATGCGCGAGACCGGCACCATCCCGACGGGCGAGCGCGCCGGCAGCCGCAAGGTCTATGCCTCGGGCGAGCTGTTCCCCGACATCCGCGTGCCGTTCCGCGAGGTCGAACTGCACCCCTCGGCCAATGAGCCGCCGCTGACCATCTATGACCCGTCCGGCCCCTATACGGACCCGAGCGTGACCATCGACATCAGGAAGGGCCTGCCCCTCGTCAAGTCCAGCTGGCAGCTCGACCGCGGCGACATCGCCCCCGTCCTCAACCCGCGCGAGGTGAAACCCGAGGACAACGGCCACGCCAGCGGCAAGAACCTGGCCCCGCGCTTCGACACCTCGAACCATAAAGTCTTCATGGGCGTCGAGGGTCGCCCGGTCACCCAGTACGAATACGCCAACGCCGGCATCATCACGCCCGAGATGGAATACGTCGCCATCCGCGAGAACCTGCGCCGCGAACAGACCGCCCCCTGCATCCGCGACGGCGAGGATTTCGGCGCCTCGATCCCCGACTTCGTCACGCCCGAATTCGTCCGAAGCGAGATCGCCCGCGGCCGGGCCATCATCCCGCACAACATCAACCACCCCGAGGTCGAGCCGATGATCATCGGCCGCAACTTCCTGGTGAAGATCAACGCCAACATCGGCAACAGCGCCGTGCTCTCCAGCGTCGACGACGAGGTCGACAAACTGGTCTGGGCCACCCGCTGGGGGGCCGACAATGTCATGGACCTGTCGACCGGCCGCAACATCCACAACATCCGCGACTGGATCATCCGCAACAGTTCGGTGCCGATCGGCACCGTGCCGATCTACCAGGCGCTGGAGAAGGTCAACGGCGTGGCCGAGGACCTGACCTGGGAGGTCTATCGCGACACCCTGATCGAACAGGCCGAACAGGGCGTCGACTATTTCACCATCCACGCCGGCGTGCGCCTGCCGTTCGTGCCGATGACCGCCAAACGCGTCACCGGCATCGTCTCACGCGGCGGCTCGATCATGGCGAAGTGGTGCCTGAGCCATCACCGCGAGTCCTTCCTCTATGAGCATTTCGAGGACATCTGCGACATCATGCGGGCCTATGATGTGTCGTTCAGCCTCGGCGACGGCCTGCGCCCCGGCAGCATCGCCGACGCCAATGACGAGGCCCAGTTCGCCGAGCTGCGCACCCTGGGCGAGCTGACGAAAATCGCCTGGGCCAGGGGCTGCCAGGTGATGATCGAGGGCCCCGGCCATGTGCCGATGCACAAGATCAAGGCCAATATGGATGAGCAGCTGAAACACTGCCACGAGGCCCCCTTCTACACATTGGGCCCGCTGACCACCGACATCGCCCCCGGCTATGACCACATCACCAGCGC
>TARA_R110000868_G_scaffold40543_4_pt1 | contig 15722 bp, 20 predicted proteins | sample TARA_R110000868 | Tara Oceans TARA_R110000868 (sample SAMEA4397489) | marine metagenome | biome: Polar Biome; feature: [SRF] surface water layer (ENVO:00010504); material: water (ENVO:00002006), including particulate matter (ENVO:01000060) such as... | depth 5 m | reverse complement strand
TTCTGAAATTCGGAACGGCTTGAGGAGGGCCGCCCCATGAAAGACTTGCATCACAATATCAAAACCGTGCAGACGCTTGATCCGGCAAACACAACCGCGTCGCGCGTCGGCGCGCCTGTGGACCGGCGCGGCTTCGAGGCGGTCGAACACATCGCTATGTTCGGCGCGAGCGGCGACACGCTGTCGGGCTCGATCAAGACGGACGTGAAACTCGAAGCCTCCGAAGACGGGACCAATTGGACGGCCGTGACACATGCCGGTGAAGTCAACGGCGGACCGGTGTCGGAGACGGGCGTTTTCGCCACCGTCAACAGCACGGCGGTCGATCAGAATGAATATCGCATCGGCTATGTCGGCAATGCGCGCTACAGCCGCTTGTCGCTGGTGCTGACAGGCACCCACACGAACGGCACTCCGACGTCTGCCATCGCCATTCTTGGCGTTGCCCATGTGAAGCCCGCCGTCTGACGACGAAGGCTTCGCGTGCCGCCCCGGCTCTTTGCCCCCTGAGGGGCCGGGGCGGTTTTCGTTTTCGACAAAAATGAGGACGCCATGACTTTGATGCTGATGAGCGGCGCGGCGAGCGAACCTGTGACCTTGGAAGAAGCGCGCGCGCATTTGCGCCTCGACACGGAAATGGAAGACATGCTGCTCGGTGCTTTTCTGACAGCGGCGCGCGTAGCGCTGGAAGCGCAAACGCGGCGTGCTTTTGTGACGCAAAGCTGGCGGTTGATCCTTGATGCCTGGCCGGGTGCAGTGGTGACATTGCCGCTCGCGCCTGTGAGCGCCATCACCGCTGTGACGATGAATGACGCGGGCGCACCGCGCACCGTCGCGCCGTCGCTTTACGACATGGCGCTGGAGGGCGATGCACCGCGGCTTGTGGCGACGGGCGTCTGGCCTGCGCCATCGCGCCGCGTTGGCGGCATCCATATTGATTTCACGGCGGGCTATGGCGCGGCGGATGACGTGCCCGCGCCTTTGCGGCAGGCGATCCTGTTGCTTGCCGCCCATTGGTTTGAAAACCGCGAGCCGGTGAGCATCGGTGACAAGGCCGGTGAGTTGCCGCTGTCTGTTTCGGCGCTCATTGCGCCCTACCGGCTGGTGCATTTGTGAGCGCGGCGGGACAATTGCGCGAGCGCGTGACGATTGAGGTGCCGACGCGCGTGAGCGACGGCACGGGCGGCGAAAGCGTGAGCTGGTCGGCACTCGCTACAGTCTGGGCCGAGGTCGCATCGCTCAGCGGATCAGAAGTGACGCAAGGTGAACGCGACGAGGCGCGCGGGCGCTTCACCGTGACGATGCGCCACCGCGACGACCTGAGCGCTGAGATGCGGCTCGTCTGGCGCGGGCAGGTTTTGAATATTCGCGGGCTACACGACCCTGACGGTCGCCGCCGCTGGCTGGCCGTGAACGCGGAAGGAGGCGTGGCATGAGCATGGATGTGACATGCGATGCGGATCTTGCTTTGCAGAAGGCGATATACGCCTGCCTCTGCGCGGACACGGGCGTTGCGGCGCTTGTGACGGCCCGCATTTACGACAATGTGCCGGGTGACGTGAGCTTTCCTTACTTGACGCTCGGTGACGCGCAGGTGGACGATTGGGGGGTGGAGGGCCGCGAACATTTTCTGTCGCTGCATGCCTTCTCGCGCGCGGGCGGCCGCGCCGAAGCCAAAGCCATTATGGGGGCGGTGCATGGCGCATTGCACGACGCGGGCCTGACGCTCGAAGGATTTCATCTCGTCAATCTCAGGTTCCAGAGCGCCGAGACAAGACGCGAAAGCGACGGCGCAACCTGGCGCGGCACGATCCGCTTTCGCGCCGTTACCGAACCGATCAGCGAATAGGACAAATCATGGCAGCCCAAAAAGGCAAAGACCTGCTCATCAAACTCGATGCGGCGGGAACCAACACATTCGTCACCGTGGCGGGATTGCGCGCGCGTTCCATCGCCTTCAACGCCCGCAGCGTTGATGTGACGAACGCGGAATCGAGCGGCCAGTGGCGCGAGCTGCTGGCGGGCGCGGGCGTGCGCACGGCGAGCGTCAGCGGACGTGGGATTTTCAGGGACAGCGCGTCCGACGCTGATGTGCGGAGCGTGTTCTTCGATGCCGCGATAAAGAATTGGCAGATCGTCATTCCCGATTTCGGCACGGTGGCAGGCGCGTTCCAGATCACGGCGCTGGAATATGGCGGCGAGCACGACGGCGAGGTGACATTCGATATGGCGCTGGAGAGCGCGGGCGCGCTGGTGTTTACGGCAGCTTGAAGGGGAGGCGGATAAACATGCCCAACAGACATCGCGGCGAGATCGAAGCAATGCTGGGCGGCGAGCGGCGGACGCTTGTGCTGACGCTTGGGGCCCTCGCCGAACTGGAAGATGCATTCGGCGGCGAGGACATGCTGGCGCTTGCCACGCGGTTCGAGACCGGTCGCATCGGTGCGCGTGATGCGATCCGCGTGATTGGCGCGGGACTGCGCGGCGCGGGCGCAAATGTCAGCGACGAGGAGGTGGCACAGATGAGCACTGACGGCGGGGCGGTGGGTTACATCACCATTGTTGCCGACCTCCTCACCGCGACCTTCAGCGGCGGGAGCGAAACGTGAGGCAATTTCCCTGGGCGCGCGCGATGGAAATCGGGTTCGGGCATTTGCGCCTCGCTCCGCGAGATTTCTGGGTGATGACGTTGCCCGAACTTGCCGCTGCGGCAACGGCGCTCAGTGGACACACAGAAGAAATGCCGATGACACGTACGCAATTTCACGCGCTCATCTCATGCTATCCGGATTGATTCTGCATGTTGTTCGACATGGCTTGATTGCAAATGGATGGCGTCAGTGAGTGAGCACTTTGTTGTGCTGTACAAAACTGTGATGCATTTGTGTACTGACGGAGTACATTTTGTGATTGCAAAAAATGAAATGTCTTCTTGATGCCGTGATCGGCGAAAATGCGGTTGCATTCATCGGCAAAACCCGTTTCAGATAGGCACTGACTTTTTTGTATACAGCGGCATGGTGGGGACCAGACTACACGCCGCGCTTTCGGGGGAATGCGAGATGACAAATTTTTGGCGCAGCGTTGGCGCAGCGGCATTGCTTTGCGTATTGGCAGCTTGCGCGAGCAAACCATCCATTCCTTATGACAGCAGTCAGGCCAACAGCATCAAGACCATCGGTCTGCTGACACCGGGTGGCCCGTCGGGACCGCGCGCCATTTTGGCGACCACGGTGGGGCAGAGTTTCGGGCTGGTGGGCGCGCTGATCGACGCGGGCATGGCGGAATCACGCGAAAGCGATCTGCGCGCGCTGTTCAGAGGTCAGAATTTTGCGGCCGACGACATCGTGATCGCCGAAGTGACGGCATCATTGCAGGCGCGCGGCTACACTGTCGTCAATGTGCCGGTGACACGCACTGACCATGCATTGAAGAAAAGCTATTCGGGCATGTCGGGCAGTGCCGACGCCTATCTCGATATGATGTATCACTACGGTTATATCTCTGCTGGCATCGCCGGTTCGACACCGTACCGGCCTTTCTTCTATGCCGATGTGCGGCTTGTGAAGGCGTCTGATTCTTCCGTGCTGATGGAAGATTCAATTTTCTACAATCCGATGAATGCGCCCAAGGGCCGCGTCGTCATCTCGCCGAGCCCGGACTACGCCTTTCCGAAATTCGACAATGTAACGTCGAACCCCGAGAAGGTGACAGAAGGAATGCGGCTCGCGATCCACGATAGCGCCGACGCCATTGGCAAATTGCTCAAATGACGGGGCGGGGCAAAAACTGGCGTACGGGCATGGCGCTGGCCATGTTCGCTGCCGTCGCGGCTTGCAACACTCGGTCATCCGCACCGCCGCCGATGCTGAATGTGCCGGCGGGGCGTGTATGCGCTGATAAGATTTCTACGATCGGCGCGAGAGCCGTGGTGTTCGACGGCGAAGACCCCGGCGCTATTGATCTGGTGATCGACGAGGGATCGACCTGCCTGACCGGCGCGGATGGCAAGAAGAGCCTCTATCAGGTGGTGGAACTGCCTGATGTCGGCGCCGAATATATTCTGTCGGTTGAAAGCTTTCAGCAGGGCAATTCGATTTTTGCGCCGGAGCTGCAATTGCTGGGTTCGAACGGCAGCGTCATCCGTGATGTGAGCCACGACGACATGATGTTTCGCGGCACGTCGCTGACCGCTTTGCTGCGGGCCAAGCCGGGCGAACGCTATTTGTTGATCCGCTCAGATCCCCAAACGGTGGGGCTCGGCGAATCCCGCGTCATGGATTCGATCCGGCAAAACGGCGGCTATAACGCGGCGACCGGCGGAACATTTTACGTTTATACCGGCGCGACGACGACGAACACCATGACCTATTCGCATGGCGGCAAATTGAAAATTATCGTGCGGCACATGCCAAAACGAAGCTAGCGGCCGATCGGTAAGTCCCGTGGAGGAACGGCCATCTCATGGGTCGTTTCATTTTCGACGGAGAGGGATATGGCGCTGACAAGCCGGGTGCCAATTTTTCTGCTGACCTGTGTGCATTTGACGACATAAGTGTTGCTTGCTGTTGCATCCAGCAAGAACGGGTACGCACCAACGGCGTTCCCAAAACGGATGCCGATTGCAATGGCATGGCGACCCGGCGAAATTTTGGCAACGGCATCGAAATCGGACTGGTCGTGATCGAGAAAGGTCATTCCGGCAACGGGAGGGATGAATTTCCCGTCCACGGAAGCTATGAAACAAGCGCTCGCACCAAGCAGTAGGTCGTGCTTGTCGCCATGCAAAGAAGCGGCATCAGGCAACGTGGGTTGAACGTAGTAATTGGTATTGGCGCGGAGGGAATCCGTGATCTTGTCGGTGGCGGCGAGGCCCGTCGCTTCATCTTCGAGATAAAGGTATTCGTGGGTGAGGTCCGACCCCTGGGTCAGGTTCTTCAGCGGCGATCCGCGATACTCTTCCTTGACGATATAGGTCGCACCGGGCTTGGCATCGAGCATGACGGGCGCATAGCCGTGGCTGGTTCCGCCATATGACATATAGCTCAACAGAAGCGAATGAATGCCGGGTTCAATTTTTACCGGCGAGAGAATACCGCCCGAGGAGCCGATGTTCTTGCCGTCAATGGAAACGAGATAGGCGACCATCGTCGGGCTGAACACCGTGCCGCTCGTATCGCCGCTGCCTTTGATGGTCGCCAGATTGGTCTGGGCCGAGATGACATAGGCATCGCCGAGATTGGCTTGCGGAATTTTCGATGTGTCCACGCAACCGGAGAGAACGGCAAGGCAAATTGCACTGATGACAAGTTTATGCAAGATCGAAGCTCCTTTTTGAACGGCTCGCGAACGGTCTCGGTTCGCCGTCGCATTCGACGAGGATGCTAGCGATATTTCTCTGAGGTGAAAGTCATATTTGCCAATATGTGCCACACCCCGGATGCGCGGTGGTGAGACATAAACCGGCGCGGCTTCAACCTTTGAACATCACCACAACGCAAAATATCTGAACGCCTTTCATCTTCGATGGAGGGCATTTTTTATGGCCGGAAGGGAAACTGACATGACGATGATTGATCTGGGAACGCTGATGCCGATGCTCAGCGAGATGCTGCTTGCGGTTCTGACGGCGCTTGCGTCTTTCGCGGTGGCGAAACTCTGCCAATGGCTGAAAGCAAAACGCGACGGGGAGCTGGGTGCGATCCTCGACAAAGCGCTCGGCATGGGCATCGCCTTTGCTATGTCGCGGCTGACGGACTGGACGGCGGGCCGGATGAGTGTCGATGTGAAAAGCGAACTCGCCGCAGACGCTGCCAATTATGCGCTGGCGCATGTGCCCGAGGCTGTGAAAGCGCTGGGGCTCGACGGGGAACACCTGACGCGCATGATCGAAGCGCGTTTGCAGGTGGCAGAAGCGGCATCCGCGTGACCGGCCTCATCACAAAACTTGCCGACATTCTGGCGCAGTTCGGCACGAGCCTGATGGCCTATCTCTGGGCGCGCGACCGCGCCCGCGCCGCCGCCATTGAAGCCTTGCGGGAGAAAGAACATGCGATACGTGAAGCGGGTGATCTTGGCCCTCGCACTCAGTCTGATGCCGTTGAACGGCTGCGCGAGGGACGCTTCTGACGGGCTGTGCCTGACCGTGCCGGATTATTCTCTGGCAGACCAGCAAGCAGTGGCCGACGAGCTGACGATGCTTGGCGCGCAATCAAAAACTGGCACTTTCATGGCCGACTATGGCCGCCTGCGCAATGAAGCCCGCGCGGCTTGTGGCATTTGAGGAAATCCGAACATGGCTGATCCCAACGATCCTGTGTCGCTGACTTATGCGATGGACGCGGCAACGGCGGCGACGCGCGCCTTCGGGGCGGAGACGACGCGCACCTTGTCCAATGTGTCGAGTGAATATCGCCGCGCAGGTTCTGGCGGACGCGACTTCGGGAGGTCGCTGACCAGTGCCTTCGACGATGTGGCGCTGAAGGGCAAGTCGCTCTCCGACACGTTGAAAAAACTCGCCCTCGATCTGTCACGTCTGGTGCTGAACAACGCCATCAGTTCCATCGGCTCGTCGGTCGGCAATTCGCTGGGCTCGACCCTCAGCTCGCTGGTGGCGAGCGCCGACGGCAATGTGCTGGCGGGCGGGCGCGTCAAACCTTTTGCCAAAGGCGGCGTTGTCGCAAGCCCGATGTTGTTTCCGCTGCAAGGCGGCGTGGGGCTGGCGGGCGAGGCAGGCGCGGAGGCGATCATGCCTTTACAGCGCGGTGCGGACGGTCGGCTCGGCGTCGCGGCGAGCGGCGGCGGGGCGGGCCCCAATATTATTTTCAATGTGACAGCGCGCGACGCTGAAAGCTTCAAACGCTCCGAGACGCAAATCGCCGCGATGATGTCGCGCGTCGCGTCGCGCGGCCAACGCAATATGTGAGGGGGCAAAGCAATGGCATTTCACGACATACGGTTTCCGCTCGACATTGCGTTCGGAGCGACGGGGGGACCGGAACGGCGCACGGAAATCGTGACGCTCGGCTCCGGCTATGAAGAACGCAACAGCCCCTGGGCCTCGTCGCGGCGGCGCTACAACGCGGGCTATGGTCTGCGCTCGCTCGATGATGTGCATGCACTGATTGCTTTCTTTGAAGCGCGGCAGGGCCGCTTGATCGGCTTCCGCTGGAAAGACCGCGCCGACTGGAAATCTTGCCCACCCGGCGAGGGAATTGCGCCGGACGATCAGGTGATCGGCACGGGCGACGGCGAGACGCGGGATTTTCAACTGATGAAAAAATACGTGTCGGGCGCAGGCGACTATACGCGCGTCATCGCCAAGCCGGTGGCGGGCAGCCTGCGCGTCAGTGTGGCGGGTGTCGAAAAAACCGCCGACACGGACTTCACACTCGATGCGACGAGCGGCGTGGTGACATTCGCCGAGGCACAGACACCGGCGGGCGGCGCGACGGTGACGGCGGGCTATGCCTTCGATGTGCCGGTGCGCTTCGACACGGATTTTCTCGAAATCAATCTGTCGGCATTTGAAGCGGGGTCGATCCCGCATATTCCCATTATCGAAGTGCGGGTGTGAACCGATGAAGACACTTCCCCCCGCCTTGCAAGCGCATCTCGACAGCGGCGCGACGACGCTGTGCCACGGCTGGCGGCTGACGCGACGTGATGGCACGGTGCTCGGCTTCACCGACCATGACCATGATCTGATGATCGGTGATCTGTTGCATGAAGCCGCCGCTGGCCTGACCGCGAGCGCGGTTGAAAGCTCGTCGGGGCTGGCAGTCGACAATCTCGATATTCTTGGCGCGCTGATGTCGGACCGGCTGAGCGAGGATGATCTCGATGCCGGATTGTTTGACGATGCGCTGATCGAGGTCTGGCGCGTCAACTGGGGCGACACCGAACAACGCGTGCTGTTGCGCAAGGGCAATCTGGGCGAGGTGACACGCGGCGCGACAGGCTTCAGCGCCGAATTGCGCGGACTGGCGCACAGGCTCAACCAGCCGGTCGGGCGCTTGTTTCAATATGCCTGCGATGCTGACCTTGGCGATGCGCGTTGCGGCATCACGCTTGACCCGGCGACGGGTACAGTCGTCACGTCCGAAGACGGACGCATCATCGCGGCGAGCGGGCTGGAGGCGCTGGCGGAAGATTATTTCACGCGCGGGCGGTTGCAATTCACCAGCGGCGACAATGACGGCGCGGCGATGGAGGTGAAGCTCCACACGCTGACACCGGCGGGCGCGGTGATCGAACTCTGGCAGGCCATGCCGCGCGCGATCAACTCAGGCGACACATTCAGCCTGAGCGCGGGTTGCGACAAACAATTTTCAACCTGCAAAGCGAAATTCGCCAATGGCGTCAATTTTCGCGGCTTTCCGCATATGCCGGGCAACGACTTCATTTTGTCCTACCCCTCGGCGGGCGACGTGAACGACGGAGGCAGTCGCAATGTCTGACGCGGACCGCATCGTCGCCACGGCACGAAGCTGGATCGGCACACCCTATCAGCATCAGGCAAGCTGCAAAGGCGCAGGCACGGATTGTCTGGGCCTTGTGCGCGGTGTCTGGCGCGAAGTGATGGGACGCGAACCGGAATTGCCGCCTGCTTATACGCCTGACTGGGCCGAACAACCCGGCGGCGGCGCGGCGCAGGAAACTATGGCCGAGGGTGCAAGGCGGCACATGCGCGAGATCAATGTCGCGGACGCAGACGCGGGCGATGTGGTGTTGTTTCGCATGCGCGGCAACGGTCCGGCGAAACACGCGGCGATCCTGAGCGGCGGCGGACAGATGATCCACGCCTATTCCGGCCGCGCGGTGGTGGAAGCGGAACTGACGCGCTGGTGGGCGGGCAAGATTGCTTTTGCGTTCCGGTTTCCTGAACTCAAATCAGAAGAATAAAATCATATGGCCACTATCGTTTTGTCAGCCGCCGGTTCGCTGGCCGGCAATGTGCTGCTGCCTGAAGGGCTGAGCATTCTTGGCGCGCAGATTTCGGGCGCGGCGCTCGGCAGCGCGGTCGGCGCGGGGCTTGGCGCTTATGTTGACGCCAAACTGTTCGGGCCGACGATGGCGAGCGGGCAGGGGCCGCGCCTGACGAGCTTGCATGTACTGTCATCAACCGAAGGCGCTGCTGTGCCACGACTTTACGGTCGTGCGCGATTGGCGGGGCAAGTGATCTGGGCCACGGAGTTCGACGAGCATAGCACCACCACCTCGACCGGCGGCGGCAAGGGCGGTGGCGGCTCCGGCGCGAGTTATACCGAATACAGCTATTCGGTATCGCTCGCCGTCGCGCTGTGCGAAGGCGAAGTGACGCGCATTGGCCGCGTCTGGGCCGATGGCAAACCGCTTGATCTGTCCGGCACCAACTGGCGGCTGCACAAGGGCGACGACACGCAGAGCGCTGATCCCGTGATCGCCGCCGTGGAAGGCACATGCCCTGCCTATCGCGGCGTTGCCTATGTGGTGTTTGAAGACTTCGATCTCGCGCCCTTCGGCAACCGCGTGCCGCAGCTGTCGTTTGAGGTGTTCAAAAGCCTGAGCGATGTTGAAGCGCGCGTGCGCGCGGTGTCGATCATTCCCGGCGCGGGCGAATACACCTATGACCCGCGCCCGCAGCGCGAATGGCTGACCGAAACATCGAGCCGCGCCATCAACACGCATACGTCGGAGCGCGCATCGGACTGGTCCGTGGCGATGGATCAGTTGCAAGCGACCTGCACAAATGTTGGCGCAGCGGCGCTGGTCGTCGCGTGGTTCGGTGACGATCTGCGCTGCGGTCAATGCACGATCCGCCCCAAGGTCGAAGTCGGCTACAAGGTGGTGCGGCCTTCCGCCTGGAGGGTCGCGGGCCTCGTGCGTCTGGGCGCACAGGTGGTGAGCCAATCCGAAGGCCGCCCCGCTTATGGCGGCACACCGTCCGATCAATCCGTCATCGACGCCATCCGCGATTTGCATACGCGCGAAATTGAAGTGACGTTTTATCCCTTCGTGATGATGGACATTCCGGCAGCGAATGGAAAGCCCGACCCGTGGACAGGCGGGGCCCATCAACCGGCCTATCCGTGGCGTGGCCGCATCGGCGTAACACCGGACGCGGAGATGAACGCGGCGGCGGCGACTGAGGTGAACCAGTTTTTCGGCACGGCGGCGCATGGAGATTTTTCGCACGTCGGCGACGTGGTGAGCTACACCGGTCCCGATGAATGGTCCTATCGCCGCATGGTGTTGCATGATGCGATGCTCTGTGCGGCGGCGGGCGGCGTCGAGCGGTTTCTCATCGGCTCGGAGTTGCGCGGTCTGACATGGGCCCGCAGCGCGGCGGGCACCTATCCCGCTGTGGCGGCGCTGAAGGCGTTGGCGGCCGAGGTCGCGGCGATTTTGCCGGACGCGGAAATTTCCTATGCGGCGGACTGGTCCGAGCATGTGGCACATGCGGCGGGTGACGGCTCGGGCGATCTTTACTTCCATCTCGATCCGCTCTGGGCGGACGATAACATTCATTTCATCGGCATCGACAACTACGCACCCCTGACCGACTGGCGCAAAGGCCCGTCGCATCTCGATCGTGCGCTTTTATCGTCGATCTATGACATCGACTATCTGAAATCGCGCATTGCGGGCGGCGAAAACTACGATTGGTATTATGCGAGCGACGCCGACCGCGCGGGGCAGATCCGCACGCCGATCACGGACGGCGCTTATGACAAGCCGTGGGTTTGGCGGCCCAAAGATATTCTCTCGTGGTGGTCGAACGCGCATTACAACCGCCCCGGCGGCACGGAAAGCGCGACACCCACGGACTGGGTGCCCGAAAGCAAACCGATAGTCTTCACCGAAATCGGCTGCCCCGCCATCGACAAGGGCACGAACCAGCCCAATGTCTTCACCGATCCGAAATCGGCTGAAAGCGCCGTGCCCCATTTCTCGACGGGCACACGCGACGACTATATGCAGCGCAGCTTCATCGAAGCGCAGACGGGCTATTGGAGCGCGACGGGCACGCATAATCCCACGTCGTCGCTCTATGGTGGCCGGATGCTCGACCCCGCCGATATTTTCTTCTGGTGCTGGGACGCGCGACCTTTTCCCGCTTTCCCCGAACGCCTCGACATATGGTCGGATGGCACGGTCTGGCAGCTTGGCCATTGGCTGAACGGTCGCCTCGGCGCGGCACCGCTCGCTGATCTTGTCGCCGATGTGTTGGGCGATGTGGAATTTTCTGACTTCGATGTGTCGCAATTAACGGGCACGGTCGATGGGTTTGTCATCGACCGCATCATGTCGCCGCGCGATGCGCTGGCCCCGCTGATGCTCGCGCATTTTTTTGATGCTTGCGAAACGCAAGGCGTGATCCGCTTCCGGCATATGGGCGGTGAAGTTGTCGCCTCGCTTGCACCCGACGGTCTTGCGGTCGCCGATGATAGCGCGGCGGCGGGCTATCAACTGACGCGCGGGCAGGAAACCGAATTGCCGGTATCGGCGAAGCTGACATTTGTCGATGGCACTATCGACTACCGGCAGGCGGCGATTGAATCGCGCCGCTTGTCGGTGCGCTCGCAGCGGGTCGCCAGCGCCAATCTGCCGATTGTTTTGCAGCAGGACGAAGCCCAGCGTGTGGCCGACATCTGGTTGCAGCAGGCGTGGACCGAGCGCGAAAGCGTGGCGCTGACTTTGCCGCCGAGCCAATTGGCGCTTGATCCCGGCGATGTGGTGGAACTCAACCTCGGCGACCGCCTGCCACAATTCCGACTGACAGCACTGACGGACGCGGGCGCGCGCGAGGCCAAGGGCGTGCGCAGCGAGACGAGCCTTTACGGGCCGGTGACGGCGGCACGGCGCGACCATGCCTCGGGCACCGCGCCGACATATGGCACGCCGCTGGTGGCGTTCATGGACCTGCCTTTGCTGACCGGCACGGAGACGCCCTATGCGCCGCGCGTGGCGGTGGCCGCTGACCCCTGGCCCGGCGGCGTGGCCTTTTTCAAAAGCGCGGGCGGCGAGGCGAGCTTTGCGCTCGACCGGATTGTGACGCGGCAGGCAACGATGGGGCGGCTGACGGAGGCGCTTGGTGCTGGCGTGACGAGCCGCTGGGACCGTAGCCAAACGATTTCGGTGACGCTGAGCGCAGGCACATTGGCGAGCGCCGATGAAGCGGCGGTGCTCAACGGCGCGAATGTGGCGGCAATTGAAACAGCGGGCGGCGGCTGGGAGATCATCCAGTTTTGCGAGGCCACACTTGTCGCGCCGAACCAATATGAATTGCGCGACCTGTTGCGCGGACAAGCGGGCACGGAAGCGGCGATGGCGACTGGCGCTGCGGCAGACGCGCGTTTTGTGCTGATTAACGCGGCCATTTCGGAACTCGGTTTGAGCGAGGCCGAACGCGGGCTGGCGCGCGTCTGGGCCTATGGTCCTTCACGCAAGCCGATGGATGATGCGGCCTATGCGCAGGAGACAAGAACATTCGATGGCATCGGCTTGCGGCCTTTGTCGCCGGTGCATCTGCGCGGGGTGCGGGGGCCAAGCGGCGATATTGCACTCAATTGGATCCGCCGCACGCGCATGGGCGGCGACACCTGGGAAAGCGATGAAGTGCCGCTGGCCGAAGAAGACGAACGCTATGCGCTCGACATGATGTCGGGCGATGCGGTGGTGCGCAGCATCGAAGTGAGCGCGGCGTCTTTCATCTATGACGCAGCCGCGCAGACGGCAGATTTCGGAGACACGAATTTTGCGACCCTGACAATCAGGGTTGCGCAATTGAGCCGCAGCTTCGGGCGCGGCACGACGAGAGAGGCAACACTTTATGTCTGACAGTCTTTATCTGGGGCTTCCTTTTCTCGAAGCCGCGCAGGCGCAAAAACATGTGAGCGTGAACGAGGCGCTGCGGCGGCTTGATGCGGTGGTGCATCTGTCGGTGGTGAGCCGCGTGCTGACCACGCCGCCGGACACGCCGGACGATGGCGCGCGCTATATTGTGGGCGCGGGTGCGCACGATGTGTGGACCGGCCACGACGGTGAGATCGCCGCGTGGAGCGACGGGGCGTGGGATTGGTTCGTGCCGCAGGCGGGTTGGCGGGCTTTTGATGAGGCCGATGGTGCCTTTGTCTATTTCACCGGCGCGGGTTGGGCGGGCGAACCCGGCGGCAGCGGCGCGACGAGCGCGCATGGCGCGGCAACGACATTCCGCATTCTCGAAGGCGACCACACGCTGAGCGCGGGCGCGAGCAATGACACAAGCTTCGTCATTCCCGACCGCGCGATTGTCTTCGGCGTTACGGGCCGCGTGCTGACCAGCATCACCGGCGCGACAAGCTGGTCGCTGGGCGTCGCGGCGGATGCCTCACGCTACGGTTCCGGAATCGGCGTGGCCGATGGTTCGACAGTGGTCGGCCCGTCCGGCCCCGTCACCTATTGGAGCGCCACAGCGCTGCGATTGACGTCGGCAGGCGGCGACTTCACCGGCGGCACGCTGCGGCTCGCCATCCATTATGCGCTGCTGACGGGTCCGGAGGCTTGACGAGTTCATCATTCGTTCCTATGTTGTGATTATATTCCTATTTCAACAAGGAGGCGCGGAAGTTGGGGTTTCAGGAGGCTTATTTCATGTCGGACCGCCATGCGCCTTTGCCGCCTCAGGCGGTGGAACTGGTGCGCCTCGCGCTTGTCATTCGCGATGTGCTGGATGATGAGGGTGAAGGTGCGGGCGAGGAAGGGCGGGTGGCGCTGGCTTGCGCGATCCTGAACCGGATGCGCCGTTTCGGGCCGGACGAGGGCGGCAGCGGCAGCGCGGCGGCAGAGGGCGCATGCGATTTCGGTGACGCCTCTTTTGCCCGTGCCTTTGCTGTGGCCTGCCTTGTGCTGTCGGGCGATATTGATGATCCGACGGGTGGCGCGACGCATTTTCATCGGCATACGCTCAACCCCAAATGGGCGCGGCGCGCCGTGCCCAAGGCACTGATCGGGCAACATATGTTCTATGCCCTCGCAATCTAATTCAATCTGGATGCTTATTTTTGAGTGGTTGTTGATATTGAAACTTTGTCTGTGTTCATCCTCCGTTAACGGAGATTTGTCATTTTACTTTCTTCAAATCCTGTGAGTTCTAAGATGTTTTGGTCAGCCGGAATTTTCACAGGACCGGGCATAAGACAGATGGCACGCAAGATATTTTACGCGCGGCGCTCAAAGCGTCCCTTCATCATCGCGATGGGCTTGATGGCCCTGAGCGTCGGCACTTTCTATGTGGGCTTTGAAGCGGGCCGCAGCAGCCCCGATATGTTCGCGTGGAACACGGCAGACACCGTGAAAGTGGCCGAACGCTGAGTCACCGGATTATCGGAAGGACAATTTGCCACCACTTCCGGGCGCATCCTTGCGTGACGTGCCCCGCCTCAGGCCCTATAACGGGACGCTCAGTTTCCCGTTCAGTTCTGGAGGTGGCATGGCTCGGGGCCGCATTTTTTCTTCCCGCCGAATGTTTTCCACGCGCCGTTCGTCGTTTGCTGAACCCAGCAAGCAATCGGGCCCTATGGGCGTGATGCTTGGTCTGACGGCTGCCGCTATCATCATCTTTGTGATCGGTGTTTTCGTGGGCCGCTCCATGCCGCATACGGCAGACGCACCTTTCGCGCTCGGTGAGCCCGTCGCTCCGTTTGCGACCGGCGCGGCCGACGTGCCCGCTGTTGCTGACGTTGACGTCGCAACGCCTGATATCGTTCCTCCGGAAGGGACGACGCCCGAGGCCCCGGATGCGTCCGGCGCGGCACCGGCTGATACCTTGTCCAACACCCCCCTCTCTGAATCCGCTGCCCCTGCTGTTGAGCCGGTTACCGCAACGGAACATTGATCCGTTCGCCGTCTGCTTGATTCCGCACAGCATTTTTCGCTGCCGAACAGGTTTCGCGGCTTGCAGCGAGGTGCAAACGCGCCCAATTATGGGCCAAGCGGCAGATCACAAGCCGCACAGGGGACGCGTCAGCATGGATCTGCAACTCAAAGGCAAAATCGCACTGGTCACCGGCTCCTATCGGGGCACGGGCCGCGCCATTGCCATGACGATGGCGCGCGAAGGCGCGACAACCATCGTGCATGGCTTTGATCTCGCAGCGGCGCAGGTCGTGGCCGATGAAATCACAGCGCAAGGCGGCGTCGCCCATGCGGTGGCAGGCGACATTCTGACGGACGCGGGCGCGGCCACGGTGCATGACGCGACGCTGAAGGCCGCTGGCCCCGTCGATATTCTCATCAACAATTACGGCACGGCGGACGCCGGAAGCTGGACCAAATCGGAAACCGCCGATTGGGTCGAGGCTTATGAAAAGAATGTGCTGTCGGCGGTGCGTCTGACGCGGCTGACGATGGAAGGCATGAAAACCCGCGGCTGGGGCCGTGTCATTATGCTTGGTACCATCGGCTCGACCGAACCCGCGGCGCGCATGCCACATTACTATGCGTCCAAAGGCGCGCTGGCGACGATGACGGTATCGCTCGCCAAAGAACTATCGGGCACCGGCATCACGGTGAACATTGTCAGCCCCGGCCTCATCCGCACCAAAGAAGTGGAAGACCGTTTCATCGCGCAAGGCGCGGCGAAGGGCTGGGGCACCACATGGGACGAGGTGGAACCCTATGTGCTGAAAAATTTTATGAGCAATCTGACAGGCCGCGTGACGGTGACGCAGGAGGTCGCCGATTTGGTGGCCTTCGTCGCA
>TARA_R110000868_G_scaffold9795_7_pt1 | contig 15727 bp, 11 predicted proteins | sample TARA_R110000868 | Tara Oceans TARA_R110000868 (sample SAMEA4397489) | marine metagenome | biome: Polar Biome; feature: [SRF] surface water layer (ENVO:00010504); material: water (ENVO:00002006), including particulate matter (ENVO:01000060) such as... | depth 5 m | reverse complement strand
ACAGACCAAACGAATAAAGCAACTTGAGGCAGAGGGTTACTATGTTTTGAAACTAATAAAGACAAACAAGAACGGTATACCTGACATCATTGCCATTGCTCCCAACTCTAATGTTATTTTTAGCGAAGTTAAAACACCTAAAGGAAGGGTGTCAAAATTACAAGAGTATAGACTAAAAGAATTAGATAAATATGGATTTAGAACCGAAATTTACAGAGGAGAATAGTTTTGATTGGGAAGAGTGGTTTGAAATACAAATTAAAAGGATACCTTCAGGGTTAAGGTTAGATATTATAGCGGACATTTCTTCTGTTATAAAAGTCCTTCCCTTAAGAGTAAATTGGATTCAAGAAGTTTATGGGGTGGTTGGTTCAGATAAAGTTGTTTTTTATATGATAGAGTATATAAATAATCAAAAGGATGAAGTGCCATTATTAATAGACTTTCATTTAGTAGATACAGATGATTACTTAGACGCAATACTTAACAAAAATACAATCAAATATTATGCAAAAAGAATTAAGACCAACAGAACCAATTCAAATTAAAACTCTAAGAGAGGCAGTCGAACTTGAGTACGCTTGCAGCTTAAGAAGCAGGGTAAGAAGAAGGAATTATGTAAACGGAAGGATGACCTTTGCTTATATATTAAGAAAGAGGGGGTTCACAGTAGCCTCTATTGGGTTTTATATGGGCAGAGACCACTCAAGTATAGTACACTACTTAAAGAATATAGAGTGGTACTTGAAAACCGATGTCCAATTTAGAACCACCTTTGAAAAAGTCTTTACAGAATTCCACACGGACGAGCATAGTATTTTTTTAATGGGCAATGATGAATTAAAAAAAGAACTTATTACTTGCAGACATCAATTAAAAGAATTAAATTTGGAAATTGAGGGTCTAAAAAAACAACAAGCTGAGACTAAGAAAGTATCAAAACGTATAGAAGCGTTGGTAGATGTGGTAACACAGAGGACTCGCTCGGGGTTTGAAGACGAAACACTTAAGAAATTAAATATATTTTATAATGGACTATAAAAAATATAAAGTTGAAGATATAGATAAAATTGTAGGGTTTAAAACGTGGGATGATAGGAGAAAAACAGACACACTTTTATATATTGATTGTAATCAGTACTGCAATCTCGGAAAAGAATCAAGTAAAAAAGAAAGAGAAGCAGTAAAAAAAATATCAAGAAAAATATATACGGCTATAAAAAAAATTAATCCCCCTATGGGAACTTCCTTTTTGCAATCAATAGATAAAACAGAATAACTATGACGAAACCATCAGCGTATGATACGGACAGATTAAACCATATAAATTGGTTGATGGATAATATTCACACTTCTTCTTCAGAAATTTATGAATGTTTAGTGGATAGAGATTTTGATAGTTTGTCGAATGCAATAAAAATTTTAATGACACAATTGGAAGATATTCAAAACTCAATAACAGATGGAGATTAAAGATTTCAGACCAAGATTACAAGGGAATAAAAAAAAAGCATACGATTTTATTAACAACATAGAGAGAAGAATACTTGTTATTGGGGACATACACGCTCCCTTTACATTAGCAGGGTATTTACAATTCTGTAAGGATATGTACGCTCGATACAATTGCAACCAAGTTATTTTCATTGGAGATATAATCGACAATCATTATAGTTCATTTCATACCTCAGACCCTGATGGGATGGGAGGTGGAAGAGAACTTGATTTTGCTATTATAGAAGTAAAAAAGTGGGTTAAGGCATTCCCTGTTGCTGATGTGTGTATAGGTAATCACGATAGGATTATAATGCGTAAAGCATTTGATTCTCAGATACCGGCAAGATGGATTAAATCCTACAACGAGGTTCTTGGGACTAATTGGAATTGGGAAGAACAAGTTATATATGATAACGTTCAATACGTTCACGGGGAAGGCGGTACTGCTCGCACAAAATCAAAGAACGATATGATGTCTACAGTTCAAGGGCATATACATACACAAGCGTATTGCGAATGGTCAGTTGGAAAAAAGTTTAGAGTATTCGGAATGCAAATAGGGTGTGGAGTGGATGCTAAGTCATACGCTGCAGCATATGCTAAGAACTTTAAGAAGCAGGCTATTGGTTGCGGGGTTGTTATAGGAGGACATACTGCTATTAATTGTTTAATGGATTTATAAATGAGATTTGAATCTAACGAAGACATAGCAAGAGAGCAAAAAGCAATTAAAACATTTGTTAGTGTATTCTCGGGGTCATATAAAAAACTTGACCCAAACGATATTGACTTTAGGGTCTACGATAGTAATGATAATCTCATAGCTTTTGCTGAAGTAAAAGCAAGGCTTCGTAAATTATCAGAAGCGTTTCCGTTACCCGTATCCGCACGTAAACTTGTTAAGTTAGGGGATAAAAGATTAAACCCTGTAATGATATGGGCTTGTGATGATGGAATAATATACTCAAGAATAACCCTTCTGTTAGGCGAAATAAAGTGGGGAGGTCGCAAGCCACAAGAAGGCTCTGTAAACGACCAAGAATTAATGGTTTACTTCAACAACAATACCAATTTTAAATATGTCAAATACCCCCTCTAATAAAAAGGTTATAGAGTTTGTGATTGTAATTATAATTAACTATATGATTATATCCACACTACTTAAATATCTTTAAATTATTTCTTTCGAGATGTCCTTAAGTTTGCAGCCTTAGCCGTTATTCTTACGGGCAGCTTTTCCCTACCGTACTCACGCTCCCAACGCTGAGCAATTTCCGGTAGGTTCTTATGCATATATTTTCTTTGTGCTTCGCTTTTAAAAGGCATAGTTTATTTATTTACTTGGTCTTGCATACAAAGGAATCTTATTCTTCTCTTGTTTACTTTCTTTCTCTTTTTTGTTTTGTGTCTTTCTATACTCTTCGTTCTGTTGGTATATTGATTTAACCTTAGTACTTGTTGAGACTTTACTTTTAGATGGCTCTATCTGATACTTAGAATAATTAAGTAATCTTAAGATATCTTTTCCAATATCCCCATCACTTCCTATCATCCCATAGTTTTCAAAAAACTTATTTAATGTTGGAGCAGGTAAGCCTGTTACGGTTACTAACTCAAGCATAAAATCATTCCATTTCTCCGCTCTTTTTATAGGGTCTTTAGTTGCCTCAGCTATTTTTGCTTTCTTAATTAAAGTAGTTGCAATATTTAAAACACCTAAAGATTTAGACCCTTCCCCTGCCCAAGATTTCTCAGTAAAGTAATCTCCAATTCCTGCAATAATTTCTCCTGTAATAAATAATGCATTAAGGTTTCCTATTATACCTGCTCTCATTAAATCTTGTTCGTCTTCATCATCCCAAGGGGCTAATAGTCCCGGTAAACCTGCAGATATATATTGAAAAAGGACAGGCATAAATACGTGATACATCATCAAGGTTCTTACGTTCTCTGTAATACTACCTTTCCCTGCGTTCTTATCCCATTTACTTACCTTCCTACTAAGGCTTCTCACCGCTTGTATTTCTTTTCTTAAGTACTGCTTAGGTGTTGTCATAAACATATTTAATGCTCTTACAATAGGGCTACCTGTTTGGAACACATCTTTATCCTGAATGTCGCTTGATTGCTGAGTCCTCTTTGTATCAGTCTCAAATTTTTTAATAGCGTAATCAATAACTTGTTGTTCAGTTGCGTTAGGATTACTCTTTTTAAACTGTGCCTTGTAGTAATTATAATTAGGCATACCCCCTAACATAATAGCAGTTCTATCCCCCCACTTAATTTGATACATCATAAAGTTTACCGCCCACTCCTTTACAGGATTTGGGATGAACTCTTTCATTGATGCCTCGCTATAACTTTCTATATTCTTTAAGATGGAATCATATTTTCTATCTTGCATATACACAGAGTTGTCTCTAATCTCTTTCCAAGTCTTACCTATTTCTGTTACATTTTTAGCACTATACATAAGCCAATTACCAAACCCTATATTGTCCATATAAGTAAAGGTAGATGTCAACTGTTTTATTGCAATGACAGGCGATAACGCAAGCCTTGAAAGTATAAATACATTATTCATACTATTAACAAGACTGTCTGCAAGACCATTTCTCTGCCCCTTGTTTGCTATCTTTTGGATAACATCCTTTATAAGGTTCATTGTTGTCTTGCCGTGGATGTCTGTAATCGCAGATGAAATATATTCGTTGGTAAATAATTTATTAATATCTCGAACAGTCTCTGCAAATGCTGCAAAGTATTCCATATCATTAAGATAACTTGCCAACGCATCAGTCCCATCCATTGCCTGTATCTTTAAAGCATTGTTTGTTCTGAATTTAGTAGACGCAGAACCAACGGATGTGTTATAGATGTTAGAAGAACCCGCAAGTAAATCTAATGGGTCAGCCTCAACACCTTCTCTATATAGTCTCCCTGCGTAGTGCTCGTTCCAAGGCATATTTGTTCTGTATATTTTCTTATATACATCATTATAACCTTCATATAATTCAGGGAAAAACTCTTCCACTTGCCAATCCGCAAACTCTTTTATTTCTTTAGTTAGCTTTGACTCCACTTCTTTCATTACATTTTTATACCCCTCACCGTACATATTTTCAAACGCCTTGTGATTTGAAGGGTCTTTAAATTGGTTGTATAAATAATACATTTGGTTTTGACTGAGTATTAACTCATTGCCAATTATAGCCTGCTCTAAACTTTTCTTTGTCTGACTATTAGGGTTGGCTTCATACGCTTTCTTTGCATCATTTACTTCCTGTATGTCTATGTATATTCCGGTTGCAGAAATGACACGTGCTTTTCTTGATTCTTTTTTCCAACTCTTCCCGTATATTCCTTCAAGTTTATTTTTGATTGCAGTCTCTACAATCATTCTTCTTTTTTTAAACTGTCTTGAAGAATCGTCCACTCTTTCTGTAACCAACTCTTGAGTTCTGCCTCCAAACATTTCTCCCGGTAATGATGAAATTTTATCCATCAATCCATCAAGGGCTTCGGCAGTAGTAAATACTTTATTAGTTATAAAATCTCCAATAGCGTTTAAAGCATACTTAGTTTTACCCACTACAGATTTTCTTTGTGCTTCATTACCCCTTGCTCTTTTCGCTTTTTTAAGTTTCTCCTTTGCGTTTTTATCGCTCATATCAATAGACTCCCCAACTACATCTTCATAGATATACTCAAATTGTCTTGTATATTTTGCGTGAGCCTCAGCTAATTCTTCTTTTAAAGAGGTCCTTCCAAATTCAATTAACTCATCAAGAGAGGTGCTAACCAAATCTAATGATTGGACTTTATTTATATCTGTATTGTCCATTAATAAAGAGTTATTATACTCCATTATTATTTGAAGGTCTACCATTTTAGATTGAGTATCTGACGTTTGCTCAGGGTCTTTTTGTAATTCAGCAAACTCTTTCATTAGAGTTTCGTTTACATTAAGAATTTCTTCAGCATCCATTTTACTATTAGCTAATCTTTCTTTGATAGAATCAATTCTTTCTTTAATAGCAAGGTCAATCTTTATTCCTTTTAATCTTCCACTTTGAACTTGAGTAAACTTGCCATTTAAAATATTGTTAATATTTTTAGATAGAGCCTCTACATTTTTTTTGGTAGCAAGTTCTATAACTTCATTATATATGTTGTCAATATTATCCTGATTGGCAAGTGTAATTTTTCTAACCATAGACATCACTTCAGTCTTTGTATATAATTCTTTTGGTAAAGACTTACGAATAAAGTTTCTTAGTTCTGTTTTGATTTTATCTAAATCTCTTGTTCCTTTTTTTCTTTGACTAAGCATAAGACGAGCCATTCTAATTTTAGATGCCATATCTTGTGTTGGTCTAATACCAACTGATTTTTGTAAATCACTTAGCATAGATGCTTGTTGGGTAGATAACCCCGTTCTTGATTTAGTTTCCTTAGTGCCTTTCTTTTCACTACCTACACTATATGTGTCAGCTTCATTTTTGTATTCAGGCTGAGCCTCCAAAAATTCTATAGTTTTATCTACGATTTCTTGTTCAGAAAGTAGGACGTCTTTTTTATTATTAACTACTGTTTGTTTAGCTTCATATATAGCAACACTTTCCTTTACCTTTTCTCTTGCAGCGTCACGTTCGGCTACTAATTTATCCTTTAAAACTTTTACTTTTTTATTTATTTCTGATGAAGGTAAAGGCGTTTTTAATTTTGAATTTTTTTCTACAAGTTTTTCTTTATAAGACTTTACTTCTTTTGTAATTTCTTCGGTTGTCTTATATGTCTTTCTTTGTTCTGCCGCAAACTCGTTTACCTTAGCATTGAGTTCCGATTCAGTTAGCCTTGTATTTTCACTATTCTTTTTAGTCAACTTAGTTCTAAAACTACTTACTCTGCCAAACAATTTAGCACCTACATTAACGCCACCTTTTACGTTCTTAAAACTTTCAGGTAATATTTTTAGCAAATCTATCGCAACCTCTAACGCAGCGTCCACTTCCTTAGCAGCGTAACCCTTAACCCTAACCAAGAAGTCTCTGATTGTAGCGTCTTTAAAGTTGTTGTCCCTACCCTCCGTGACTACATCCGTAATCGATTTTTGTTGTCTTACTTTATTTAATGATTCAGAAAGTTTAGATTGTAATGCCTTAGCGTTATCCCATTCTTTTACATAAGGGGCTTCTTTTAATTTCCCTTGTACGTTTTCAAATGTTCCTACTCTTTCAGCTATAGTATTTCTATCACCTCCATCATAAACCATTGCAACAACATCCGGCTCACCTTTATTGAAGGCAAAGAATGTTTCTTTATTCCAATCTTCAGGAGCGTATTCGTTATTCCATTTTACTTTTGCGGCAGGGACAAATCCAAATAACGCATAGTAATCAGTAAGTATAGTATCGTAATGGTCTAATGAAAGTGCCCCTTCTTTAATAGCATTAACTACTAACTGAGGGACTCTTCCTTTACCTTTCTCGTAAGAAAATACAGAAATGATATCACCATCTTCAGTAATAGCAAGACCTGCACTACCATCAGGTGTTAGAAATAATCTTGATTTTGCGTAGTCAGTAACCGGGTATACAAATACGCTTGCCGCATACTTGTTACTCTTCTTAGATTCGCTTATTTGTTTGTAGAATAATTCAGGGTCATTAACTTCGTAGAACTCAGAGTCTACTACTACTCGCCCGGGTATTGCTTCAAGTAATGATAACTCTTCTTTATTAGTAAGAGTAAAACTTTTTACTATGGAAGCATCTCCAACAACTCTGTCGCTTTTTCTAACGTTAAATCGGGATTTCTGTTCAGTTGGTCCTGAACTATTTGGTCGTAACCCTTTAGGTCCTCCCTCGGTACTGCTAACAGTTCCTCTTTTGTTTTGTATATCATCCTGCAAAGATAGGTTATTATTTTCATCTTTCTGTTGTCTTGTAGTAACGTCTCTACGTCCTGAGCCATATGGAGCAATAACTTGTGATGCTTTTGCCCTTTGCTTATCACCCGCATACTTGTCAGCCATCTCTTGAGGCATAACCTCAAGTGCATCAACCTTTACATCAGGAACTCCAATCACTTCACCCTCTACTGTATTTTCGTATGTTGAATGATTAGAGCCTGCACGAACACCTGTTGGTTTTAAAATCAACATAATGTCATTTTGCTTAAAATCATTCTCCAAATAAAAACCATCTCTTAAAGTATTCAGGTCTGTATATCCATTAATAGATTGTACATACTGTGTAAACTTTGTATTAGGAGTATCTTGAGATTTATTTAGCCCAATCAAGAATGCCTTTCTTTCTGTTGATTCTCTTAGGTCTTCCCAAGAATTATAATTTTCAAGAGTTTCTTTAATAACTTTAACCGGATTAGTTTTTAACGCAGCTTCTTTAAAAGTAGAAAAATCTCCTAACTTAGAAGTTATAAAATCATACGCACTCTTATTGAATAGCTTACTTAGACTTGGTGAACCGCTTATAACAAATAAATAATCAGTCTTGTCAATGTTGTTTTGAATACCCTTGACAGACATACCACTTGCCCATATATCATTTGGATTTTGGTGAGCAAAACTCGGACCACCATCAATACCTAATTGCTGATTAATACCAAGTTGGTCAGCTACCCAAAACCATACCTTCTGTTTTTTGGCTACAATGTCAGCAATCAAAGCGTCAAAATCCACCTTCTTATCAGGGGTGACTAATGAGTTTTCATAGCTATCTTTAAATGCAATCTTATTTTGTCTACTCTTTGGAGTTCTAATTTCTGTAGGAGAACCTATTGGGTTCGTTCCATTATCTAAAAACTCAACGTCTTTAGTAGTTATTACCTCTCCTTCTGCAGTCTTTTTGGCGATAGTATTAATAAGGTCAATCACACTTTCATCTGTCTTCCCAAAATCATTTCCCAACTCTATACCAAATCTCTTAGCAATCTTTTTGAAGAATTCTACAACTGCATTTTGTGCAGGCTTAGATAGAGTAGAGTATCCAAACTCTTTAGAGGATAACAATCCAATCAATTCAGCTAACCTTTCTTCGTTCTGAAATTGTTCTTGGTCTCCTGTATATGAAGAAGCAAACGCATCTATTCTTTTTGCCAACTCACTATCATTGGATAATGTTTTTCTCACAGATGAAACCATTACCTCAGCCATCTGTGCAGCACGTGCATCTGTCTTTACTTTATTAATAAATACTGCGTGGAATATTTCGTGTGGGATAGTTGATTTAGTTGCCTCGCTTAAGTTAATATGTATTACATTATTTGTAGGGTTAAACTCTCCACGACCCTGCCCTTGTGTAGCATATTTTAAATATTCATCATTACTTTCGTGTAAAATAATTCTTGTTTCAGGAAGTACTTTAGATATAGCCATTGCACCCAAGTCTGCAATTTTAATAATTGCATCTCTAATGGGTTTGTTTTCAGAACTAACTTCTGTTTTCCCTGTTCTATTTATACTTAAATTTTGTCTTCTTTTATCTACACTTTCTTCGACTTCTTCCCCAAAAAAAGATTCAATATCTATTGCCTCTTCGTTTGTTACATTACCGTCAGGCGAAACCTGTTCTTGTTTTGCAGTAGTGGTCTCACTAACAACACTTCCCATTTCAGGAATAGACTGTTCAGCGGTACTGTTCTCAACATTAGTTTCTTGAGCCTCAGTAAGAATGTTTTCTAATTTAGAATTAACTGCATCTAATTGTTTTTGTCTACCTGTTACTAATTTAGGGTCTTTACCATCAATTATGCTTTCAAGTTCTGACTTTTGATACAGTAATTCAAGAGCAGTTTTCTTTTGTTCTGTTGTATAATCAGTAGGAATCTTTGGTGCAACACCAAGGACTTTATTAAATGTTTCTAATTCAGCATCTGCCTCTTTTTGAGTTTTAGTACCTGCATCAATTTCTGCTTTAAGTTTAGTAACATATATTGTTTTATAGTTCGGGTCTTTGACCATCTCCTCAAACATTTCAAACGTTCCTTCGGGAAGCCCTGCTAATTGTTGTTGCCTTACGCCATTTGAAATTGCACCCGGAACACCCATAATAAAACCACCAACTGCTTCTTGAGCACCTGCATATAACATTTGACCAACCCAACCATCCCAAGTATCAGGAGTTTGGAACATCTCTTTTTCCTTACTGTTGTTATACAGTTGCTTAATTCCTAAATCGGCAAACTCTTGTGCAAATCCTGTTTCAAATTCTGCCGCACCTGCTGCGGTGATTGTTAATAAGCCTCGAGTAATTGCATTTTCAACGTCTTGTTTTATAAAATCACCAAATGTTTTTGCGGTAGTTTTTTCTGTAGATGTCAGCAACGCTCTTTTTATCACACCGTTAAGCAACCCTTTTTGAGCAACTATATTTCTAAGACCTAAAGACTCAAGTGCACCAACGGCAATAGCAATAGGTGCTTTTACCACATACTTTTCGCTTTCAGATATATTGTCAAATTCAGGGGAGTTGCTCATCTCTTGGTCAACGTGGTCGGATACTTGTGCTATCATTTGGATGGTTCTTTGTGCCCATCCTACAGGTCCTGCCCCCCCTATCATAGCGGGTAAAGACTCTACCAACCCAAGGACTGCTCCTCCCCAAAAAGTTTCCTTCTTCATATCAGCCCATTGTTCGGTGGTGTCATCAGACCCCCAAATTTTAGGTAACCCTAAACGAACCGCATCAACCATTCCCATTTCGGTATCCATTGTAGCACCTACTTGTGAATATGGGTTTCTAAATCTTCCCTTTACCGCACTATCATAAGACTCAAAATACTTCATAGACTTTCTTGTCACATCTAAAATCTCTGACTCAATCTTTTCTCCGTCCTCTCCTAATGTTTCAATTAAATAATCTGTATCTAATTCTTTCCAATTTTCAGGTAGTTCGATTTTGTTTTTATTGGCAACTCTTTCAATTTCATCTATATAGCTTGCCTTGCCCATCCCTGCATACGGTAGTGCATAAGTTGTAGCGTCAATAAAACTTCCCGTAAATGCAGCAGTTGTTCTTGCTGAACCCGTTAAAAAAGCATTTCTTAATCCTCCTAACCATCCTCCTTGGTCTCCCTGCATTAAGGCGTAATCGGCAGCTAATAAATCAATCTTTGCACCTTGTTCTTTGAACCTTACTTCTTTAGTAGACAAATCTTTAATAGTGGTTTGAAGTCTTTTTTGTTGACCAAGCCATATATTATAATTGTTTTTCAAAATAGGGTTTGCCGCAATTTGCTCAGCACTTACGTTTGCAAACTCAGTTTGATATGTTAAATCTAACTCTGTTCTTAATGCAGTAAATTCGTTTACTTCAGATTGAAAGGCTTCTGTTTGTGCGTTAAATGCTTTTACAGTATTTAAAATTTCTTTTTCACTCTCTACTTTTCTTGATTTTTGTTCTCTTAAATTAGAATCACGAATTAAAGAAGTCTCTTTTTTGTTAGCTGCAAGAAACGATTTTAAAGCCTCTGCTTCACCTTTAGCCCCAATACCAAACCAAGGGTCAAGATTTACATTAAGAGTCTCTCCGTTAGCCGCAGTTACATCCATAGAGTCTCCCGTCCCTGCTTCTTCAAAAGTAAAACCATATTGGCTATACTCGTAGTTTAGTTTTGGAACAGTAAACTCTTCTTGTCTTTGTATAAGTTCTCCTGTTATATTTTTTTGTGACTTTTCAAATTGGTCAACGGGAGCGTCATCAAGAAGCGTACCTTTATATGCTTCTCGTTCTTGATTAATATCAAATTCTTCTTTAGTTACTTCCCTACCTTCAATACTAAAAGTTTCCTTAAAAGTTTCTTCAGGTAATTTAGCGTCCGATAAAATAACTTCTTCTTCCCCAACTGAAGGTGACCCCATATTTTCTTTTTTTTTTTGGGGCATTGGGGCTTGGTCAAAGCCATATTGCTTTACGAACTCTGTCATACTTTTAGTATAACTACCCTCCTCATAAAGACCATTGTATAGTCTCTGTGCTTTTTCAGGCGTACCATATTGGGCTACAAAATCTTCAAATGATTTTGTATACTCACCGGCTTCGTAAAGTTTTTTATATAATTCTTCCATATTAATTATCGTATTTACCTTTTCCTTTTTTAACTGCTCCTGAAGTTACTGCCCTTGCCGCCGCTTCATCTGTCATATGGTCTTTAACAAATTGAATCATATCGCTCTTCATTTGGGCTGCATCTGCTGCATTATTGTTAGTATTATACGAAGGGCTTACTACACCGTCAGCCCCTTTAATTGTAAACCCGTTACGTCCTAAAGCGGTTTCCTGCGAATTGAGACTTGCACCATACTTCCCTAAAGCCGCTACGATACCCGGTATGGCATCTTGGTTCTTTTTGTTGTACAATAATTGTGTATCTAATATGGTGTCCTTATTATTATCCATATATGCATAGGTTGTCTCTAAATCAGTTTGAGTTTTCGGTGCTCCTGTACCTTGGTCAAATACCGTGGACGTTGTGTTTAACTGTCTACTAAGGTCTAACGAAGCATTCTTAAGTAGGGTTGGAATATTTCCTACCTTATTACCAAGAATATAGTTTGCATTAGCAGTAACCCATTCATCTTGAGCCAATGGGTCTCCTGTAGGTCCATTGAAAAGCATTGATTCTCTTGAGTCATCCTGATATACAACCTCTACTCCCATAGGAGTTCTGTTAAAACTTTTTATATTAGGATTCAAAGCACGTAAAGATTTTTCTGCTTCAAGAATTTCCGCTTCAGTTCCGTACCAAAGTTTAGCAACATTACCTATTTGGTCTTTGTCTGCTTCTTTTTTATCCCCACGATTTTTATCCCATTCTTGAGGTTGGTTTGGCTTAGTAATATCTTGGTTAGTCTTAGCGTCTTGAACTATATTTTGTTTGTTGTTAATGCTTACTTTAAATGCAGCTATAACCGCATCCTCTTGTGCTTCAGCGTGAGGGTTATTCTTCTTATCAAATATAGGTTGATTAGTGTTAGGGTCAAGTTGTATCATTTCAGGATTTGCTGCAGCCTCAGCCGCATCCCAAGTAAAATCAAATGCTTTTCCGTTTGACGCAACTGCTACATTCTCTGTTAACACAGACGACACCGTTAATTTATTTGCCATTTGCCCTTGAATCCAATCATCTTGAGCAGTAATATAAAGATTAACTACCTCTAACTCTGCTTCCGGTATACCTAATGCTTTTGCTTTTTCAATATCAAATACTCTTTTACCTGTACCATCAACTGTCATTAATTTTTCCATTGGGTTAGTGATAGTTGTAATCAATCCTGCCTTACCATAACTTCCAATCTCTCTAATTACTTGCTGCCATTTACCATTTCCTGCAACCCACTCTGCCGTTTTTGCCTCAAGGTTATATTCATCAAACTCACCTAATAGTTGTCCACGAAGTGCACTAACTGACCTTAGGCTATTTGGGTTGTCTGTAATCTCCATCTCCCCTGTTTTAGGGTTACGAGTTTTAAAGGAAGCACTAACCTTTCCTGTCTCAGGATTGATTACAAGCTGAGATTGGTCGAAGTTTCCAAACCCCTCAGCGTTTTTCATAAGCCAAACCTCTAATCCTTGTGATGACATATCAGGATTGTCTGATTTCATACGCTCCATTTTTGTAGCGTATACATCTTGGTATTCCTGTATTAAGTTAAACGCATCATCTGTTCCGTCAACTAAATTCTGACGCATAACAGTATAGTCACCATACTTTAAAGCACCACTTTTAAGTAGCTTCTCTTGCATTAACATTTGCTCTTGAGCCTGTGTGCTATATTTTAAACCCCACTCTCTAATAGAGGTTGACGTTCCTTGAGGGATATCGTTTAATCTACGTTGAAACTCTCGTGTGTTGTCATCAATTGCTTTCTTTTTTTCTGTACGCACACGTGCCTCTTCCAAAAGTACGTTATTGAAATTTGATGCAATCTCTGTCCAATCAACTTCCGCTTGAGGGTCACGTGTTTGGTATGCGAAATAACTTTTTGCCATATTAATTAATTAAATATTGAGCTGAATACATTATAAGCATTGTTAATTCCTTGACCTGCTTTAGTCTTAACGCCTAACCCATCTTTTCTAAAACTCCTTGCCCACTTAGGGTCTTGTCCTGCCATAAAAGCCTTAAACGTAGCCGAGTCGGGGTTGTTTAAAATCGGGGTAATATCTACTCCATTATATATATTAGATTCAGGTTTATAGTCGCTTGTTGCTGCCACAAAACCGGCTTGACCTCTTTCTCCTACCTGAGCAGTACCTACCTGTGCATTGTTTTGTACTTGTAAACCTTGTACTTGTGTGTTGGTGGTTGCTTGCGTAGAGTTATTGCCAATAATATTTGCCTGTTTTGTCCCTACTGTCGTGGCAAATAGCGGGGCCATTGCAGCAGCTTGTCCTACTGCATTGACCGCTCCCGCCCAACCTTGGGAAGTATATTGAGCAGCCCTATCTTCAGCCTCAGATGCAGCCTGTTGAGCACCTGCAACTTCTCCTAAATCTAATTGAATACCCACATCCCTCAGTCTTGAATCTTCTTCGGCTTGCATTGCTTCAAGGTCAAATAAATCTTGATTCTGAGCATCACGAATTTCTCCTTGTGCTTCATTGCTCCCTGCAAGAACTCTACCTGCAGTTGCCGCTGCACCTCTTTCGCTTTCTACACCTGCTTCTAAAGCCTGTGCGGTTGCCGCAGACATTGCGTCTCTTTGTCTTTCGTAAGGTTCTTTTTGAATTGATAAAGCATCAGCAAAGTTGACCTCAAGTTTTTGACGAGCCTCTGCCATCATTTGGTCGGCTTTCCTTTCGGCTTCCCTTTGTGCTTTTTTTTGTTTAGATGCTGAGTCAAACGATTGTGCCGTGCCAACTGCAGTTGCTGCTAAACCTATTCCTGCTGCTATTGCTGTAAATGCTGCCATATTATATATTTTTTATCATTTCTTGTGTGTATGAATCTCCTGCAGTATACCCAAGTTTCTCATACGTGCCAATTAAACTTTTATGTTTTATTAAAGCATATGAATATTTTGCCCCTGTATTCTTACACATATTTGTTAGTGTATCTATCAACAAAAGTAAAGCCTCTTTTCGATGTGGTTTTTTCCTGTAATCTTTATTAGAAACAATCCAATCAACCCAAGCTACTTTTGAATTTGTTATATATATAAACCCTGCACATACAGGGATGTCTTTATCGTATATAATAAAACCACCTCTACCATCCTCAGGTAGAAAGTCTTTTGACGGAGGAGCAAACCCCCAACTTTTCCACCAATGTAGAAGTATGTTTTCGTAATCTCCATTCTTAAGAGGCCTAATATCAAATACCATAGGTTACAAAGATACTAATTTTTAAGGATAGGATTTCATAATTTCAGACTCTACTGCAAACAAATTTATTTTGTTAGTATTAGTGTTTTCAATATTGAACACAGAATAATGTCCTAACACTCCGTGAGACTCAGCAATTGCATTTTTAATAAATAAAAAGAAAGCATCTTGAATTGGTATAAAAACAGAACCCGGAATAGTAATATCAATTAAGATATTATTTATGCCATTAATTAAATCTACATTTATAGCAGTTACTTGACCTGCGAGTTGCGGTGTAGTATATGGAGGTAACGCAAAATATAACATATCTCCAATAGACATAATGTTTTTTAATTGTATACTTAAATCAAAATATATTTGCTCCCCTGTCCCACTTATTGAAGTACTTTTACTAATACCATTTAAAGACCGTAAAGCATATTCGCTTGTTGCCGCAGGTACTGACCCTGAATTTCTTACAAACGCATAAAACACTTGTTCTTTTTTCTCATACCAAGGGGCTTCAATAAACCCTGAATCTTGAATATCAGTAGTTAAAGTTGCAGACCATCGGGCGTCCCCCTCTAAGTTTATTGTTTTAAATAACTTATTTTCTAATGGAATATCATTAAAGACAGATTGAATCTGACTTGTATACTGAACACCATAGAAATTGTTTCGGGTTTCATTAACATTATGTCTGTAAAGATTGCCCCCTTTAAACGTGTAAAAATAGTTATTCATACCAATCATCCAATCAGGATAATAAGAATAGAAGGATGGGAAACCCATCACTCCTTCGTCATATGTTAATGTATAATTTGCCATTTATTTATTTATTAGTTTCTTCAAAGACACGCTTTTTTACTCCACAGTACAGTACCCGGCATCACACACCC
>TARA_R110000868_G_scaffold117600_7_pt1 | contig 15732 bp, 15 predicted proteins | sample TARA_R110000868 | Tara Oceans TARA_R110000868 (sample SAMEA4397489) | marine metagenome | biome: Polar Biome; feature: [SRF] surface water layer (ENVO:00010504); material: water (ENVO:00002006), including particulate matter (ENVO:01000060) such as... | depth 5 m | reverse complement strand
CCTCGATTTCAACTACTTACAATTGTGCACCATGTAGGGAAAAGCATCCACCTTTACCCCCTATGGAAATTTTTTCAACTCATGTTAAGATTGCAATATTGCGGGTATTGTCCCGTTAAGGCCGACTGTTCTTCTTACCGAAGAGAGTTGGTGTTTATTAGTCCCTGAAAAGGAGACGCTATTGGCCGCTTTGTCATACGAGTAGAGCGCCTTCCACCCATGAGTCTACGACCGTAGCCTCTACTCCCGGAAGGTTATCTTGAAAGCATTCAAAGATTAACCTTGGGAGTCACTATGAAGACTTTAGAAAACAAGTCCATTCAATTGGACACAGTAACTGTTGACGGTATACCTGTCGTACAGGTTAAGCCTCTTATGTCGATGAAGAAAATGAGTCTTCGTCCACGTAAGTCATTCACTCGTGTAAAAAGCCTACGCCCTCTAAAGGCAGCCGGTAATAAGAGTGAAATTAGCGCTGAAATCGGTCTTGATTAATCAAGATATCGAGCAAAATTAGTTTGCAAGCGCTTAATGGCTTCGTCTTTAACTTTGGTCAACTCTTCGAGCTGCTTTTCTTGCAGCCACAGAACATATTTGCGTCTAGCGGCGTAGAGTGCGTTAATATAGTTCACTTGTAGATTCTTCATTTCTCTAAAACAAACTTTTCTTTCGTCCTTAGACAGTTTACGGCCCTCTTCCGAGGCTTTGCCCCCCATATCCCCTACTTCACCAAGAACCATAGTGGAGTATTCGCCGTTGCAAACTCGTTTTTTATTATCAAAGTAGCGATCGAGCAAAGCACGCAGTGACTCAACATTTTGCGAGAAGCTCTCGGGCTTTAATTCCTCTAGAGCTTTAATCTTAGTTTGAATTAATTCCCCTTCACCGCTTTCTTGTTGAGCGCTGCTAAGAAGTGGGAAAAGAAAAAATAAGGAAATAAAAATAATTTTCATTAACTTAATACTCGCGCTTTGCAGGCGAGATGGCAAAATATTTAGACAAAGCACTGACCTAGATTATCACTGGCCATATATTCTTTCAGTCTTGAGACGACGTCGGATAAGGGAAAGCCTACAACGGCGGAATAGGAGCCTTCTACCTTTGAAATAAAGCTCAGGCTTGGGCCTTGAATCCCGTAGGCTCCGGCCTTATCGAGAGAGTCACCCGTATCTAAGTAAATTTCTAAGAGCTCGGGAGAAATTTGATCAAATGTTACTTTAGTTTCAACGACAAAAGCGAAAGGCAGCTTTATTGTTGAACTAAAAGCCACCGCGGTTCGAACAATATGTGATTTACCAGATAACTCTTGTAAAATTCTCTTTGCATCAGCCCGATCAACTGGCTTGTTGTAGATCGTTTCACCTAAGCAAACAATAGTATCTGATGAAATAACCACGGGACTAATCTCGCCATCATACTTTGAGCGTACTGAATCAAGAACAGCTTTGCCTTTTTGCAATGCTAAATCTTTCACAACTTCGACCGGGTCAATATGCTTTGAGATTTCTTCCAAGTCAGCTGTATGAATTTCAAATGGGAGTCCTAAATAGCTAAGTAATTCTTTTCTTCTAGGACTTTGACTACCAAGAATAAGTTTAAAAGTTTTTTCTGGCATTCATGATCTTCCAAAGAGGTTTAGTTGTACTGTTAAGGATTTCACCTTCTACTGCTTGATTTCTAGCACGTTCTGGAGAGAGTGCATAGGCATCGATGGCACGAAGGTAGAACTCATCACTCCACCTCGAGGCCGTGACAGTCTCGCCTCGCTCTTTCATCATGCGGTTGAACTTATCAGTCTCAACTAATAAAGTGGTTTCAGAGCGACGAGAATATTCGACCATAAACTCTGCTCGTCTTTTAATTTCACCGTTTTCAAGATTGCCGTCCCACAAACGATAGCCCCATCTCGCCGCAAGCTTTAGACGCGAGATTTTTTGATCAAAAACAAACTTCGACAGTTCTTTAAGAAAAAGTTCTCTCGCAACATTAATTGTAGGTATTCGTTGGGTTAAGTATTCCACCATTGAGAACTTCGATGAATCACTGAGTTGCTCAAGATTTCGACCACGATCATCATAACGATACCACTGACCTGTTGTTAGACTTTGAGAAGAATCATTACTATAACCACGCATATAAGCCGTGGCGGTTGTAGTTCGCTCATTGCTAAGTCCTACTTCACTCGAGAGTCTATTTTTGACATAACTTTCATTACCAGGAAGGGCGACTGCTTCCAGCATCGGATTTTCAGCAATAACTGTCCCATTTTGCATCACTAAAAATAAAATACTTTTCTTACTTCCTGCCCATTCATTATTCTCTACGATAAGTTGGTTAAGCCTTTCATACTGAAGCTTAGAAGCTGGCTCAGTTTTTTGATCAACATAAAAGCCGGTTTCGTTAATGGGCTTTGCCTCTGGAAATATATTAGCCTCAAACAGATTAAGCGGTAAAAATAAGGCATCAGTTTCTTTTAAAGAATTAACCGGATACTGCTCATTTTGTCTGGCAAGCCAAAGTGCATGCCCATAGTTAAGTCTAGCGTGATGAAATACCACGTCTTTAGAAATATTAATTTCTTTAAATGAGATCGAAGTATTGGGAGAAATACGCAACATCGTTCCATCCATCAAAAACAACCACGCATATGAATCTTTACTGGTGACAATTTCATCTCCCTCCATCACTTGTGATCTAAGTCTTAAGGATGAAGCTCCGTCTCCTCGAAAGAGTTTGCACTCACCAACACACTCAAGCGCGCGGCCGATCATTTCGCTTAGTCCTCGCTCTCTAAGATTTCGACGCCAGCTAGGTTCGGCATCTTTGAGTGCGATATCATCTTTCCACTCATCAAAATCGAGCCATTGCACGGTGTCCAAGCCCTCCCAATCAATAAGCGAATAGGATTGGCCTGAATAGAAGTCCTGGCGAGACAAGATTTGCTCGCGCGTCTCGAGTGCAAAGGCGCCGAGACTAAGTAGGTAAATGACCGATATCGCAAAGATTTTCATGCTTTCTTATCGACTAAAGGGCATGGAATTTACACTTTTGCCGCTTCCAGGCACTTTTGTGGAAATTCTTTCCGCGAATTAAGCTCCAAGGCCGGCCAAAAGGCAGCTAACCTGCTAATATCCGTAGGCTTAAACCGCGGGAGCTAAAACGTGAGCGAAAATAACGACAACGCCTTTTCCTTTGTTGAAACAGAACATGAAGTTCTTAAGTTTTGGCGTGAAGGTCAGATTTTTAAAAAGTCTCTAGATCAAACTCGTTCTAAGAAGCCTTATATTTTTTATGATGGCCCTCCCTTTGCGACAGGCTTGCCCCATCACGGCCACTTGGTTGGCACAACACTGAAAGATATTATTCCGCGCTATTTTACAATGAAGGGTCGTTACGTTGAGCGCCGATTTGGTTGGGATTGTCATGGTCTTCCGGTTGAACACGAAATTGATAAGAAGCTTGGGATGTCGGCCCAAGACGCCGTCAAAAAACTTGGCGTAAAAGGCTATAACGACGAATGCAGAAGTATTGTTGATCGCTATGTCGACGAATGGGAAAAAACCATCACGCGCATTGGACGTTGGGTTGATTTCAAAAACGATTACAAAACGATGGACGTTACGTTCATGGAATCTGTTTGGTGGGTATTCTCGCAACTTTGGGAGAAGGGACTTGTTTACCAAGGAACTCGCGTCGTTCCTTTTTCAACGGCACTTGGAACTGTTCTTTCGAACTTTGAAGCGGGTCAAAACTATCAAGACGTTCAAGATCCCGCTATCACTGTAAAGTTCAAACTCAAAGATGAAGATGCTTTTGTTCTCGCTTGGACCACTACGCCTTGGACTCTGCCTTCAAATCTTTGTTTATGTGCAGGCGCGGACATCGACTACGTCATGGTTGAAGAAGCTGGCGAAAAGCTCATCTTGGCCAAAGAGCGAGTTGAGTCTTACGCCAAAAAGCGTGAGATGAAAGTCGTAAAAGAATTTAAAGGTAGAGAACTCAAAGGCAAGAAGTACGAGCCGCTCTTTCCATTTTTTGCAAACGAAGCTGATAACGGCTGTTTTGTGATTCTTAACGATGATTATGTCACCACTGATGCCGGTACTGGTATTGTTCATACTGCTCCAGGTTTTGGTGAAGACGATAATCGCGTGATGAAAGAAGCCGGTCTCATGAGTGTTGTTTGCCCGGTTGATGATGCTGGCAAATTCACCAAAGAAATCACCCCGTATGCCGGTATTCAAGTTAAAGAAGCCGACAAGCAAATCATGAAGGACTTAAAAGAGTCCGGAAAAATGTTTGACCAAGGCGTTCTTGTCCACAGTTATCCATTTTGCTATCGCTCAGACACACCGCTTATCTATAAGGCGATCCCTTCTTGGTATGTCAGTGTTGAAAAAATCAAAGATCGCCTTTTGGCTTCAAATCAGCAAATCAATTGGGTCCCAGACCATCTACAAAACGGTCGTTTTGGTAAGTGGCTTGAAGGTGCGCGTGACTGGTCGATTTCAAGAAATCGCGTTTGGGGAACTCCACTTCCGGTTTGGCAAAACGACGAGTCTGGTGAATTTTTATGTATCGGCTCAATCGCTGATCTTAAAAAATACTCTGGCGTTGAAGTTACTGATCTTCACCGCGAAAGTGTTGATCATATTGAGTTTAAAGTTGATGGCAAGGCAGGAACGTTTAAGCGTATCACTGAAGTTCTAGACTGTTGGTTTGAAAGTGGCTCCATGCCATACGCACAACTGCACTACCCATTTGAGAACAATGAAATGTTTAAAGAGGGCTTCCCGGCCGAGTTCATCGCCGAGGGGCTGGATCAAACTCGTGGTTGGTTCTACACGTTAACAATTCTCTCTACTGCTCTTTTTGATAAACCGGCGTTTAAGAACGTTATCGTCAACGGTATTGTCATGGCCGAAGACGGTAAAAAAATGAGTAAACGTCTTAAAAACTACACTCCTCCAGATGAACTCATGGAGAACTATGGCGCCGATGCACTACGCCTCTACCTCATCAACTCAGGTTTAGTAAAAGCGGAGGAACAACGTTTCTCAGATGGTGGAGTTAAAGACATGGTTCGCCGTGCCCTACTCCCATGGTTAAACTCGTTTAAATTTCTACACACCTATGCAGGAGTTGATCAGTGGAATGCCAGTAAGCACTTTATCATCAGTGATAATATTACTGATCAATGGTTACTTTCTAATCTTCAGACGCTTAAGAAGAATATTGCGACAGAGATGGAAGCTTACCGTTTGTACAACGTTGTACCGGCGCTCTTTACTTTCATTGAAGACATGACCAATTGGTATATTCGCCTTAACCGCTCACGCTTTTGGGGCGAAGGTTTAACTGACGACAAGAAGAAGGCTTTCTCGACTTTATATACTGCTGTACGAGAACTTTCGATTGCCATGGCACCTTTTGCACCTTTCCTGTCAGAGCATATCTATCAGCAACTTTCTGTCTTTGGGGCAAAAGATCAACCTGAGTCTGTTCATCTTTGCGAATACCCACTTGCTGATGAAAAACTTATGAAGCCTGCACTTGAAGACGCCGTTGGCAGAATGCAACAGCTTATACTTCTTGGACGTCAAAAAAGGGTTCAAGAAAATATTAAAGTTAAAACACCGCTTAGGAAATTAAGTGTTATTCACAAAGACGCAGCTCTGTTAAAAGAAATTTCAAAGCTTGAGGAATACATCAAGGGCGAACTTAACGTTAAAGAAATTGGCTACGATACAGATGAGTCGAAGTATATCACTTTATATGCCAAACCTAACCTTCCAGTTCTTGGCAAACGCCTTGGCAAGGAAATGGGTCGCTATATGAAAGCGATCCAAGGACTCTCCGGCGCTGATCTTGAAAAACTAGAGTCGACAGGATCAATCAATCTTCAAGGTCAAGACTTTAGCGTTGATGATTTTTTAATCTTCCGCGAGGCCAAGCCCGGAACTGCTGCTCTTTCAAACCGTTTGATTTCGATCAATCTCGATTGCAAGCTCGATGATTCACTGATTCGCGAAGGCTTGGCCAGAGAAGTTGTAAATCGTATTCAAAAAACGAGAAAAGATATCGGTCTCAATGTCGATGATCGCATCAAGGTCGAATTCGAATGCGATAGTGAACTTAGTGCTGCGATTTTGGAGCATTCTGATTATATCAGTAAAGAAACTCTCGCCAGCTCTCTCACTGCAGGTAAAGGCAGTGAAACCCATCAGATCGAACAGTGGCAACTTGGGTTGTCAGTTTCAAAGCTTTAATAAACAAGGGGGATTGAGTTCCCCCTTGCTTTATATCAGTCACTTAGCAATAAAAACTCTCCCACGTACTCAACAATTTTGGCGAGCCGACCGAAAGGGTTAAAGTATGAGAATCTCACATTTGTCTTAGGGGGACACCGTGGCGAAGAAACAACGTTGTGAAATCGAGCTTAACCATAACGGAACCCCACAAGCCTTCAGCTTCAATGCTGCCATCTCAGACCCCGCCCTATGTGACTTGTTCATGAGTGAATTTGCCCCCCTAGGCTTGGCCACCCATGAAAAAAGAGAGCTCTCCAGACGTGACCGTGAGCAACTCTGTCGCTTTAGAAATCTAGACTGCGATGATATGAAAAAGCATGCAGCAAAATTTATCAAGACATTAAACAAAGTCTCTCCAGGTGCAACAGTTGTCATTAATGCCAGCGATGTAGCCGCCTATGTCTGCTTGGCCGTTATTTATTCAGGCGATGTTCCAACTCATGTTCAACTTCAGTTTGAGCTAAGCGACGTGCCAGTAAAACTATTCCCTAAATCTCTTGTGACAACTTCAATGCCTGACAATGTAGATATTAATTTTTGTCCGCTAGAAGATTCGTGGCTTAAGCGCTTTCAAAGTGTTTGTGAACTGCCTGCACATATGGAATCAAAGAGTAAACGTCGCCACGTGCGCTCTGCTGCCTAACTCGCCCACTCTTGCCTACATCTGCCTTAACTGGCAGCATTAAGGAATGAAGTTCGTTCTATTTTTAACCTTATTTTCGAGTCTTACTTGGGCACAACCCAAGCAACCTCTCATGCCCAAAGACAAAGTGACTTATCACTTCAACTCACTTGATAGTCGCATTTCGAGTGATAGCTTTCGTCGCTATGTCACACCTCAATTAAGAAGTATGGCGAATGAATACTATCTCTTGATTAAGAAGGTTGAACCTCTCTCGAGCGATATGATCGAAGTCAAAAAGTCCTACGAAAAGTTGTCTATAAAGTGGGATGAGTGGAAGTCAAAATGCCTCACTGGCGGAGAATCCTGCTCTAAAGATCTCAGAAAGATTTATCAGGAATTTGTGGGTGTCGAAGAAAATGTGGGTAATCTTAGAGGAGCCTTGTCTAATCTCGATAGCACTCGCCCTGCCAGTGTCGATACAGTTCTTGCCATGTACGCTGATATTAGCGAACTCTCTGTTATCGATACACGTCTCACCCACGCTATCGAAGAGATGTTGATTACAATTGATACTCCCTACTGGTCACCAAGCATGCTTGCGAATGATATCGATCAGGCCCTTCACCGTGCCACTATTATCACAGGAATTACCTTCACAAGACTTCTTCCTAGCGAGATCTCAAGTGACTTTGAATTTGTATGGCAGTCTTTTATTCACCCAATAGAAAAAAGAGTTCTTCGCACCAATGATGATGCATTCTTAATGAATCGCCTTGAAGCCTATAATAATAACTGGAATTCTTTTCATATGAAGATTGCGAAATCGAATAAAGATGTTGATCGCGGTGTGATTCAAATCGTAGAGACCATGCATAATAGATGGAATAATGTCCTCAAAGTCATCATGAAACGCTGGTAAAAAAAAGCCCGACTTTCGCCGGGCTTTGGAATACTCAATTTAAAATCGTCTTAGATTTTTGAACCACGATTGAATTTCATGGCCGTTTTCTTGCGACGCTTTTCTGCAGCAGCAGTCTTTTCTTTATGACGTACTGAAGGCTTTTTATATTCCTGACGCTTACGGTACTCGCGGATTACGCCGAAAGCTTCGCACATGCGCTTGAATTTCTTCAAAGAGCGCTCTACGCCAAGACGTTCATCAATATTCACTTCGAGTGCTGGATTAGTATTTTTATCCATGTAAGTTCACCTCCTCTTTCCTGTCATTAAGGCCCGGAAACCAGGCGCAAAAGGCTACAATTTCTTGTCCGGCTAAATTAGGATGCAATCACGTTCCAGTCAATGTAATAAAGGGTTATGAGCACGAAAAACGACTCTCAGAGCACTCTTTTTGACGATGAAGGCCCAGTTTTTGAGCCTGAGACGGCCAGCGCAGGGCAAAATGCGCCTTTGGCCCACCGAGCTCGTCCACTTGAGCTCAATCATTTCCACGGACAAGACCATTTATTTAGTCGCTTTCCTTTCCTAAAAGAAGCCAATTTCCCAAGCCTAGTTTTGTGGGGCCCTCCTGGAACCGGCAAGACGACCTTGGCCGGTATTCTGGCCAAGCAAAGCGGCAAAGATCTCTATCGATTCAACGCCGTGCTTGGTGGTGTGGCCGATCTTAAAAAGCTTATCGCCTCAGCACTAGAAATGAAGCGCGCCCTAAAGCGTGATTCAATTATCTTCGTCGATGAGATTCACCGCTTTAATAAAGCTCAACAAGACGCACTTCTGCCTTATGTTGAGGCGGGAGAATTTACTTTCATCGGTGCCACGACAGAGAATCCAAGATCGAGTGTTAATCGCGCCTTAATTTCTCGCGTAAAGATAATTGAGCTAAAAAAACTCACAGAGAGTTCACTGCTCTCTATCCTGGAAGACGCCAATACCAAGTTTGAACTTTCTGTTCCAAAGAATGTTTTAGAAACTATTTCTGATTATGCTTCAGGTGATGCTCGCGCCGCTCTTGGAACTCTAGAGCAAGCCAGCGCTGCCAGTATCACTAGCAGTAATGAAGTTAAAAAGCTTATTCTTGAAAATGTGCGCGATTATGATCGCAATCAAAATCGCCACTACGATGTGATTTCTGCTTTCATAAAGTCCATGCGCGGCTCTGATCCTCAAGCAGCCCTGCTATGGTTAGCGGTCATGATTGATGGTGGAGAAGATCCTGTTTTCATCGCTAGACGTCTAGTTATTTTCGCTAGTGAAGATGTGGGCAATGCCGATCCAATAGCTCTACAACTGGCCGTTAATGCTCTCCACACTGTTGAAAAAATTGGAATGCCTGAAGCGCGCATCCCACTGGGACAGGCCACAACATATTTAGCCAGTACTGTGAAAAGTAATGCTGCTTACAATGGCATCAACGCAGCCTTGGCCTTCGTGCAGGACAATCCAACGATTGAAGTCCCCACTCATCTTCGCAATCATCATCCAGATAATGCCAATTACAAATATCCTCATGACTATCCTGGTGCTTACGTGGCCCAAGCCTACACTCAAGAAAATATTCCAATGTTTTACAAGCCAACTGAATTTGGAATGGAAAAACGCTTAAAAGACCGCTTGCGTGCTTTAAATCAAGGTGAATAGTTTTTAGTATCGTTCAAGCAGTTTTGATCGAACATGACTGAATTCCCTGACAGCATGATTTGCTGAACGAAAAGAATCAAATCACTTTTGCCTTCATTTTTCCAAAACATAACACAGTCAGAGTTATTACAATGATGACCATGCTCCTCGTCTTTATGATTTGAGCTCATCGCAACCCCATTATCGACAAGTCCTACAGTATGACCAAACTCATGCACCAAAGTTGATTGCTCCATAAATTTAGCTGTTGTCGTCGATGAAGTCTGGGCCACACCCTTAATAACATCTTTAAAGATGGCAATCATGGTCGAGCCGGCAACACTCACTCCAATAATATTGGGATTAGCACTGCCCTCGTGCTCCATATAGCCATCGAGAAAAGCTATAAAAAGTGAGGCTTGAGTTCCGGAGTGAACGGTTGTTCGATGAGTTTTTTCTAACGCCTGAAGGTCAGCGACACTCCAACTTGATTTAGATTGATTGGGAATCTGTCTCATTTCAGCAAGGGTTTTTGGAACAACTAATGTGTACTCACCTTCTCTTTGCTTAAAAACTTCTTTGATATTGGTTTCAAAAAGATTCCAGTAAGGCTTTCCATTTAGCCGATTTCCGACATAAGGCTCGGCCCCGGGCTCATAGACAACTTCAACTTCCATTAAGGACATCGAACTGCCAAAGAGGACTTTTAGATTTTCTTCTGACTGTTTATCAATATAAGTAATAACGGTTTCATCGCCTACATTACCGCAGCTACTAACTAGAAAAATGGCGAAAAAAAAGGAGACAATTTTCATGCCTCCTTATCGTCAATCAGTACCGTCGAATTAAATTGATCAACTAATCCCAACGAGAGAAAACGACATGAACTTTCGTCATGAGATCTCTCGTTACGAAGAAATAACCAAGGTTACTTTCGATATAACAGCTTTGTGATGTTGGAACGTGAGCGGCAACATAAGTACAACGTGGTTTTGAGCGACCAAAAGCACCGCGACCAAAGTTTACTTGTGAGCGACTACAGCCTTTCTTCTCAAGCATGGCCTTTACATAGTGAATAGCTGAGGCCACATGATCATTGCCAAAATAACGATCGTTGATTTCATCAACGTTTAATGTGTAAGCGAAGCTATCAACAGCGTTATCGCGCGTGAGGATGTCTAAACATTCAACTGATGAATCAGCTTGGGCCGACAAGCCAGAGAACGCAAAAAGGCCTAAAAACGCTAAAATCTTCATTAATCGACTCCTTGAAAGGTCCAGCTTTATAACTTGATGCTTTTAGTTCGCCAATGTTTTCCTGATGTTTTTTATAAACTATTGAAATTAGGGAAATTTGCCAACTAATTAGTCTGGACTACAAAAAGGTATTAGCAAAAGTAATAGTTTTCAGTATGATGGCCCCGAGTATGAATAAGCCCTGAGCTTTAAACTATTGGAAGGTTCCCCTGTGAAGACCCTTAGCCTGTTAGTTACCCTTTTCTTTACTCTTAGCGCCAGTGCACTTAGCACTTACTATCCTGCTGAATTCAAAATAAAAATGAACGATCTTCGCAACGATGATCTTAAATTCGAAGTCTTTAAAGTCCTCGACATGAAACACGTCGGTGGCAAAAATGAAGATGTCTTGGTTAGCCATTGTGGCCAAGGCCAAGGTCGCTGCTACTCTCAACGTGTTCTTGGTTACACGGCTGCTCGCAAAGTTCTTTTTGGAAAGCTTCACCTTGAGCAAACAGAGCAAGGTAACTACTACGTAAAAGACGTCTATTGTCGCAAACAATACTCGGAGAACATTGGCGTAGGACCTGATCGCATCCCTAATCACTCCGAACTTAACTGCGAGCACACATGGCCACAAAGTAAGTTCTCATCTCGTTTTCCTAATGAAATGCAAAAATCTGATATTCACCATCTCTACCCAACCAACTCTCGCGCAAACTCTGTTCGCGGTAATTATGAGTTTGGCGAAGTCTTCAATGAAGACTCAGCTCTTTGTGACGCTTCTGAAGTTGGCGGCGAAGAAAGAAATGGCGGCGGACACTACTTTGAGCCACCAAGTGAGCACAAAGGTAACGTAGCTAGATCATTATTCTATTTCTCAGTACGCTACCAAACACAAATCTCTGAGCGCCAAGAAGAAGTTCTTCGCAAGTGGCATGAAGAAGATCCTGTCGATATGGAAGAAATGGAAAGAAATGACCAAATTCACTATATCCAAGGCAACCGCAACCCATTCATTGATATGCCCGAGCTAGTGTCAAAAATCGCCAACTTCTAAAGGTAGCATCTCCTCGCTAACTTACTGATAGGATGTAGAATCCTTTTATCAAACTAGAATAAGCCTATGTTTATTCTAGTATTTTTACTTGCCCAAAACGTTGCAGCTCAAACCCCGCCACTTGATACTTGCGCCATGGCGGCTCAGTCCATACACACGTTCACGGCCCATACTTTGGTTCGAAGTCATTTCCCGATCGTCGGACAAGCGGCCAACAAAGCAAAAGTCGAGATTGCTCGAGACCGCGTTATTCAAGCCGTACACAATATTAAGTTCTCAAAGATGAAAAACGCTGCAATGAACCAGGTTGAAAGTCAGTTCTTTCATTCAGAGCCCAGTCTATTTACGGCCTACCGAGTTCACAAAGATATTAATCCATGTGATCAGCTTGACTCAAAGATTAAGAAGGTCATTGAGGAGAACCAAACTTTTGTAAAGAAAACTTGTCTTGGAAACTCTAACCCCTACGCAAGTATCAAGTACTCTCATCATGCCTGGTCATCAGAAGCGGCCATCCAAGAGGGATTAATATCTATGTTCACGGCGTGCTCTCCCAATCAAAACAGTCGCTCCTTGTTCTTAAAACATCAAGTGGCTAACGCCTACGATGTTTCGGCCGATCGCCTATGCCGAGCTGCCTGGAGTGGACTCAAAGAAGCTTGGAGTGAGTATAAATACTGTCAAAGTAAAATGGGCTGGGTTGATCTCAATGCTTGGACAAATGGTGAAATTAAAAGAGTTCCGGCTCAGGAGTAATTTATTGTGAGAATTTTAATTATAGCTTTTTTATTTTCTACTCAATGCTTTTCTCAGACTTGTGAAGAAGAAGCTCGCTCCAAAAGCTACGTTGTTCTCAGCTTAAAGCTTCATGCGTATTTGCAGGCTAAGACGGCTCACAGGCTCAACGAGCATTATGACCACCAAGCAGACCAACTCTATAAAAAGTTTCAAGACGAGCCTGACTCTTTAGAGTACGAAGATAAAGAGATCGCCCTCACAACGCAAAAGCATAAAGTTATGAGCGATCGTTTAGTCATCAGTTATGAGGATCCGGCCATGTGTGAGAAAGATGAACTGATGGATTTGGTCTACGCCTATACACGAGAAAAAAGTAAGCTTTGTGAAAGTGATGATCGCTATCAAGAGCTAGATGATCTAAAGAGTGAACTCACCGATCATAATGTCGACCAATGCCCAAGTATTTCAAACGTTACTGCTTTATATCAATCCTCTTTATCAGAAGATGCACTGACCCTTCACCCCAGAGACATATGCTTAAATATTTTTAGTAAGATGAAGAAACTGGTGACTGAGTGCCACGAGCAGGCCAAAAAAAACGCCCCGTAGGGCGCTCTTTTTAAAATAGGCTATTGTGATCCATATTCTCAAGGTGATGCTTAACCGAAGCTAAGAACTTACCACCAAGCTCACCGTCAACTAGGCGGTGATCATAAGTATGGGTTCCGTACATCATGCTACGAATAGCAATCATATCGTCATCCATAACCATAGCGCGTTTCTTAATCACACCTGAAGCAAAGATACCAACTTGTGGTTGAAGGATCACAGGAGTCGCCATAAGCGTTCCAAATGAGCCCACGTTTGTGAAGGTAAACGTTCCGCCAGTCAAATCATCCATTGTAAGTTTCTTATTGCGCGCTTTCTGAGCCAGTTCATTCACCTTGCGCGCGATACCCGTGATATTAAGGCTATCAGCGTTTCTGATATTTGGAACCACAAGACCATTTCCTGGAACCGCGACGGCGCAACCAAGATTGATATCTTTTTTCACCACAATATTATCGCCATCAACTGAAGCGTTAACCAGTGGGTGCTCTTTAAGCGACTGAACAAGGGCATAAAGAATAAAGTGTGTGTACGTTAAGCTAAAGCCTTCTTGTTTTTGGAATTCTTTTTTGAAGCCTTCTCTGAACTTCACAAGCTTTGTAAGATCAATTTCATCAATCGAATTTACATGTGGAGAAGTGAGCTTTGATTGGACCATATTCTTAGCAATGGCCTTTCTCATATTATCCATAGGGATAACTTCTACGCGCTCACCAGACGCCGTCACAGAAGCAACGCCACCAGCTGGAACACTAGAGGCGGCAGGTGCACTTGGCTTGGCGGCAGGAGCTGATTTCGCTGTCGAAGAGCCGCGATTTTTCATGAAGTTTTCAAAGTCGTCTTTGTTGACGCGTCCACCAGCACCCGAACCTTGAATATTTTCAAGCTCGGATAGGGCCACGCCAGCTTCTTTGGCCATGGCGCGAACAAGTGGCGTGTAAAAGCGACCTGACTCACTCTTAGTTTCGCTTGTAGCAGGAGCTGAGCTTTCAGCAGGTGCGGCAGCAGCAGCTTCTTCTTTCTTGGCAGCAGGCTTAGCTGCAGGAGCAGAAGATCCGCCAGTGAGTTCAACAGAATCATCATCTTCAATTGAAGCAATCTTAATTCCTACATCGATAGTCTCGCCTTCTTCGAACAAGACTTCGGCCATACGGCCAGAAAATGGAGAAGGAATTTCAGACTCAACTTTATCAGTCGAAATTTCGAGAAGGATTTCATCGATCTCGACTTTATCACCTGGCTTTTTATGCCATTTTGTAATGGTACCGTTGGTAATTGATTCGCCCATTTGAGGCATTACGATTTCTTGCTTGGCCATAACTAAGTCTCCTAAAAGGAAGTCGATTTAAAAATTAAGCGCACGTCCACGAGCTGCGAGAACCGATTCGGCTAGGAACTCACCAAGTGTTGGGTGCGGGTGAACAGTGGCAAAGATCTCTTCATCGATCCCTTCCATCGTTCTAAATAAAGCGTATTCGTGAATAAGTTCAGTGGCATGAGTTCCCACAATATGGGCACCTAAAAGCTCACCGTGCTTACCAAGAAGTGTTTTCACAAAGCCAACAGTTTCATTACTGGCAACAGCTTTTCCGTTTGCTTGGAAAGGCATCTTGCCAACAGAGTACTCAATGCCTTGCTCTTTAAGCGCGCGCTCGGTGTATCCCACTGAAGCCACCTGAGGCTGACAATAAGTACAGCCGGCAATATTCATTTTATCAATAGCATGTGGCTTTAAGCCTGAGAGATGCTCGGCCGCAAGCACACCTTCATGTGAAGCCGCGTGAGCAAGAAGAGGTGCACCAGAAACGTCGCCAATAGCGTAGACGCCTTTGACATTTGTTTCCATATTTTGATCGACGCTAATAAATCCGCGATCAGTTTTGATACCGAGAGTTTCAAGACCGATTTTTTCGATATTACCTGTCATACCGACAGCAATGAGGCCGTAGTCGAATTTATGCTCGACAGTCTTTCCGTCTTCAACAGCAGTGATCGTTACGTCGTTACCATTGTTTTTAGCAGAAACTTTTTCTACGCCAAGGTGAAGCTTGATGCCGTATTTTTTGTAATGCTTTTCAACTTCAATTGAGGAGTCATCGTCTTCAATTGGAAGAAGGTGTTTTTGCATTTCAAAGATATGAACATCAACACCAAAAGCATTCCAAAAATAAGCGAACTCGACACCGATGGCGCCGGCGCCAACGATACCGATCGACTTTGGAAGATTCTCAAGCTTAAGCGCTTCCCAAGCACCAATCAGGCGCTTGCCATCGTGCTCAAGACCAGGGAATGAGCGATACTTTGCACCAGTCGCGATGATGATATTTTTTGTATTAATTGTTTCATTGCCGGCCTTAGTCTTCACATCAATCGATGTAGCCGTCTTAAGTGTTGCGTAACCGTCGATGACGTCGATTTTATTTTTTTTCATTAAGAAAGCGATGCCTTTAGACATGCGATCAGCAATGCCGTTGGCACGCTTAACAGCAACTGAGCCATCAACGCCTTTGATATCGACGTTGATACCGAGGGCCTTAAGATCATCAACTTCGTGAACTGAGTGAGCTGATTTTAAA
>TARA_R110000868_G_scaffold60891_7_pt1 | contig 15759 bp, 28 predicted proteins | sample TARA_R110000868 | Tara Oceans TARA_R110000868 (sample SAMEA4397489) | marine metagenome | biome: Polar Biome; feature: [SRF] surface water layer (ENVO:00010504); material: water (ENVO:00002006), including particulate matter (ENVO:01000060) such as... | depth 5 m | reverse complement strand
TGCGCGGCCCATAGTTGTCAGTGTATCGTTCAAATGTTATGTTCAAAATCTGTCACCTCCGACTTCGCTGTGGTTACAATCGTAACAATGCTTTCCCCAAGTGTGAGCATGTCCACTTTCGACATAGTGCGTATCCCAATCTGTTTGAGTGTTGGTTGATTTACAATTAGCACAAGGTGTTCCGTTGCGAGTAATGAGTTTCTCATCAAGAGCCAATCTTCTCAACTGTGTGTATTGATGTTTGAGTAAAGCGTATTTGCGCGCTTTCCAATTGTTATTTTCTTGCATGTGTGCAAGTCGCGTAGCGATGCCACCCCAACCTTCTGCCACCAATAACTCGATGTCCTTACGCGATTGAAACTCGTTCCATCGAATGCCCGCGCCTTTGATATGGTATGTGAGCAATTCGGGGTTCATGCTTGTTTGAACAATCAACCCTTCATCAACTGCTTGTTGAAACTCCTTCTCTCTCATGTTATGTTTTAGTTCAGTCATTCTTCTTCGCCTCCAATGTCTATGTATGCGAGGAATGCTTCTAATTCCATATCATCACCGAGGTTTGATGCCACCCATTCATGGGCGAGTGAAAGCATCTCGTCTAATCGCTTGACTTTCTCAATCAAATCACTTACGCTTTCGCAATCTAACTCGCTCATCTGTTCTTCTTCCCATGCTTCAATCATTCTTCTTCACCTCCGAGAAAAGATGTTAGCGTCTGTGAGAAATCACCGTTGACTGAAACCTTGATTTGTTTAGCAGGGTGTTGAGCCATGTCAACATAACAAGGGCATTGTCCACACCATAGTTTGACGCTGTGTAATGATGTTAGGTCGCCTTCGGATGAATGCACTTTCCAATCATGATGGTTGGTTTCGCATACCATGACTTGTTTCATGGTGTCAATGCGTAGTTCCATTTGGCGCGCTTCGTTCATCTGTTCATTCAGTCTTAGTTTTATCAGTTCCATTTGTTTTTCTGTATTTTTCATTCTTGTTCCCCTCCATATAGGGTTGGTTCGTGGTCACCCCACGACAGGTGTTGTCTTGTGCGCTCGTAGTAAGCGCGGTTTGAGTCTATTGATTCTTGCGAGAGTATGACAGCAGACTTCTCATCAACATAAAAGTTTCCGAAGAGAGTTGTCTGTCCATGTGGAATGGTGCTGTCAATACGGGATGCCACTTTGTTCAACTTCTCCATGACTTCTTTGTATTTCGATGACTCATCTTTACCCCACTTGATTGTAGCGGCGCGTGTGTATCTCATCATCCATCGAGCGTTGTCTGCTGATACAATAGCAAAGCGAACAAGCGGATGGTTCGGAAACTTATCGAGTGGTTCAAACCCAATGTCTTCGATTTCACCACCGTGGTGTTTGAATGCTGATACTATGATACGCGCACCTTCAAAGGCAACACTTTCACAGTCAAGCCAACACAAACGGTTAGCGGATTGAACAGGGTTCGCGTCAAGCACAAAGAAACTCATGGTGTCACCTCCTTGATTACAGTCCACGATGTTCCGCATGGTAACTTTGTCATTTTCTTACTCACCTTTGCTTCAAAGACTGTGATTGGTGTGTCACCAATACGGTGAACTGCAAGTGTTTCATGGTCACGGTTTGAATGCTTACTAAAACAGTAAGTTGAGCCACCTATCGTCACGGTAACTGATTGTATTGTGTTACCACTATCGGTGAAGGTAGCGGTCCTTTCTTCAATCGTGAACACCTCTTGGCTGTCATCTTTTATAATTTCTCGGCTCATGCTATCCTCTCCCACTCGAATACGGACTTGTTATCCGGTGACACTTGTTTCATTCTCCAGTATTGAGGGAATTGTCGCAACTTGTGTGCAAGAGAACACGCGCTTGATGGAATCCAACTGGCAGGAACTCTCCCAAGTCGGGTGTCGGGTGTTTTCACATATTCCATTCGCTTGATGATGTCAGCGGATGAGTATGTTTCACCCACTTCGGTCACTTTCAATGTATATCGGACAGTGCGCGCACTCTTCCTCGCTCGTTTGTTTTGGTGTGTAAAGATTTTTTCTTCATCGTTTTTGTATGTGGTCATATTCATTCCTCCTTTGTTTCCCACCATTGAGGCGTGGGGGTTCCTTTGTTCCATGATGCAAACCTGCGTTTGTCATTGGAGTAGTAGTTACGGTAAGCGGAAACAGCATCTCCGCGCACCTTGAAATCATCGGGCATTGCTTGAGCAAACTCGGTGAGGATACCAACTGGTAGCATCTCGTAGTATTGTTCCATGTGCTGAATAGCAGAACTACACGCATGGATTTTACCGAAGCGCATAGTGTATTCAACAGACAGTGTTCGACCATGTTCCGCGAGCCACAAGTAATTCATCTGTGTGTCACCACACCAAACGGTGCAGGGGTGATGGTGATAGCCCCCCTTGTATGGGCGGCCTGTGGTCTTCGCCAATGGCATGATGTCATCAGTAGCACCATGTCGCCGTAGCGCGCTCGCCATCATTTGCGCAGTTTCCACCACCATCTTCGGTATGTGTTTGTCGCACATCATTCGTGCGGCTTCGATAGGGTTCGCGTCTAATACAAATATATTCATTCCTTAGTCAACTCCTTTTGAATCTCTTGGTAGTTCTCCATCCAATTGATGAGAACCTCTCTTGGGTTAGCACCATCGAGGTCGCAGTGTTCAACAAGGTAAGGGGATGCACCAAGCATGTTGGTGACTCCCGACTCTTGTAGTATGTTGAGGAAGATGAAGTGTTCTTTCCATTCCCAATTCGCGCTCATTCAAACTCCCCCGTTGCTGGGTTGAACTCCGGTGTCTTTTTCACTGTCGCTTTGATGACAAGTTTGTTCAGCATAGTGATGGGGCATTCGTATCGCGCTCCATCATCTGCGATAACATCTGCTTTAGTTATGCGCATGTCTGTAATCATTCCGGTATTGTATCCTTTCTTACCATCCCACCAAACCCTCATGCCAACCTTGAGTGTCTTCTTCTTGTCAGCAGTTTCTTGCTTTCGTTTCCATTTGACTTCGTGAACAACCGCGTTGTTCAATTGCAACAGTTCATCTTTCGTCATCGTGTTTAGGTGTGCGTATATTTCTTGTGTTGTTATCATTGTAATACCTCCATCGGGAAAGAGAGTAGTTCTATCGGAGTAACTTTATGTTCAAGATGAGGTGCAATGATAACCCACCAGTCACCACAAGGTGTGATGAATCGGAGAATACCACCCTCACTGTCACCGTCGAGAATGCAGAAGACATCTTCACTTCGTCGGTATTTCTTCGCGAAAGATTTCAACAACTTCTTATTGTAGTTACTGCGAGCAATGCCGAGGTGACCTTTACCCTCACAAAACACATTGAGAACTTTCGAGTTGATAGAACCAAGAGTATTCATAGTCGCATCGTAGGCCCAAGCATTCATATCTTCGTGTGTAACATAACCATAATTCATCATCGCGTCTGTCTTAGCCTCATCGGAACGAGGGATGATAGCAACAGTATGACCTGCATCAACAAGTCCACTCAAGTTCGACTGTTCCGATAAACCGAAACCACAATCAATCCATTTCTTTGTAGTAACTCTCATCAAGCATCCTCTCCTTCATCAACTTCTTCGTAGCATTCAAAGCAATACTCATTTCCATTCGCGTCTGTCTGCATGTCGTTATCATCCCACCATTCATCACAACCAACGCATTCGACTTTACCCAAATCATCATGAGTAGTGTGTCCATCGAGAGTCAGTGTGACATGCGGGAAGTTGTCTGTATCAATATCAAAGACAGGGCGCATGAGGGAACGGACAACCGCACCACCATTCATGTCACCGTTGCAGATAGCAATAGGGAGAACCGATAGCATTCCTGTATCAATGGACAACTTGTGTCCGTGAACATTAACTGAACCATCGCCACCAAGCCCACTGTTATACACATAGGCTTTGTATCCATACTTCCATTCAAACTCAACACCGTTTCCTTCAAGCGTATCGTCAGTTGGTATAAGATTGATGAACTGTTCCCATTGATGGTCAGCGATTGCAAAGTGCGGGTCACCGATATACCATTCGGGTCGTCGGTCATGGATAGTATCAGCAAACACTTCTTGGATTTGCGCGTCGCTTAATCCAAATGTATCAGCGTAGTGTTGTCGGCCTTCAGCGAGTTCAGCGTAGTGACCATCGCTTGACAACTTGACACCTTTAACCGCACGATACAATGCCATGTAGCAAGCAACAATGATGTAGTCGTATGGCTTACGCCTTGTCTTGGTGAAGGTAAAGAATGTATTGTTTGTCATCTCACTGTGAGGTTTGCGTGGTATGACAAACCATTCATGGTTGCCTTTCACTTGGATGAGGTCAGTAGTGAGGATGACTTCTTTCTCTTCCCAATCATCAGTGAGAGTCAAAGCCATGATTTGATTTTGTAAGTAAGACCATTGCTCGTCTTCGATGCGCGAAGCAGGTATGTATGCGTAGTGTGTGTAACCCATTCAGTCCACCTTCCAATCGCCGCCACCGCTTCGCCCTTCTTCTGTGGTTGAAACATTTGCATTCATGAAGTTAGCCAAGCCAATCTTATCAGCGTCACCCCAATGAGGTCGCTGGAATCGGTAAAACTCTTCGGGGTCTTGTCCGTAAGGTGCAGGGTAAAGCATACCAATGGTCGGGTCGAAGACAGTTGCCTTCGCTGAACTACACGGTTGAGCCTTGAGGCTACCACGATGACCTGTCATGTCAAGGTCACGCGCAGTCCAAGTCCATCCCCATGCGGCACGACAGTTAGCACCACGACATGAGCAGTCACCAAGCATGATGGCACGACCATCAAGCATAGCGATACCCAATACGCGCGTTGGCAAACCATACATCTCGATGACAAAGCCCAATGCTTCTGCACCGAACTTGTCCATGAGAACATCCATGCGGTTGTCTTCGTCTAAGTCAATTATTTCTTGAACATCTTGCGTAAGAACTTCATCGTTAGATGTTACAGTTCGCGCTTCGGCATTCAGTCTCCATTCTATTTTCGTTTTTGTTTTTTTATCGGTCATGTCAAACACTCCGTTCTCGCTACGCGCTCATCATTCCATGAGCAACAAAAGTCGAGGGGGTGGGGAGGGGCGGTCCACCGCCGCCTCCCCAATAGGAAGGGGGTGTTGATTTACGGTATCAACAAACGAGTATCTTCAAGAGTGATTATCGAACTCAATTAGTAGGAGCCGCGACCTTCACTTTCTTGATTGAATAGTTCCATGTGTCATGGAAGGCAGGGATGTCTGTTACAGCAGTCATCACTTTCTTACCATTTGCTTTCGCACTGTAAGGAATCTTGAATTGGTCGGGGTTGTCTGCCAACCATTGACCCATAGCATGGTAGTCATCAACAGGTTCACCAGTGTGTGCGGCGTAAGCATTGACAGCACCCATAGCAATGTCTTCAAGAAGGTTAGCCGCTTTGTCCGACTTCTTCATCATCAGTTCAATGCCTTGCTTCTGTCCGTGGAGGATTCTCTTACCATCAGTGAAGATAGGGTTGTGAGTAATCGTTCCGGTTAGTGTTTGCGCGGCGTGGAATGCACTGCCGACTGCGGCCTTGTCTGCTTCGGTCTTGTCCATAGCAACATAGTCCACATCGGGGTTCATCCAACCCTGCATCATAGCATTGTAAGCGTGTCCGTGTCCGACCTTGACAGCATCCTTTGTCATCATGGCGGCAGTAACAATCATGTTCCCATTCTTATCCTTCGGGATTTGGTCAATGTCACCAGCGGAGATGGTCAGTGTTGGTTGAGATACAAGTCCGTGAGAAGAGAACGCAGTCATCACCTTGTCAAACACATTCGCTTCGATAGGTATGTGTCGTAAGATGTGCATAGCAATCAAGTTCTTACGAGATTCAACAAGCGCACTGCCGAGTTGTCCAGCAAATTGTTCGGGGTCGAATTGAGAAACAACACCTTCCATGTGTCGAATCTTTGTTCGGTCGCCAGCCATGAGTAGTGCTTGAACTCCACCGCGTGCGGCAAGGTTACCACAGTAGGTGCGAAGCACAGTCATGAATGCTTGAAGAGCAGACTTACCATCGTGAGAGTTGATGATAGATACACCGACTCGGTGACCACCCTCTTCTTCGACAAGCGCGTCGCTGATTCTGTTAGCAGACAGATTGACATAGCCAAAGTTGTTGAGTGACTTAGCCGATTCGTTGCGTGTCTTGTTACCGAAACCTGTGAGGTCAAGGTTAATCATAGCACGCGCACCCTTGTTGAAAGAGAACGCATCGTGAGTGATGAGTTCAGTTCCCGACTTGAGTTCGTATGCAAAGGTGTCTTCACCTGTTGGGACTTTCACATAGACGCATCCGTTGGCTGTGTTGATGCCGCGCACCGTTTCAATAATTGGATTGAAGATGTCGGGATGTTCGATGGGAACGAAAGATGGGCCGATGGCTCGGTTCAAACAGTGACCGAGAGGCATGTCTTTTGTCGCAAGTGTTGGGTTGAAGACTGCGCGAATGCGAGTGTCACCTTTCTCGGATGACACTTCGTGGTATTCACTGACACCTGTCAATGGGTCAACACTGCGCGCAACCATGTCGTAAGTCTTGGTGCGGAAGTTCCATGCACCAACATTTTCGTGTCGCTTACCATCAACCATTGCTTTGCTGATGTCGGAAGCCATACCATCCTTGATGACTTGGGATGCGGCGTAGCGTTCTTGTCGGGCTTGCGCGGCTTGCTGAACAGCAGACAGATGTTTCTTGGTCTGCTTCTCTTCCGAGTCTTGTTCGGATTCGTTGTCAGCGAGAACATGGTCAGCGAGTTCGATGCCAAGTGCCGCACCAAAGTTAGGCACTTCATCATCTTCAACTGCACCAACCAATCCAATCTCCGGCATGGTGTTCATGGTTGGCATGGTGTTGTCACTGCCGAGGCTTGGCATGGTGTTGTCACTGCCGAGGCTTGGCATGGTGTTCAATCCAATGTCCGGCATGGTGTCGTCGTCAGTGGATGGTTCGGCATGGTCTGTTAGGACACCGAACTCATTCCACATGTCAGCAATGTCTTGTAGGACTGCATCGCCTTCGGTGTTGTAAGTGTAGTTCGATGCTACACTAATGTTCACACTGTTAACTTGCGCGTCTTCCAACAAGAACACAGTCTGCTCACCATGTGTGACAGTGTGTTTGATACACGCGTTGGGGATGAACTTGTGTCCTTCCCATGCGTTGGATGCAACCACCTGCATGTCGTTCTTTTCTTCTTGCGCTACACCAATTACAATGGTGCGCGGGGCTTCGTGTTTCGGGGTTTTTGTCAAACTTATTCCTCCTTATTTTTTGTGTCCGTGGACTGTGATGTGCCGAACAAGTCCGGCATGGTGTTCATGGTTGGCATGGTGTTAAGGTCCGGTATGGTGTTAAGGTCCGGCATGGTGTTATCTTCTGCGGCGCGCGTCATAGAATTAGATTCCACTGACGGTATATGAAGATTGGGTTGCGCGTCTATCAAATCTGCAATCTCTTCATGCAGGTCACCTTCAAACTCGGAGAAGACAATCTCTTCTTCGGTCATCCGATTGTCTTCGATGTCTTGAGCATCTTGTTCAGCGAGAAGTTGGTCAACTGCTTCCGGTGAATGGTAGCGAGCGAACTTGTCAAAGGTAAGTGAGCAGATACTTACTCCGCAACCCGCGGAACAAATGTAGTGAGTGTTCTGCATCTTACCATTCTTGATGTCGTAGGTCAGTGCTTCCCAATCACCCTCGCAACGAGGACAAGAGCGAACATACTGTGGTGGTATGTTTGAAATGTTCCTGTGTGGGTTGAGAAACTTATCCTTCAAAGGACTTTGAGGTCGAACGAATCCATTCATGACGATGATGTATTCACCAACCCCTGTGTTGTTGGTCGCCATGCTGATGACTGTGTGCTTGTCGTCAAGCAGTGTGTGAAAGTCTTGTGTGCTGAAAGTCATACAACCACAACCTGTGAGTATTGGTTAAGCGCGTGCTTGTTTATGGCAACGAAAGCGCACCACGGTATCCAAGAATGTTGAAACCCATTTGAGGTAACAAGCAATCCTTTTGTTTCAGTGACACGATAGACACCGCGACCTTGAATGTCTTCACCAAAGAATCTGTAAGTTGGTGGTGCAACTTCTTGTTCAACACCATCAATCGTTCGATAGTATCTTGAGTTGTTCGCTGTTAGAATAGAAGGCCAACTCATTGTGAATCACCTGTCGGTTCGTAGCCAGCCAAGTCGCGTGCCATCTGTGCCATCACTTCATTCACTGCGGAGGTCACATCATTGTCTTCAACAACGGGTTGCATCTCTTTCCACTTCGCTCGCATGTAGCAGTAAGCGTTTGGTGTGTCACTAAAGTAGTTAGGATTAGCGCGGTATTTCTCAAGCGTTCGTTCCATCGCTTGGTCATAGGTTTTGTATCCATAGTTGGACATCAAATCCATAGCATCACGGATGAGGCTATCGCTGTCAGTGTTCCCATTGTCAATCGCGTTGAGGTTATCAACGGCCATCTGTCTTCTGTCTTCGTTCATATCAATTTCTTTATTCATTGTTTTCATCTCCTTCGTTGTCGTCTTGAGGGTCTGTCCATATACCATTTACAAAGTAGTAGCCACAGTCATTCAGTAAATCATGACAGTCGCGCAGTTCGCTTTTGAGTTCAGCGACTTGCCTTTTCAATACAACAACAGGGTTGTCGGATGAGCCAGCCCAACCGCAACGACCACATGTATAGTAGTCTTCATCTTCTTTGTAGGCTTGTCGCCCACAGCCTTCGCCTTGACATTCAATTGTTTTTTCTTCATTCATTGTTTTCATCTCCTTCATTGTGTGTGTTGTTGTCCATGCTCATGAGCCATTCATCATGCGCTTGGAGAATTGGAATGACATAACTCATGCGTGCGGCAAGCGCACCGAGTTCTGTCGCGGGACCGATGACTTGTCCATCGTGTGTGTTGATGAACACGATGCGGTCTTCAACAAGCGTGCCTTGAGGCATCTTGAGCCACACTTGTTGTCCGATGTGGTCTTCTGTCCATCCGTCTTCGGGGATAGGTGTTGGCTTCATGCATCCACCTCTTCATGTGGACAACCGCAAGCAGGGTGGTCAAACCCTGCACGACAAACCATCCAACTTGTTCCTTCATCGCTCATAAGGTCGTCTAACCGAGGCCAACCGCAAGCGGTGTCCTTTGCTTCTTGGAAAACCTCTCGGCCACATACATTGTCGCCGCGCTTCAAGGACTTCCAAAAGGCAGGGTCTTTCTTGAGGTCAACTACGCCGTAGTAACTCATCCAACCAACTCCTTGAGAACGCTGAATAGAGAGGCGTGCTTGAGAGTCTTGTTGTCAACGCGAGCAGTTCTAATCTTCGACATGATGATGTCTTCGATTTGCTCAACAGTCTTACCGTGATACACGGAGAGAACATCAAGAATGTTTGAAGCCATGCCACTTGGTTTGATGATAGGTGTTCGCGGAGTAATCACAAGTCCTTGCCTTGCTTCTGCAACCACTTCATCAAGCGGTGCTGTTTCAATGTCGATGGCTTCACTCCGACATGAGTCGATGGCGGCAACCATTTTATTGCTGTGTTTAATCTTCATCTTCTTCTTCTTGTTGAACAGTGGTTGTGGTATCTCATCACCGATAGGGTGTTGACCCAACGGGTGATAGACGACATGCGTTCCACCTGTTTCATGGTTCTTCACAACGCGAGTCTTGTCAAGGTTCTGTAACTTGACAGCGTAGCAAACATGGGCTTGCATCTCTTCCATTGTCATGTCAACACTTCGTTCATCCACGCAATCGTGAATGGCTTTCGCGTTCATCGGTCGGTCTTCTGTTACAACAATACGCGTAGCGAATTGATGCTTGTTTTCATCGGGGTTCATTATGTATTTGTTTTTCATTCGGATTCCTCCATTGTTGTTTGGTCTTTCTCCTCTTGTTGAAGAGCGCGTGTCCAAAGACGCGTGTTTGATTGTGGTTGTCCGTTAGTGTATTCCCAAAAGATATACTCTTCCGTTTCGATTTTGACAACGAGTTGTTCACTCATTCAAATCACTCCATGATTTAATCTCCGCGATAACATCGTCGGGGATTGGTGAGTAAAGCCAACTGCTACCGTAGCGGTAACCATTGATAGCGGGTTCAAGACCTGCTGTTTCAAGTAGGTCTTTTTGTGTAATGAAATCGTAAGACTCACCCGACGCATCCTTGTAGCCAGCGAGGTATGCCTCTTGACAAGGAGTGCCAGCCTTCATGTCGTTGAGATGATAGCGTTGCCAAATGTAATGAACGCGCTTCATCAAAAGTGAGAAGCCAACGAGTTCACGGATAGTGTCAAGGTTCTGTCCCGCACTGATGCAATCAGTCTTGAGTCTGTTCCAAATAGTTCCACAGATGGAGAGTCGTGGACCTTCATCGACGACTCCAAGACGAACCTCAACTTCAACGAGGTTGTCTTTGATTCCGTTGTCGGTGTAGTCATGCTTTCCAAAGTCAAGCGTGAACCTCATTCTTCTTCACTCTCCATGTCAGCAACAATCTGCGCGTTAATCTTGGCAACTTTTTCATACATCTTGCGCGCTTCTTCATTGAAGTGTGGGTTTTCATACACCATGATGTGAGAGAAGTCAATGTCTTCGGGAGGTATCGCTTCATTCGATGTGAAGGATGCGCCGTCGTCATCAACACCAACGAGTTGTGTCATCAATGGAGAGTGGTCTATCCCAATTGACATACGCGGGTCACCTTCTTCTCTATCGAAAGGTAGTGTGACGATTTGCTTTGAACCATGTCGTGAGAATGACATCCATCGCGCCGCAGTTTCTTCTGCGGTTGAGCAATAGACAAAAGGCACAGCGAGGATTCCTTTTCGCATGATTGATGGGAGGTTATCAATGTCAGTAGCGTGGTAGTAGCGAGTCATTCTTCTTCCTCCTTTTCTATTCTGTATGTGGTGCGGAACAAAGGGCAAAACTCTTGATGGGCATGAATTAAATCCCAATCAATATCTTCTTCATTCTCAACAGGTGGGGTTTCATATCCACAAACGCAAACTCCGCTATGTTTCATTCTTCTTCACTCCGTAGTTGCTTGGTTTCTGCTTGGCATCCATAGCCTTCGTAGCATACCCATTCGTTTGAGTTAATGGATTGCGAATTGATGTGATGACAGTCAAGGCATGATACATACTCGCATGATTGACAGCCAATACTCTCATCATCACCATGATTGATACAACCACAGTCCAAGACTTCTTCTTTCATCCAACATGATTCACACACACAATTTGCAACAACATCTTTCAAGCATTTGGATGCTTCTGCTTCGCGCAACAATCGTGCCTTTCGGAATGACATCTTCCTCATTCTTCCTCACCTTTGAGTGCTTCAAGTCGTGCGATGATGTCTGCTTTGCGGCCTGTCGTTGACACACCAAGTGTTTCACAAATCTTTTTGAGTTGAGCAACTGTGTTTTGTGTGAGTCCATCCAAGTCTTCAATGATGGAGAGTCTGTAATCACCTTGTGCTTCCGCGATGTTACCGTAGTATTTTTTCTTCTTCAACAAGTAACTGCTTGTGCCTGTTGGTGTCTTGACGCGAATGTAATTCTTACATTGGCTCAAGAATACTTTGCCACCATTAAATTGAATGGTGGTTGGTGCATCAAAGCGTCGCCATCGGTTGCTGTTGTTCTTCATGTTCGCTCGCAGTTCAGCGAGTGCATCTGTTTCGTTTCGGGTTTGGGTTTCGGGTTTCATATTTTCACTTCCTTTGTGTTGTGCATCAAGCCTGTTGACTTGTGGACTAAGTGTGCTGGATTGATACCGTTAGTGTGGTATCGTATCTTGTCATGAGGTATTCCTGTCTCATGAATGAGGTTATAGAACGAGCGATAGTCACCGCCTTCTGTGTCGTTATAGACGAACATCCAAATGCTCTTGTGCTTCGCGCCTCGGAAGACACGACCAATCGTTTGAATACGAGAGCGCACATTGTTTGTGCCACTCATCATGATGAGTCCATCCATGTCGGGTGCATTGAATCCTTCTTTCAATGACTTACATGTGAGTAGGATGTCGGACACTGACTTCTCCCATCGCTTGAGTTCCTTCGTCGCGTCTTCACCATACTGTTGAAGTCGTCGCTTGAATGCTGGGTTGTTGAGTTCGGGGTATGTTTGATACATTTGTGGTGGTAGTGTAGTAAGACCGCTGTGATATACATGAGGATGAATACCAATGTCCTTACACATGCCGTTGAGTCTTTCGATACCGAAGATTGTTTCATGGAAGAGTGCATACTTCTTACCAATCTCATGAGTCAAGACTTGTTGAGCCGCGTCGAATCTGTTCTCCATCTCATTCATCAATCGCTTTCGTTCATTACAACGCGCTTGATATACACCTAAGTCTTTTGCCGCTTCTGCACCATCGCTACCACCAAGTGACCAGTTACCGCGAGCAAAGAGGTTGTTCGTGTTGCCATTTGCTTGAGCAATAGAAGCATACGCTTTGTGATAAAGTTTGGATATGCGCTCGGTCAAATCATCATACTCAATCTGCTCTTGAGTTGTCATGTTGACATGAACGACATGGAATGTGAAGTCGAGTTCGTCATCGCCGTTGCGTGATTGCTCAATGCCTTTAATCAAATTGAGATGGTAATGAATACCAACCTCGCAGTTCTCACCTTGACAGACAGAACCAGCAGGTGCAGTATTCATTTCGTGCATGACACAGACACCATCACTACGGTTTGGTGTTGCGCTAAGGAGAAGACAACCATCGCCTTGATAGTTGCGTAGTGTTTGAAGAGCAACCTCTCCACCTGCTCGGTGACATTCATCGAGAACCAAGAGAGTAGGTCTGCCCTTCAAGTGAGTGAGTGCTTGCACCTTCTTGAGTGAGAGGTAAGTAGTGATATAAACATCCTTGTTCGGTGCGCGTTCATTGTATCCACCACCGATACGACCGCAGGTGAGTTTCCACATACGAACAGTCGTTCGCGTTTGATTGAGTAGTTGCTTGGATGGCACAACGAATACGACAACACCATTGGGATGTTGATGTAACCATTGGTGCATGACAGTGATAGCGAGGCGGGTCTTACCCGAACCTGTTGCGGCCTTGACACACATTCGTGGGGACAATAGACCGAGCCATTTGTTGTATGCTTGTGCTTGCCATAGACGCGCACCCTCTTCCAACTGTTCACCTGTTCGATTCTTTGGGAGAGATGCTTTGATGTTGACAATGTTCTCAAGCGTCATCACATCGGTCGCTTTGCTTGTGTTCATTACAAGGTCGGGCATAGTATTGTCATCCATTACCGGCATAGTATTCATTGCATCGCCTCCTTCATGTCAGCGAGAAGGTTCTCCTTCTGTATGTATGTAAGCGTGGTTAGTATGCCAAGTTCAATGGTCATAGGGTCACCAAGCATACGAATCATAGCATCAAGACAACCACTGATTTTATCTTCAATTACTTTGTGTTTCATTTCATTTGTTTCATTCATTTGTTTCACTTCCTTTATTGATATTATCTTTTTATTATAATAGAGATATATACTATTATTGTTATAAGAAGAACATGATATTCGCGATAATCATTCGTGTTAGTATGCAGATTAGCGCGTGGATAGATACTCGTCATCGTAAGACAACCATGCAAGTGTCATAGTTGTTGCGATAGACGCGAGGTGAATGTGATGTGTTGCTTGAGAAGCAACGGATGATATGCCGAGAGTGCTAAGAGTTGCGCTCTCTCGACAGAAGAGAGGATATTATTTGACACAGGAGGAATGTTCTCAACCGTATGGTTGGCGGAGCGTCGTGTCTTTGGCTTATGACATCAAGAGAAACCGTGAATGACTTTCATTTAGGTTTCGAGTCATAAAAAAAAGGCGCGATGCATAGCCAACCCGACTATGCACCACGCCAATGAATGGGTGAAGGTTACGGTCCTTCAAACGGGTGTGGTTGATTGACTAATCAATCAAAGGGAGTCAAGTGAACCCAAGTCAAGAGAGCGGAAGTCCTCATCACTGATTTTGCTGGATGAGGTAGGAGTCCAGTCGTTCTTAACCAAAGGCCAATGCCAAGATTGTGCTTGACCACCGACAACTGCGGAGTCAGCAACTTCTTCGTTGATACCAATTTGAGTGCGGAAGCCTTGACGGAACTCTTCGGAAACAGACCAGCCGAAGCGAGCGTTCCAAAAGTTTCGGTCCGAAGCGATGATGACATAAGCCGCCATCTGTTCAGTCAACTTCTTGGCAACTTGGTAGTTACCAGCACCACAAAGTTCGGGAAACCAAGTGCGGGTTTTGTATTGCGTTCCGTTGGTGGCAGTCCAATTCTTGTTGCGCTTTGGAGCAACTGCGAGGATGTCAGCGGCAACCTTGAGAAGTCCGTTATCCCATTCTCTCAAGTTGATGAGGTTCTTGGGGGTCAGGGTTTTCTTACCGGAGAGGGTCATCTCGTAGCCTTCGCCGTTCTTGTTGGTGTTCAAAAGAACTTCTTTGGCTTGAGTGATTTGCTCGTCGGTTATACCTTGAATTGCGTTTCGCACTTCGATGGTGTAGTTATCGAAGACAAGAGGTTTGGATTCAGTAGCAGTAGCGACTTCTTCCTCTTCTTCTTCATCTTCTTCATCATGGTGTTCATCGGATGGCAAAGGACTCATGGCTGGCATGGTTGTTCCAAGTGCTGGCATGGTTGTAGCAACCGGACTCGGCGCAACATCAAAAGATGCTACGAAGTCCTGTAACTTCTCAAGCATTTGGAATGGATTGCATTCCATTCCACCGAGGTTCAACACAATAGAACCGCCGATTTGTTGGAGGTTCACAATGTCGTTCTTCTTGTTCGGTCCACTGTTACCGGCATAGTAGGCATCAATCAATGTGTTGGACACATCGCAATACTTACCGAAGCGCACTAAGAAAGTAGCGTTGCCAACTGACATTGACTTACCCGTTCCTTTCTTAGTCTTCACATTGGTCATTTTTCCATCCATCAGCGTAGCAAAGCGGGGGCCATCTCTTGTTACCATAGCACCCACCAATTCAGCACCGAAGTGGTTCAATTCATCGTTTCCATTTTCCGTTATTGTTATCATGTTAATCACTGCCCTTGTTTGGGCTGAACTTTCAGTAAGGTTTGCCGAGTCCTTTATAAGGGGTTCAGCCAAAATCGGGTTGTCGGCCTTTCGCGCTCTTGCCGCGAAGGAGAGCAAGAACGCGCGACAACCGTATGGTTGGAGCGAGCGCGAAGCATTCGACTCTCGCGACAACACGCGATGAAGTGAACGCGAAGCGCGACACTGCGAGGCTGTTTCGATTGCCTCATGTGCGATACGCGCGACACAGATGCACACAGCGAGTCCCTCGCGGTGTATTTGCCTCTCGCGTTAGCCGGAGGCGCGCCTCGCGGCGCGCAATTTGCCCTCCTTAACACCATGCGAAATACAGATATTTTTTTCATGGGACCAAAAAAAATCCCAGCCATGAATCTCGTCAACCGCTATGTTCAAGGGTATGGTTGTCTTCCCATTCAGTAATGCGTCCGAGCGTCCGTGTTGTTAAGTCGGTTCAAGAGGGTCTAATCCTCAAGGAAACCAACCAAAAAAAGAAGGATGCACGCAAGGCTAAAAGGGATGCGGCAAGGGAAGCCAAGAAGACTAAACCTTCTTCTCCTGTGCGCGTTACCGA
>TARA_R110000868_G_scaffold408293_1_pt1 | contig 15762 bp, 9 predicted proteins | sample TARA_R110000868 | Tara Oceans TARA_R110000868 (sample SAMEA4397489) | marine metagenome | biome: Polar Biome; feature: [SRF] surface water layer (ENVO:00010504); material: water (ENVO:00002006), including particulate matter (ENVO:01000060) such as... | depth 5 m | reverse complement strand
CTGGGAAAAGATGCTAAGAGCCTGGCATTTTCAAGAGATTCTGAAGACTTCATTATGGATGGAAGTATATTCAGTTTTACCGGTTTAATCGCTATCCCGGAAGCGGGAGAAGTACATTTCAGAAGTTCGTCTGATGATGGCTCAATCGTCTGGATAAATGGAGAAAAAGTAATTAGTAACGATTTCTATGGAGCCATTCCAGGGAACTCTCCTGATGGTAAAGTCATGTTTTTATCTCCAGGATTATATCCCATTGAAATTATGTTCTATAATGCCGGATGGAGAGATTATAGCGGTACCCGGGGAGAAGGAATTATTAATTTTACTGTTAATGGGGAGCCTGTAAATCCTAATACTCTCTACTCTGCAAATACAATCAATAGTACAATAGTATTCCCTTCAGCAGCAGAAAGATTGCGTCCTGAAAAAGGAACAGGTCTTGTAGGTCGGTTTTGGAAAAGACAAGGTGAGCCCTTATCCGGACTTGCGGGAGAAGGATTACATACGATCGCCAACACTCCTTCACATGGTATGTTCACTGCAACAAGGCTAAAATACTCAGGGAACGAACTCTTGTTGATGACCGACTGGCTGAAAGAAGACTCGTTAAACTTGCTAACATTCAATAATCCCGAAATTGCTAACATAGACGAAACTCTTTTCAGTTTTAAAGGACTAATCTCTATTCCAAAAACAGGTAATACTACATTCAGAATCTCTTCTGATGATGGAACCATTGTTTGGATTGGAGGGCAAAAGGTTATCGATAATGATGGTTACCGTGCCGCTCCCGGAGCAACTCCAGATGGAACCGGATTGTTTCTAGTTTCTGGTCTCTATCCTATAGAAATTTTCTACTACAATGGTGCCTATGTTGATGAAGAAGCTGGAACCCGAGGCGAAGGTATTTTGGAGTTTACTGTAAATGGGAAAGACGTAGATACAGCTACCTTATATACTGTTCGAGTTTTTAACTAATGAATATTTAACCTACGCTTAAAACTAGGCGTAAAACATTATAAAAAGGATTTGAAGGTAATGAATGTAACTTTTATCAGGCACTAGTTTAAATTTTTGATTTATGAAATCTGATTATCTGCCGCTACTTCTAATCTTGATCTCTTTTCATTAGTTCGGGCAACTAAACGAAATAAAGCTTCTCATTCGCTCGGGCGCTATAAAAGTGTGATTGTTACGATATGACCATAATAAATTAAAGTGAAGCTCAGGCTATCTCCAGATTCTATTTTCTACTTAGTCTTCTCTTAATTTAAGTATACCCTAAAGATGGTATTACTATAAATAATACAACACGTAGCAAATTAAAAAACCGCTTTTTTAATAGCGTTTGACATTATGAAATTATTTACTAGATTAATAGTGTAATATAAACACTTATTATTTATTCTATTTCATTTCTATCATATGAAAAAAGAAGTGTGTTAAAATAGAATGGATTTAATTATTGAAAAAGTTTAGCTGATAAATCAATAAAAAATGTAACGGGTTATACTCATGAAACATCCCCTATTCTTAATTATAATACTTTTTGGATTTTTTCAAATTGGAGTCTCTCAGGATTCAATCAAATCCGCGCCTGAAGGATTCGATCAACCTAAAGAAGGAATACCAAGTGGAAAAATCGAAACTATCACTTACCCTTCTAATACAGTGGGTAATGATAGACTTGCGACCATTTATACACCTCCAGGTTACTCAAAAACTAAAAAGTATCCGGTACTGTATCTACTGCATGGTATTGGTGGAGATCATGAAGAGTGGTTGAATGGAGGAAATCCTCAGGTCATTCTTGATAATCTGTATTCTGAAGGCAAATTAGAACCAATGATTGTTGTAATGCCCAATGGTCGTGCCATGAAAGATGATCGAGCTGAAGGCAATATTTTCGATCCTGAAAAAGTAGAGGCATTCGCAGCTTTTGAAAAGGATTTATTGGATGATCTTATTCCTTTCATAGAGAAAAATTTTCCAGTTCGGAAAGATTCGGAACACAGAGCGTTGGCAGGATTATCTATGGGAGGCGGACAGTCATTAAATTTTGGTTTGGGAAATCTTGATGTATTCAACTGGGTAGGTGGATTTTCTTCTGCCCCAAATACTAAGGCTCCTGAAGAATTAGTCCCTAATCCCGAAGAAGCCAAAGAAAAACTTAAGCTGATTTGGATTTCATGTGGTGATGAGGATGGGCTAATGAATTTTAGTAAAAGAACCAGTGATTATTTGGAGGCCAATAACGTACCTCACATTTTTTATGTAGAACCAGGTGGGCATGATTTTGAGGTGTGGAAAAATGATCTGTACCAGTTCACTCAACTGATTTTCAAGTAAAAGTTTTACTTAACTAAGTCTAAAGCTAATGAAAACTTTTTATCAGGTAGGCAGTCTGTTTATAATAGTATTTATACTAACTATAGTAGGTTGTACTGATAATCACTTTGAAAGGATTGATTCTTCAAAAAACCCCATGAAACTTTGGTATGATAAGCCAGCTATCATATGGGAAGAAGCACTTCCGGTCGGTAATGGGCGATTGGGAGCAATGATTTTTGGTGGTGCAACCCGTGAGGTTCTACAGCTAAATGAAGAAACTGTATGGGCAGGCGAACCCGGGAATAATATTCAGCCTGCAATCAAGAGCCACCTACCTGAAATCAGGCAGTTAATTTATGATGGGAAATATCAAGAAGCTCATGAGCTAGCATATAGGTATCTACCATGGGATACTGAAGGGAAAAGCAATTACGGAATGAGTTATCAAACCGTAGGAAACCTTGAGATTTTGTTTGAAGATACATCCTCACCAGTATTGGATTATTATAGAGCATTAGATATTTCAAATGCAGTATCTACGGTTTCATACTCCCAAAATGGAGTTAGATTTAAAAGAGAAGTTATTTCGTCCTTCAAAGATGATGTAATTGCAATAGAAATGACTTCAGATCAGCCGGGAGCACTTTCGTTCACATTAGAGATGAATAGCCCACATCAAAAACAAAATACCATTATTCAAGATGGAGAACTGCATTTTAATGGCACCTCAGGAGATCAGGAGAATAAAACAGGGAAGGTGAATTTTACAACCATTGTAAAGCCAAAGTTTCTTGGAGGAACCCTTAGTAACACTGATAGTTCTCTAGTTATAAAAAATGCAGACAAGGTTACAATTTTTGTCTCAATAGGCACGAATTTTAAAGCATATAATGATATTAGTGGAGATGCAAAAACCAAAGCTTCAAATTTATTAACTACTGCTTTTGATAAGAATTATACTGCTATGAAAGAAGCTCATAGTGATATATATGAATCCTATTTCGATAGAGTTGAACTTTATTTGGGGAGTACCGACTCTGTAAATAACTCTACTGAAATTAGATTAAATCAATACAGAAGTGCAAATGATCCACAGTTAGCAGCATTGTACTTTCAATACGGTAGGTATCTTTTAATCTCGAGCTCAATGCCCGGAACTCAACCTGCTAATTTACAAGGTATATGGAATCAGAGTTTAAATGCTCCATGGGATAGTAAATATACAGTAAACATTAATACGGAAATGAATTATTGGCCCGCAGAGGTTACCAATCTTACCGAAATGCACGAGCCTTTATTCGACTTGATAAAGGATTTATCTGAAACTGGGAAGGAAGCGGCGGCACAAATTTATGGAGCTGGAGGTTGGGCAGCACATCATAATACCGATATATGGAGAATTTCAGGAGTTGTGGATGGGGCAGAATATGGTTTGTGGCCAAATAGTGGAGCTTGGTTAAGTCAGCATCTTTGGTATCATTATTTATTTACTGGAGACGTAGAGTTTTTAGGAGAGATTTATCCAATCCTAAAAGGATCATCCCTTTTTTATAAAGATATATTACAGAAAGACCCGGAACACGGATGGCTGGTAGTATGCCCGTCTATGTCTCCGGAAAATACACATCCAAAAGGTGTAATGATTTCCTGTGGCACTACCATGGATAATCAGTTGGTGTTTGATGTGTTTTCTAATGTGATTGAAGCTACTTCAGTGCTGGGAATTGATAAAAGGTATGCAGATAGTTTAATTACCATGAGGGAACAACTTCCACCCATGCAAATTGGTAATTGGGGGCAGCTTCAGGAGTGGATGCAAGACTGGGATCGGCAAGATGATGCACATCGGCATGTTTCTCATCTTTATGGAATTTTCCCATCAAACCAGATTTCACCGTATCGAACCCCTGAATTATTCGAAGCTGCTAAAACATCGTTAATCGCTCGTGGAGATGAATCTACAGGGTGGTCTATGGGATGGAAAATAAATCTTTGGGCCCGTTTCTTGGATGGAAATCATGCGTTAAAACTTATTTCTGATCAACTAACCCCTGCTATTCAGTCATCAGGACGTCCGAGAGGCGGAACATACCCGAATTTATTTGACGCCCATCCGCCGTTCCAGATTGATGGTAATTTTGGTTATACCTCAGGTGTTGCTGAGATGCTTTTACAAAGCCATGATGGAGCTGTACATCTTCTCCCTGCACTACCGGATGCCTGGAGTAATGGTAGTGTTACAGGGCTAAAAGCTCGAGGTGGATTTGAAGTAGATATTAAATGGAGTGAAGGCGAGGTAGATCGTGCTATCATTAAATCTGAACTGGCTGGTAATCTTAGAATACGTTCATATGTTCCATTAATAGGAAATGGACTAAAGGCGGCATCAAAAGAAAATCCCAACCCACTATTTAAACTACCATTAGTAAAAGGGCCTGTACTAATCAATTCTGATGCAAACATAAGATCACGACTCCAAAAAGTGTATGAATATGATATTTCAATGGAGAAAGGGAAAACTATTGAGTTGAAGAGAAAGAATTAATAATTAAAAACTAAAAAGCATGAAACGTATCCAATTTTCAACCTTGTTAATGTATATCTGTGTCTATTTTTTTGCACAGAATGCTCAAGTTGTAAAAGCTCAAACTGCAAGAGTTCCAGTATATTTAAACTCCTCATATACTTTTGAAGAGAGGGCTGCAGATTTAATTTCTAGACTAACATTAGAGGAAAAACAGAGCTTGATTGGTAACAACATGCCTGCCATTCCTCGTTTAGGTATACGTTCATATAATGTTTGGAGCGAAGCATTACACGGAGTTTTATCGGGAGCAGATCCAAGTTCAGGACTTCAGGGACCAACTTCCTTCCCAAATAGTGTAGCACTAGGTTCAACATGGGACCCTAAACTAGTACAGAGGGTAGCAGAAGCTATTTCTGATGAAGCTCGTGCTATTTTTTCAACGGGTACTAAAGGCCTTACTTATTGGTCACCCGTGGTAGAACCAATTCGCGATCCGCGTTGGGGAAGAACAGGAGAATCTTATGGTGAAGATCCTTTTTTAGTTTCTGAAATAGCATCGGGTTTTGTGAAAGGGATGACGGGAGAAGATTCTGAATATCTAAAAACTGTACCCAGTGCTAAACACTACTTAGCAAATAATAGTGAGTTTGATCGACACGTAAGTAGCTCAAATATGGATAGTAGAGATATGCGAGAGTTTTATCTTTCACCTTACAAAAAGCTTATTGAAGAAGATAATTTACCCTCCATCATGTCTTCTTACAATGCAGTAAATGGAGTGCCAACTTCGGCAAGCCCTTACTTTTTAGATACTATCGCCCGCAGAACCTATGGACTGGATGGATATATCACCGGCGATTGCGCATCCATTTTAGATATTTATACTGGGCATTACTATGTGGAGACAGCCGAAGAAGCTACCGCACAAGGTTTAAAAGCCGGAGTGGATAGCGATTGTGGTAGCGTTTACCAGCAGAGTACTATAAGTGCTTTAAATCAAGGTTTAATTTCAGAAGCGGATATCAATCGGGCACTATTAAATATTTTCACTATCCGAATGAGAACGGGTGAATTTGATGGATCATCATCACCATATGCACAGGTTTTACCAAATATTGTTAACTCACCATTTAATCAATCTTTGGCACAAGAAGTAGCTACAAAAACACCTGTTCTTTTAAAGAATAATACGCCTTCGGGAGGTAGCACGCAGGCGCTTCCGCTTTTTCCAGGAAAATTTAAAAAAATAGCTCTTCTTGGGCCTCAATCTGAAGAAGTAGAACTAGGACCGTATTCAGGCAGACCTGAAGCAACAAATATGATTACACCTCTGGCGGGTATTGAAAAATATCTTAAAGGAAATGGATATGAAACCGAAATTGTACATAGCTCCGGAGCAAACACAACAAGTAAAAGTAATTTACTATATGTAGCCCGTTTTGAGCTTCAGAAGGCTGATGGAAGTATCAAAGAATATGATGCAACCAAATATAGCTTAGCTTCAGAGGGAATTACGGTTGGTTCAGGAATGGGTACAATTGAACAGATTCGAACTATTGATGATAATACCTGGACTGCTTACGAAAATATCGATTTGACTGACGTTGATAGTATGTCAATTATGGTAAATATTCCTACGGAAGGCGGGATTATTGAAATTCGTGTAGGTTCTACGGATGGAAATTTAATTGGCACTTTAAATGCTACCGCAGCTGCTGGAAGACCAGTTGGAGGTGTTTACGGCGGTGGAAGTATGATGAAAATCAAAGTAAATAAACTTGGAGTTACTGAGCCACAAACTTTGTATTTCTCATATCATGCACCAACAGATACTCCTATCGATGATGCTACTATAGAAATGGCAAAAAATGCAGATGTGGTTGTTTTGTTTGTTGGAACCGATGAAAATACAGCAACAGAAGAAGCTGACAGACTCACTTTATTGCTCCCAGGAAATCAGGTTGAGCTCATTAAAGCTGTGGCAGAAGTAAATCCTTATACTATCGTGGTAATGCAAACGCTGGGAAATGTGGAGGTTGAAGAGTTTAAAAACTTAGAAAATATTCCGGGAATTATTTGGGTAGGATATAATGGTCAGGCTCAGGGTAATGCAATCGCACGTATTCTTTTTGGAGATGCAAACCCTGGTGGGAAGTTGAATGGCACTTGGTATAAAACAGTAAATGATTTACCACCAATTACTGACTATACACTTCGAGGAGGCCCTAATAAAAACGGAAGAACATTCTGGTATTTTGATAAAGAAGTGAGTTATGAGTTCGGGTATGGACTTTCCTATACCACATTTAAGTACAGTAATTTCAAAATTAGTAAAAGCTCAATTACACCTCATGATACCTTTACCATTAGTGCCGATATTACAAATATAGGGAAGTATGATGGCGATGAAGTGGTACAAGTTTATATGACTACACCCGATAGTCCGGTTGACTGGGAGCGCCCAATTAAAAAGCTAAAAGGGTTTAAACGTGAATCTATCCCAGCGGGGCAAACTAAAACTGTAAATATAGAAATTTCTGCTTCTGATCTATGGTTCTGGGATATTGATAGCGACAAAATTACCTACGATAAAGGAACCTATATTTTCGAAATCGGGACTTCATCCGAAGACATAAAAGGAACTGTGAGTGTTGAAATGAAGGGTGAATTTGTACCAGAAATTAAAACAGTTGTTGCTCGACCTGAAAAAGTAGTTATGGAGAAAGGAAGTAGCACTCAGGCTGGTGTTACCGCAGCTTTAACAGATGACAGTTTTTATGATATTAAAAAAGCAACTGTCATGTATTCCAGCAATAACCCTTCAGTAGCAACTGTGGATATTAACGGAATAGTAACTTCAAAAGGAACAGGTATTGCTACCATTACAGCTTCAGTAACCATTGATGGAAAAACAAGATCGGATAGCTTTCCGATTAAAGTTATGCCGAATTTGAATGTTGCTTCAATCATAGTAGACAAAAAAGCTGTTCCTGAGTTTAGTGGAGCGGTTACTCAGTATAGCTATCTGATGAAAAAAGACTCAGATAAAGCACCGAAAGTAGAAGTTAAACCGGTTGATTCATCTGTTTCGGTTGAAATCACCCAGGCCAAATCTGTGCCCGGTTCAGCAACTATTTCAGTGGTTGATTATATCACCTTAGACAAAAAAGAATACATCATAAATTTCGGTGTGGTATCAAAAAGTGATGAGTTCCAGTCTGGAAAAATTGGAAATCAGTGGGAAATCATACGAGAAAACGCAGATAACTGGAGTCTTTCAAAAGAACGAGGGTCACTCCAAATTACTGCGGAAAAAGGAGACATTTCAGAAGCAAATGATAGTGCCAAGAACATCATCCTTCAAAGTGCCAATACTGACTGGACCATAGAAACTAAGCTTGGATTCTCAAGAAAACCTTCAGGTATTACTGAAAACGCTGGAATTATTGCCTACCAAGACGATGATAATTATGTGAAACTAGTATATGGTGGCACTTTTGGAAGGCGCGGTAGTTCAGGTGAACAACCAGGTAGTATAGAATTAAAAGTAGAAAGTGGCGGATACCAAGTTGCTTTAGTAAATCTGAACTTAGAGGATCTTGGACTAGACTTAAATGCACTTACCTTGAAATTGGTGAAAAATGGAGATTCATATACCGGTTCCTTTTCAGTTGATGGTAAAGATTTTAAAGAAGTTGGTAAAGTAAATGTGCTACTTAAAGATATTCGTGCAGGGCTAATGGCATTAGACGGGGAGTTTCCTGCTCAGTTTGCACGATTCAGAAGATTCTTTCAGTCAAATAATGATGCCTCTACACCTTTTGAGGTAACTTTTGATTATTTCAACATTGAGAACAAGGGAATAAAATGATCACTAAGGAGTAATTTATTTTATATCGGTTTCGGACTAAATAAGAGTGACAAAACTAAGCAAATTAAAAAGGTAAACATAAAATCAAAGTAAAAGCCATGAAAAAACAATCAATTATAGTGTTGCTAATGTTGCTGGGTTTAAGCTCAATGAGTATCGCCCAAACAAGTAAAGCAGAAGTTAAACAGAATTTCAAACCCTCACCTACTAACCAAAATGGGAAAGAATATCCCATGGTAAACTCAGAAGGTCGTGTACGGGCAAAAGTTTTTGCTCCTGATGCAAAATATGTGCAACTGGATATTGGCGCGGTGAAGTACGACCTCGTTAAAGATGAAGAAGGCTTTTGGATCGGGGAATCTGAACCACAAGACGAAGGCTTTCACTACTACCAGTTAAATATCGATGGTGCTTCTGTACCTGATCCAGGCAGCAAGTACTTTTATGGTGCTGGTCGCTGGGGAAGTGGAGTGGAAGTTCCCGCTTATGATAACGAAAAGTATGCGTTCAAAAATGTGCCTCATGGAACCGTAAGCGAGCATATTTTTTACTCAGAAATAAACGAAAGCATGAAGCGCACGTTCGTATACACTCCTCCCGGATATGAAGAAAACACAAACAAAAGATACCCGGTTCTTTACTTGCAACATGGTGGTGGAGAAAATGAATTCGGATGGCCCAGCCAGGGTAAAACAAATCTCATTATGGATAACCTTATTGCCGAAGGAAAAGCTGTTCCTTTCATTATTGTAATGAGTGATGGAAATTGGTTCCGCCCGAGACCTCCTGTAAATGAAGAAGAAGATGGGGAAGAAAATGAAGAAGAGGAAGAGCGCCCACGTCAATGGCCACCACAAGGCTGGGCCGACGGTTTCAAGAATACCCTCATCAACGAAATCATACCAATGATTGATAAAAAATACCGAACCATTGCTGACCAGGATCACCGTGGAATGGCAGGACTTTCTATGGGTGGAATGCAAACCCGTGCCATCACTCTACCAAATTCAGATGTTTTCTCTCAGGTAGGAATGTTTAGTGGCGGAAGCATCAGCCCTGAAGATGTGGAAGCAAATCCTGAGTTCAAGGAGAATATTGACCTCCTTTTTATAAGTTACGGAAGTAGTGAGCTTGGTGGAGGAAGAGGCTTTGGCGGAGACCCAAAAGAAAATACTGACAAGCTTGGAGAAATGGGGTTAAATACACATTTCTACGTTTCTCCAGAAACCGCGCACGAGTGGCAAAGCTGGAGAAGAAGTCTGTATGAATTCGCCCAACTTGCATTTCAGGACTAGGTACTATCATGAAAAAATCTCTTACACTCATCGCCGTATTATTTTTTGCTACTTCTCTGTGCTTTGCACAGGGAAGTGAGCAGGAAATAAAAGAAGACTTCGTTCCTTCTGTATTAAATCAGCCTGGAAAAGAATACCCAATGGTTAATTCCCAGCGATATGCTCGTTTCAAGGTAGAAGCACCGGATGCTGAAAGCGTTGTTGTTAGTCTTGGGCTTGGTGGACAAGGTGGAACGAAACTTACAAAAGGTGAAGATGGATTCTGGACAGGAACAACTGCAGGACCTATGGATGAAGGCTTTCACTATTATCATTTAACAGTAGATGGTGGAACGTTTAATGATCCCGGCGCTCAGAATTATTATGGTTCAATCCGATGGGAAAGCGGTATCGAAATTCCTGCACACGATCAGGAATTCTATGCTCTGAAAAACATACCGCACGGAAACGTTCAACAAATTCTTTTCCCTTCACCCAGCACAAATATATCAAGAAGAGCATTTGTTTATACTCCTCCGAGATACTATAAAAATCCATCAAAAAGATATCCTGTCCTATATTTACAACATGGATGGGGTGAAGATGAAACTGCCTGGTCTAATCAAGGGCGTGCAAATCTGATTATGGATAATCTTATAGCAGAAGGTAAAAGTGAACCTTTTATTATTGTTATGACTTACGGAATGACTAACGAGATTAAGTTTGGTGGTTTAAGGAACTTCGATATCAACCCTTTCCAAACTGTGCTCGTTGATGAACTTATTCCCTATGTAGATGCAAATTTCAGGACCATCGCAAATCAGGATAATCGTGCTATGGGAGGTCTCTCGATGGGCGGTATGGAAACAAAAACCGTTACACTTAATAAACCTGAAGTGTTCTCACATTATGCACTTTTAAGTGGAGGCACCTATGCTCCGGAAGACATAAAAGATAAGTCTCAAGTAAAGCTCATTTTTCTTAGTTGTGGTAGCAAAGAAAGGCCTGAAGCAGTTAATAATGCTGCAAATGCATTAAAAGACGCAGGCTTTAATGCAGTTTCTTATGTTTCTGAAGGTACTGCTCATGAGTTCCAGACATGGAGACGAAGTCTATACCAATTAGCTCCTCTTTTATTCCAGGACTAATATGAAACAGGTTTTATTCTTAACACTGGCTTTCCTATTTGGAACCAGCTCGTTTTCTTTAGGGCAAACGAGTTCGGTTGTAGAGGATTTTAAACCGTCTTCGGTAAATCAGTCCGGCAAAAAATATCCAATGGTTAACTCCGAGGGACGTGTGCGGGCTCAAATCTCAGCTTCTAACGCCAACTTGGTTCAACTCGATATTGGGGGGGTAAAATACGATATGGTGAAAGATGAAGCCGGTCTTTGGACCGGAACATCGGATCCTCAGGATGAGGGCTTTCATTACTACCAGCTGAACGTGGACGGAGCTTCCGTTCCGGATCCAGGAACCAAGTATTTTTATGGTGCTGGAAGGTGGGGAAGTGGGATCGAAATTCCGGCATACGACAAACAATTCTACTCGTATAAAAATGTGCCCCACGGCACGGTAAATGAGCATATCTATTACTCAGAGCTAACAGGGTCGTTCAGGAGGGCATTTGTTTATACTCCCGCAGAATACCGGACTAATCCTGAAAAAGAATTTCCGGTTCTCTATTTACAGCATGGTAGTTTCGAGGATGAAACGGGATGGTCTTCTCAGGGTCATGCCAATCTTATTCTTGATAATTTGATTGCGGAGGGTAACGCTGAGCCTATGATTATTGTGATGGAAAACGGGTATGCATATAAGCCAAACCCATCGGGTCAGGGGCGTCCAATGTCTGTATTTGAAGGCGTACTAATCACTGAGGTCATTCCAATGATTGATTCGGAATACCGTACGATCTCTGACCGTGAAAACCGCGCTATTGCAGGACTTTCGATGGGTGCTAATCAAACCATGCGAATTGCCATGAATCATCTCGACAAATTCTCGCATTACGGCGGCTTTAGTGGTACCTCAAATTATCCAAGCAGTGATCCGATTGATACGAAAACTTTTCTTAATGGTGCCTTTGATGATGGAGATGACGTTAATGAAAAACTGAAGGTACTATGGCTTGGAATGGGTACAAAAGAAGGGGAGCCTTTTCCAGGTTCTATTGGAGCGTTCAAAGAGATGTTGGATAAGCAGGGAATTGAATACCACTACTATGAATCTCCCGAAACCGGGCATGAATGGCAGTCATGGAGACGTTCTCTTTATCAATATGCACCTTTGCTATTCAAAAAATAGATTTTTGGTTTTGATCCATCGGCAGGCTAAATACAACTCTATACATCTGAATATTTCATGAAATGTAACATTTTAATTTCCATTATACTCGTGGCATTACTTTCATTAAATACTGCCTACTCACAAAGCTCTGATCCGAATTTCCATATTTATATAGCTTTTGGTCAGTCAAATATGGAGGGTTTCCCGGGGCTTGAAGAAAAGGATAAAAACTATGAGAACGAACGATTTCAGGTATATGCTTCAGTTGATTTTTCGGAGCTTGAACGCCAAAAGGGGACCTGGTATACGGCCAGTGCTCCGCTATGCCGACCAAATAGCGGGCTGAGTCCTGCAGATTATTTTGGAAGAACTTTGGTGGAAAACCTTCCCGAAAACATTAAAGTCGGTATTGTTAGTGTCGCCGTAGCAGGGAGTAAAATTGAGTTGTTTCAGAAAGACAATTTTCAGGAATATGCATCTACTGCACCTGATTGGATGGAAGGCATCATCAAAACTTATGATGGAAATCCGTATCAATATCTGATTGATAGAGCTAAAGAGGCTCAAAATAAAGGCGTTATAAAAGGAATATTACTTCATCAGGGTGAATCTAACACCGGAGATGAAGAATGGCCGGAAAAGGTGAAGGGGATTTACAACAATCTGCTTGAAGATCTTAATCTTAACAGTGATGAAGTTCCATTGCTGGCGGGAGAGGTTGTGCATGAAGACCAACAGGGAGCATGTGCCAGTATGAATGAAATTATCGGAGCGTTGCCTCAAACCATTCCAAATTCTTATGTGATATCTTCATCTGGAGCTCCGGCACGGCGCGATCGCCTGCATTTTACTCCAGAAGGATATCGAATACTTGGAACAAGATATGCCGTTCAAATACTGAAATTAATGGGCTATGATCGGGAAAATATTAAACTACCCGAGAATGTTTCTGAAATTAAATAAAAACAAACTCTGAAAAGTATGAAGAAGTTTATCCTCTTATTTTTAGCTTTCCTACCAATTACTGTTGTTGGTCAGCAGGTTATCCCTTTATACCCAGCAGAAGTACCAAATAACCTAACCACAGGCTCAGACACTGATCCCCGGCCCGGCTTCATTAGGAAAGTGATTACTCCAACACTTGAAATATACAGGCCGGATGAAAGTAATGCGACAAACGCCGCAGTAATAATTTGTCCAGGTGGCGGGTATAGCGTACTTGTATTTGAAGGCGAAGGAGTAGGTGCCGCTAAAGAATTTGCCCGAAACGGAGTTACTGCTTTTGTTCTGAAATACCGGTTACCGGAAGATACCCTACAAGTAAATAAAACAATTGCCCCTCTGCAGGATGCACAGCAGGCGATTAAACTGGTTCGTGAACGGGCAGGTGAATGGGGCTTAGATGGAGACAAAATTGGAATTATGGGCTTTTCGGCAGGCGGACACCTTGCCTCCACAGCTGCTACTCATTTCGATGAAGTACACATTAATAATCCAGAAGAAACCAGTGTGCGTCCTGATTTTCAGATTTTGATTTACCCTGTTATAAGTATGCAGGATGAACTAACTCACCAAGGCTCAAAAAATGAACTGCTCGGAGAAAATCCATCACAGGAAATAGTGGACTTATATTCAAATGACTTACAGGTCACCGAAAACACTCCACCGGCATACATTACCCACAGCGGAGACGATGGACTCGTTGTAGTTGAAAACAGCATCCGATACTATGAAGAACTTCTCAAAAATAAAGTAGCTACTGAACTGCATCTTTATCCTACAGGAGACCACGGATTTGTTCTGCGGGAACCTATCGAAGAATGGACTCTTCCTATTTTCAGATGGATGATAAGCATGGAAGTAATTCCAGAATCTAAAACGAATTAAGAAAACAAAATTCTATTAGCCATGAAAAAAACAGCTCTCTTTTTAACAATCTTGATTCTTAGCAGCGGAATAAGTTACGCCCAATGGGGTGGCCCGGTGTTTGAATCACCAGTAGTACACGATGACAATACCGTAACATTTAGCTATCTGGCCGCTGATGCTAAAGAAGTGAAACTAAGCGGGCAGTTTATGCAAGGACTGGCTGATCTAACTAAAAATGATGAAGGTCTCTGGTCGGTCACCGTTGGTCCGATTGATCCGGATATGTATCCTTACAATTTTATTGTGGATGGTGTTAGCGTAGCAGATCCCAAAAACAGTATGAAGTTTCCAAATGAAGGGTTTCAAGCCAGTATAGTAGAAGTTACCGGTGATGAGCCACTCGTGCATACTATTCAGAATGTTCCTCACGGTACGGTTTCCTATCACTTATACACATCACCAGAATTGGGTGAACGCCCTTTGGTTGTGTACACTCCGCCCGGATATAATGACAATCCAGATAAGGAATATCCTATTTTATATTTATTGCACGGAACTACCGATACCGAAGAAACCTGGACCAAAGTTGGCAGGGCGAATATCATCCTAGATAACCTGATAGCAGAAGGGAAAGCAGAACCGATGATTATTGCGATGCCGTATGGTCGTGCGTATCCAGTAATTAGTAAGTCATCTGGTAGCCTCAGGGAATGGGAAAACCTTCAGGAGTTCAAAAAAGATTTTATGAATAACCTGATGCCTTACGTGGAAGGAAATTACCGGGTGAAAAAAGAAGCAGAAAGCCGTGCTATTGCAGGGTTCTCGGGTGGTGGTGGAACCAGTTTGTACTTCGGGTTAAATAATACCGATTTGTTTTCTTGGGTAATTGGGTTTGCGCCGGGGATGCGTGTAGATGAGATTGAACTAAATAATGCTGACGCCTTTGAAAATCCGCAAGTAACCAATGAAAACCTGAACATGTTTTGGATGGGTGTTGGTAGTGATGACTTTACCAAACGCGGTATCGATCCATATACGGAAGTACTGGACGAAAAAGGTATTGAGTATGAATACTTTATTTCGGATGGTGGCCACACCTGGATGAACTGTAAACTCTACCTTTCTATGGTAGCTGAACGTCTTTTTCAGAATTAAGGAAATTTGGTATTGATTTAATTCCTGAATGTGGGGCAGATTCTTCAGTCTTCATTAATAAATACAGAAACAGACTGAGGTCTTAAGGTTACCGTTCCCGAGCTGTCTATAGTCAGTATTTCAGGAGAAACGGCATCAGGATTTTCAAAGGTATTAATGGCATCAATTCTAGGGGCATATAGAGATTCTGCTTTAATATTAGCAATTGATTGTCCAATCAAAGATAGGTTGATCGTAACCAGCTGATTCGGATCTACATTGGTATCCGCAATAATAACTCTTCCCTGATCATCTGGGCTATATTTGCTCCCTTAACGCGTGGCGAGTCGAGTTAAAATTATTAATTTCCGAACTCTAATCGAAGCCTGTGCTGAACTCGATTCAGTATCCGTTTGAAACGATTGATCTTTACAAAAAGGATGCCCTCACCTAGATTGTAAACTCTG
>TARA_R110000868_G_scaffold315755_1_pt1 | contig 15763 bp, 15 predicted proteins | sample TARA_R110000868 | Tara Oceans TARA_R110000868 (sample SAMEA4397489) | marine metagenome | biome: Polar Biome; feature: [SRF] surface water layer (ENVO:00010504); material: water (ENVO:00002006), including particulate matter (ENVO:01000060) such as... | depth 5 m | reverse complement strand
AAGTTTTGGAAGGAGAACGCCAATGGCTTCACAACTCACTGGGCCAGTCTATATTGTAGACGCCCGCAGATCACCTCAAGCAAAATCCGGAATGGATTTGAAAGATGTTCAAGCTCCTTACCTTGGGGCTTATCTCGTTCGAAAAATGCTGGATAATTTAGGCATCCCCGATGACGAAGTCGATGAAGTCATTTTTGGCAACACTGGCTCACCGGCTAAGTATCCAAATGTTGGCCGTGTTATCGCACTTGAAGCAGGACTTCACAAAAGTACCAGCGGTTACACTGTTCACAGAAACTGTGCATCAGGTATGGAAGCTGTTTCACAAGCTTTTTTAAAAGTTGCGAGTGGAAGAAGCGATGTGATCGTTGCCGGTGGTGTTGAGAATATGTCTCAAATGCCTTTGATTTATTCAAAAGAGATGACTGATCTTTTTATGAATGTCATGAAAGCAAAAACCATGGGGGATAAGCTTAAGGCCCTGGCCGCGTTTAGACCTCCCCATCTTTCACCGATCATTGCGATTGAACAGGGACTCACGGATCCCTTTTGCGGATTAAATATGGGGCAAACAGCTGAAAAGCTTGCCCGCGAATTTGATATCTCTCGCGAACAACAAGACACCTTTGCTAATCGCTCACATCATCTTGCTCTTAAGGCGCAAGAAGAAGGTCGCTTCAAAGATGAGATCGTTCCTTTAGCTGTGGGTGAACGCCTTGATAAAATTTTAAGTACTGACGTTGGTCCACGTGCTGGCAGTACAGTGGAAGGGCTTGGCAAAATGCGCCCTTATTTTGAAAAGAAATCGGGTACCGTCACAGTTGGCAATGCTTGTCCCATCACGGATGGTGGCTCGGCCATCGTTTTCATGAGTGAAGCAGCTGTCAAAAAATACAACGTAACTCCCATTGCTCGCGTGGTTGATTATCATTTTCATGGACTTGAACCAGAGCGAATGGGGATGGGGCCTCTACTTGCCATGGACGGAGTATTTCGTCGCACCAATATGACTTTGGAGCAAATGGACTTAATTGAAGTGAATGAAGCTTTTGCTGCTCAAGCCTTGGCCGTACAGATGGCCATGAAAGATGCAAAATTAGCAGCCCGCTTTGGTATTGATAAAGCATGGGGTGAAATCGCTGATGAGAAGTTTAACGTCAATGGTGGTGCCATCGCTTTAGGTCACCCCGTTGGTTCAACTGGCAGTCGCTTGGTTGTGACTTTAGCCCATGAGCTTAAGCGCAGAAAAGCAAAGTACGGTGTAGCTTCTTTATGTATTGGCGGAGGCCAAGGCGGCGCCGTGATTATTGAAAACTTGGTTAAATAATTTAAGGAAGAATATATGTCATACAAACGTATTAGCTATGAAGTAAAAGATAAAACCGCATGGGTTGGCTTTGGTTTTAATTGCGATAAATCCATGACCGTTCTTGATGAGCAGAGCTTGATTGAGCTTAGAGAAATCGTCGAGCGTCTTCATGTTGAATCTTCCAAGCTTGAGGGTGTGATTTTTCACTCTCATAAAGACCGTTGTTTCTTGGCCGGCGCCGATATTAATTTGATCGACTCCATGAAAACGGAGAGTGAAGCCGCTGATGGAGCAGAGCAGGGACAACAGATTTTTAATCGTATTGAAGATCTATCGATTCCTACAGTCGCGGCCGTACACGGTGTGTGTGTTGGCGGTGGCACTGAGCTGGTTCTTTCTTGTAAAACAATTATCGCGTCAGATGACGACGCTACAGCGTTTGGGCTGCCAGAAGTAAAGCTTGGACTGATTCCTGGCTTTGGTGGCACTTACCGTATGCCAAAGCGTATCGGTCTTCCGGCGTCCCTTGATCTCATCCTCACGGGAAAAATGGTTAAAGGCTATAAAGCTAAAAAGCTTGGTCTTGCTGACGAGACGTACCCAAAAGAAAACCTTTTAAAGATGGCACCTAACTTCTTTAAAAAACCTAAGAAGAAAGAATCTCTAAAAGATCAATTAGGTCACTTCGCCGCTGATAATTTTTTATCTAAAAAGATTATTTTTCAAAAAGCGCGCGAGAATGTTTTGTCTAAAACGAAAGGTTTTTATCAAGCTCCGCTTAAAATCCTCGACGTGATGGAAGCAGGCATGATGAAAGGGCGAAGCTCTTATCTCTCTAGTGAAAGCCAGGCCTTTGGTGAGCTTTGTGTCGGTGAGCAGTCAAAGAACCTACGCCATATTTTCTTTATGGTTGAAGAAGCTAAAAAGTATCCAGGTCCAGAAGCTTCTGGTAGCGCTCCAAAACTTAGGCGTGGTGCCGTGCTCGGTGCTGGAACCATGGGGGGCGGAATTGCTTGGCTTATGGCCGATAATGGCATGGCGCCTTTGATGAAAGACCTTAATCCCGATGGACTTGTGCTGGGTCTTAAGCAGTCTTCTAAAAACTTTGCAGAATCGCTTAAGCGCCGCAAGATGACGCAAGATGAGTTTGAAAGAAAACAGCGCTCGATCACTTGTCAGCTTGATAATGAAGGCTTTGATAAAGTTGATCTGTTGATTGAAGCCGTCGTTGAGAATATGGACATTAAGAAAAAGGTGTTTGCCGATACAGAAAAATATGTTCGCGCCGACGCTCTTTTAACTTCAAACACTTCATCTTTAAGTGTTGAAGAGATGTCTAAGGCGCTTGAAAAACCAGAGCGCTTTGCTGGACTTCATTTTTTCAATCCTGTCCACCGTATGCCGCTGGTTGAAATCATCACGCACTCAAAAGTGTCTCCTGAAACTCTAAAGGCCCTTTATGAGTGGGTACTAAAAGTTAAGAAAACCCCAGTAATCGTCAAAGATGGCCCAGGCTTTTTGGTTAATAGAATTCTAATGCCTTATCTTAATGAAGCCGGCTTCTTGCTGGAAGAGGGCGTTTCAGTAAAAGACCTTGATGATGCTTGCCTAAACTTCGGTATGCCAATGGGTCCTTGTAGGCTTCTAGATGAAATCGGAATTGATGTAGGTGTTAAAGTCGCTCATATTCTTCACGAAGGACTTGGCGATCGCGCCATGGCCTCGAATTTCTCACAGAAGATGGTCGATAAGAAATGGCTTGGTAAAAAATCTAATATTGGATTTTATAAGTATGATGAAAAGGGCAAACCGGCCGGAGATAATGAAGAGCTTTCTTCGCTCTTACCAGGTAAGTCTAAAAAAATGAGCGAAACTGATATTCAGATGCGTGTGTTCTTGCCCATGATTAATGAAGCTTCAATTATTTTAAGTGAAGGCATCGTTGATCGCGCCAGCACGGTCGATCTAGGTCTGATCTTTGGTATTGGCTTTCCTCCATTTAGAGGCGGGCTACTTAAGTACGCTGATGGCGAGGGACTTGATCGTATACTAGACGCGCTTGATAAATATGCGAGTGAAGTTAATGAGCACCGCTATAAGGCGAGTGACTTTCTTAAGGACTTGGTACAAAACAAGAAGAAGTTCTACGAGATCTAATGCGTAGAACTTTATTTCGTTTTTATTTTCAGACCATCTTTTTATCCCGTCAAAGACAAAAGCTTTTACTTTTGGCCTTAGCGGGTTTGTTCATTTCTAGTTTTGCTCTCCTCGTTCTTCAAAGTGCTATGGGAGGGCTTCAGAATAAATTAATGGAGCGCTCTAAATATGTTGAGGGGCGTGCGGTACTGGTCGGTCAAAGTAGTGCCAACTCGACAGATTTATCTAAGCTTTTACAACTTCTCTCTGATCACGAGGTTTTGGCCATCCCTGAATATGAATTAGAAGTTTTAGTTCAAGCGGGTTCGTATTTATCGGCCGCAGTGATTCACGGTGTAGACGCAGCTGCTTTGCCTCCATTTTTAATTGATAAAGAAGCGGCTATGGATGAAGCAATTCTTCCTTATGAGCTAGCTTCCAGAATTGGAGCCGGCCCATCTGAACAAATTCGCATTATTTCTCCTGCTCATACAGATTTTTTTCTAACGGAAGTACCAAGAAGTATTTCAGTTCGAGTGGAGCGCTTAATTGCCAGTGATGTTCCAGAGGTCGATGCTATGCACTTGTGGGTCAGGCAAGCTTCACTTTTTAATTTAACCCGCGAGCGAACAGTTAATCGTGTTCGACTCTATTCGGATCTCTCGAGTGAAGCTAAGCAAAAGCTTAAACAGCATTTTAGCGACTGGAAAATTCAGACTTGGGAACAGCGCCATGAGACCTTAGTCTGGGCACTGGGGCTGGAGACCAGTGTGATGGTCTTTCTCTTTACCGTCATGTCTTTATTAGTCGCCCTATGTATTGTTTCTGGCCTATTTCTCTTTTTTGATAAGATTAAGTGGGATTTAACGGGGCTTTGGATCCTTGGTGCATCGAAAAAACGATTGGAGCACTCCAGTGGTTTTTCTCTCATGGCCTTGAGTTCGACTTCTTGTTTACTCGGGATTATCTGTGCTTTTGTATTCCTCAAATTATTTTCTATTTTTGGACTTGAGATTCTGCCCGCTGTTTTTGTTGATCGTGAGATTCCCATTTATATAACGGCAACAGGTCTGCTCACATCATTTTTGGTTCCATGTTTAATTTCTTGGATCTTTAGTCTTTGGAGCCTTAGACAATTTCACCGTTCGCAAGATCACTTGGCCTTGATCCGTTCTGCTTGTTAATTTTTTCTCAGCGCGTGGTGCGATATGCTCCCGATATTTTGACCCTGGTTCACTCATAGACTTGATGTGTTAATCAAGTAACACTTTAATAATATGTAAAATTTTCTTGGCCTAAGTTTTGCTCTACCTTGAAGAAACTTAAGTATTCTTGGAGGAATGATGAAGAAGTTGGCTGTCTTGGCATTAATTGCCATGAGTGTTGTTGCGTGCGATTCGATGAAGGGAGACCTTTCCGTTAAAAATGCGATCACTGTAGAGAAAAAATCGGGCTTTCTTGGCAGAAAACGTGAAGTTGTAACCATTGAAGAAGGTGAGTACGAAGCGGTTTTAAATCCAACATCAAAGACTAACGTTAATCTTGTTATGAAAGTAGATGGCAAAAAAATCAAAGTTCCATTTGCCATTGAAGAAGGCACGAGACTTCCTACCTATGATGGACAATTACTTGTAAGTTCAAGTGAATCAGGTCAGCCCTATGATTTAAAAATTGATACGAGTTCTACTAGCTCACGCTCTGGACGCTATTCTAGATCTGAGTCGTGTGTGCTTCGCTATGAAAGTGTCTATCGCTGTCATACAACACCCGGTGAAACTGAATGTCGTGATGTGCCTAGTCCTTCAAACTGTTCACGCGATGATGATGGCGTAGTAACTTGCACAGGTAATGACACTCGTCAGGTTTGCCATACTCGTCCAGGAACAACTGAATGTGGTTATGAGAATGTTCCAGTCTACGGATCACAAATCGTCGATTATGAAGATGTAACAACTTATACTAATGTTATGGCGTCACTACTTGAAGGTTCAACTTCAATGGCGAAGTTTAGACACTCAAGATCAAGTACATCGAGCCACTCTGTTGGCAGTGGCCCGTGTTACTAAATTAAATTTTTAAGTTTTTAAGTCCGGCAAAAGCATTGTTTTTCATGGCCTGTGGAGGCGGTGCTTTTGTCGCTCTAGAATTATTATTGCCGCCACCGATTCCACGTTCGGCATAAGAAGTCGCCACGCCTTGGCCATCATCTTTTTTAAGTGACAACGATACTCGTCCGCGCTCAAGGTCAACACTCATCACACGAGCATTCACTTCTTGCCCAACTTTTAAAACTTCAAGAGGATTGTCGACGAATTTATCGGCCATCTGAGAAATATGGACAAGGCCATTCTCTTTAAGCCCGATATCAACGAAGGCACCAAACTGTGTGATATTTGTCACAACACCGGGATACCACTCGTTTTCACCAAGATCTTTTATACTTGAAATATCTTTTCTAAATTCGAAACTTTTAAATTCAGTACGTGGATCTTGTGATGGGGCACTTAAAGACTTAAGAATATCTTTATGAGTAAACTCACCAAGCTCGCTTAAAAGCTCTTTGTCCGATTCAAGTTTTTTAATGAGATCGCGATCTTCCTTTAGCTTTGTAAGATCAGCTCCATTTTTCTTTGCCCAGTTTTCGAGAATAGGGTAACTCTCGGGGTGAATAAACGTAGCGTCTAATGGGTTTTCTCCGTTATAGATACGAAGGAAACCGGCCGCTTGTTCATACACTTTAGGCGAAAAGCGCGAGACTTCTAAGAGCTGAGCACGATTTTTGAATCCACCAATTTTCTCTCTATGCTTAACCACATTGTCGGCCACACTTGGCCCGATACCAGAAACAAAAGAGAGTAGAGGAGCTGAAGCAGTGTTTAGATCAACGCCAACATAATTCACGCAGCTCTCAACAACACCAGTCAGCTGTTTTTTAAGTCTAATTTGATTCACGTCATGTTGATACTGACCAACTCCGATAGACTTTGGATCAATTTTAACTAGCTCTGCTAAAGGATCTTGGAAACGTCTGGCAATAGAGATAGCACCGCGAACTGTCGGATCTTTGTCGGGGAATTCCTTTCGGGCAATTTCACTGGCCGAATAAATCGACGCTCCAGCTTCAGAGATCAGCGTGGCCATGGCCTTGCCATCTTTGACGGCCTTAACATTCTTTTCGACGAAGTCGAGTGTTTCGCGACCATAGGTCCCATTACCAATGGCAATATGGGTAACTTTAAACTGTTCAATGATGGCATCAATCACCATGGCCGATTTTTGGATATCTTGCTTTGGTGGGTGAGGATAAACAACCGTATCGACAACAAATTTGCCAGTATCATCGACAACGGCAACTTTAACGCCGGTTCTAATTCCTGGATCAAGTCCAATTACGGCCTTAGGTCCAAGATAGGGTTGTAGCAGCAAGTTTTTAAGGTTTACGCCAAAAACATTGATGGCCGATTCATCGGATACTTTTTTAAGTTCACCTTTAACTTCAAGGTCAAGTGATGGGTGAATGGCGAGGTTGAGTGCCTTTTTCATGCAAGTTTCAACGAAGTCGCGACAACCGATTTTAGAGAGATCAAACATCTCAGCACTAATGGCCGGTAGGGCCAACTCTTCCGGGAAGACCACTTCAACTTTAAGGACCTTTTGAGTCATGCCACGGCGTAGGGCCAAGAAACGGTGGCCGTGTTTCGAGTCAGTAAGGTCTGAAATTTTCTGCTCATACTCAAACCAGTCTTTGTATTTGGTATGATCGGCAATTTTCTCAGCATCTTTTCTAAGGCTTGAAACAATCTTTGCTTGTGACCAATAATCGCGACGAAGTTTTTCTTTAACTTCAGGGTTGTGAGCGATCTTTTCCATGATAATGGATTGAGCTCCATCGAGTGCATCCTTCCAGGCGGCAATTTTATGTTCCTTATTGATAAACTTTGTCGCGTACTCAGCTTCAAGTTTATTCAGATCAAGCTTGCCCGTCATAATCATTTCGGCCAGAGGAAGAAGGCCAGCTTCTTCGGCCATCTGACCTTTAGTTTTCTTTTTAGATTTATAAGGAGCGTAGATATCTTCAATTTGAACTAAAGTTGAAGCGGCTTTGATTTGCTTTTCAAGCTGCGGCGTCATCTTCTCCATTTTTGTAATGGTATCTAGGACGTAGGCGCGACGTTTTTCGATTTCAATACATTCTTCATAGGATTCTTGAATCGCTTGAACCTGTGTCTCATCTAGTCCGCCAGTCATCTCCTTTCTGTATCTGGTGATGAAGGGGATAGTGCACTGTTCGTCGATTAAGAGCTTTAACACGGCCAAAACTGATGGAGCTTTGATATTGGTTTTAGAGACGGCATAGGCGATTGCTTGTGTATCCATTGTGGTGGTCATTTCTTCCCTTTGAATCTAGACTATTTTATCGAGAGAAAACGATAATCAGTTGCGCCTTGCTTGACAATATTTAGCTGGAGAAAGTTGTCCAATGACAGAAAAATTGAGTGATATTGTCATCGGTCAGGGGATAGCGGCCCATGCTTTTTTATGGACTTACGCTCAAAAGATCAAACAAGGTCATTTAGACCAAGCGCGTAGCGTGTTTTGGATAAAATCTCCCATAATTCCAACTTGCTCATTGACATCCACTTCTCTTGTTTCTTGCGCCGGTTTGCAATACGGAGTCAGTGATCTTGGAGACAAACTTCTAAAAAGCTATGAACTCTTCGTACATCTTTTTTCAAATTTTAGTGGCGTTGAAACGGCAAAGCAAAAACATCTTGCCCACGGTGATCTCGATAATTTTAAAAAGCGCTATGGCGATGCCCCCGATTCTTGTTTTGTGATCGCTAGTCATATTTTCCTGAGAGAACTTGAAAACCAGTTCACAAAGATCCTATCAGATCGTCTTGTGATTAAGACTGATACTTTTATTGAGGCTCGTGATAACTTCGCAAGCTTACAAAGTGGCGACATATTGCCTTTTCACCGCTGTTATCTCGCGCTGGGAGCAGGCAATGTGCTTCTTGGTCGAATTGATCGAACCAGAGCAGTGGCTGGGCAATACGCCCACGCTAAAGCATGTCTTGGAGATCAATCTTGGGTCATTTCTAAAGGACCCCATAATTTAATTTATAGGGCCAGTGATCAAACTCTCTTGGTAGGAAGTCTAGATGATAAAGACGATGAGCTTGGTTGGCCTTGTGTTGCTCCAAAGGCTAATCAACTCAAAGATATTCTAAATATTTTTGAGATGAATCTTCCAATAAATTTAACTTGGAAAGTGGAAGCTGGTGTTCGCCATAAAGGGCAAAAACGCCAGCCTTTCTGGGGTAGTGTTGGAGCTAATCTCTATAGCGTGCATGGACTTTATAAAAATGGTTATAGTTTGGCATTTTTAGCGGCTAAGGATTTACTGACTTAATCTTGGCACTCTCGACAGATGGTCGCCTCAGGTCTGGCTTTCAATCTCTTATCGTCAATTTTATCACCGCATTCGAGACATTCCCCATAAGTTCCAAGCTCAATTCGCTTGAGTGCTGTTTCAATTTGCGTTAGCGCCAATTCGATATTTCTTTTCGTGCCTAAGATCATTTGTTGCTGGGCCATGGCATCCATTCTGGAGAGTCTCCCAATTGGTTCATTCAGATCAACTGGTTTGCTCGATTCGGACAGGGAGCCAAGCTCGCTTTGAAGTTTGAGTTTTTTTGCTTCTAGTAACGCCTTAAACATTTTTTTCAACACTGGTTAGTAAGATTTGAAAAATGATGGGTGCGCCAGTGAGCTCTTGATTCACTAATGTGTGCAAATATTCGTGTATCGTCTTAGCTTCTTCGCCTTGCTCTATCTTGGCCGCGACATTGCTGAGATTAAAAAAATACTCGGCAGTCGTTTGTGGCGTAAAGGTGGTGATGACGTCGAAATGATCAATCTTCTTCTTGCTAAATCCTAAAAGCTGAAGTTCTTCATCAAATAGCTTCACATCATCGTAAGCTGCTGGGAAACGTTTATTATATTCTTCGCCAAACTTATCGCTTAGACCTCTGATGATATAGGAATCATAGATAATAATCTTTCCGCCAGGTTTCAAACACTTCTTAGCTTGGGCTAAAAAGACTCGCTTTTTAAACCAATGAAAACTTGAAGCGCAAAAAATAAGATCGAAGTGGTTGGCAGGAAAGGGAAGATCTTCAGCACTGGCCACTTGGTAGTTGATATTTTTGTGTTCACTAGCGTGATCGAGCATGCTCTTGGAAGTATCAATCGCTTCAACTTTGTCAGTCCACTCGGCCAAGGCAAGGGATGATTGACCAGTTCCACAAGCGACATCGAGGACACGCTCATAGCGCGTCTTAGGATTAGACTTATGCAAGTACTCTAGGGCCTTGGCGTGAAAGCTTGGCCTGGTTAAGTCGTATTGACTGGCTCTGGTGGGATCGAGGAAGTAGTTCTTCTTGGACATGATTCATTATAGCGGCATTTGCCAGGCCATGCACCACTCATCTCAAACCGATCTTATTCAAAACTGAATAAATACCGCTGGTATTTGCTTAAGAGTTGGAGCGTTTCTACGCCTGTGTTAGCCGATAGATGATTTGGAACAACTGTAAACTATAGTTGACAGTTGTAATTTTAAAGGATATACTTAAATGCAGAATCTACCGCGAAAGGTTCAATTCTATAAAACGTTTGATGATAAAATTCCTGCACAAAGCTGGCTCGATTCATTAAGAGATATTGTCGCGTTAAGTAAGATTCTTACCCGGTTGAAGCGGCTGCAACTTGGAAACTATGGCGACTATAAATATCTTCGCGATGGGATCTATGAACTTAGAATAAAGCATGGGCCTGGTTATAGAGTATATTATGCTAACGATGGTATCGACATAATAGTTCTATTACTCGTCGGTGATAAGTCGACTCAAAAGAAAGATATCATGACTAGTATTAGGTATTGGAATGATCATAAAAAACGGAGTCAAAAATGAATAAAAGTACTTCCTTTGATTCCTACCTTGAGCGTCGTCTTAGTGATCCTAAATTAGCCTGCCAATTTATTATTCAAGCTATTGAAGAGAATGACTCTGAATACCTAAAGGTCGCTTTAGGTGAGATTGTTAAGGCCTATGGTGTTTCTGATATAGCTGTACAAACAGGATTGACCAGACAGACTATCTACAAGATGCTTTCTAAGACAGGTAATCCAACCCATAAAAACTTGATTGCTATTCTCGATAGCCTTGGACTTGAACTTACTGTTAGGACAAAGAAAAAAGAAGCATCGTAACCATCGAACGGCAGCTTACTTTATTTTCGAACTTAAAAATTCATTTCTCAGGTATGTTTGTTGAAGTAAAAAAGAAAAGATGGTGGCTTGAGGCAGAGTTGAACTGCCGACCTACGGGTTATGAATCCGTCGCTCTCACCAACTGAGCTACCAAGCCATATACTTTGAAAAAGTCTGCGTATCTTAAATAAGGGTGGATTGTCTGTCAACGGAAGTGATAATTAAAAAAGATGAAAAGTATCCGAAACCACAAGCTTTTTAGCCGACTCACGCACCATGTAGGTGAGTTTTGGCAACGTACTTGTGGCCTTCCAAGTGGCTGCGTGGTGGCCTTATCCGGTGGTGTCGACTCAACACTTTTACTTTCGGTAGTGGCGGCCCTTGGCAAAAGGCACGGATTTTCAGTGCGCGCTGTTCATGTCGATCACGGCACCCAAGAAAAACAAATTAGCATTGAAAAGAATCTTAGAAAGCTCTGTAATGATCATGGGGTTGAGCTCTTAACTCTTAGGGCCCAGTTAGATTTAATGTCGTCTAATTTTGAGGCGAGTGCCCGTAGTATTCGACTGCATTTACTAAAACAAAATCTTAGGCCCGGTGAAGTCATGGCCTTTGGTCATCATATAGATGATTCGCTCGAGTGGTCACTGCTGCAATCTCTTCGTTCTTCAACACTAAGGCCATCACTGGGGATTCCATTGATTAACGGGCGCAAGGTTAGACCCTTTATGTGCTTATCACGGGCCCAGATTCAATCAATTCATAAGAGGCTGGGTCTTTGGGCCTTTGAAGATGCCAGTAATAGTGATGAACGTTTTGCGCGCAATCATCTTCGCCGAGTCATCTACGAAGAGTTTGCTGGTCGCTATCCGAATTATCTCAAGCATTATGTTAATCGCTCTAACGAGTTGGCGGCAAAGCTTGGTGTTAGTGCGTTTGTAGAGAGTGCAGTGACGATTAAGCGCGGTAGTGGAGTCACGATTATTTTTGGCGAACACCTCGAGCAGGCCATGCCACAACTTCGAGATGAGTATTATAAACTTTGTAGCCAAGGTAGAAGTAGTAGTAGTGCTGAATTAGTGAAAATTGTGAATTCACTAAAGGCCGGTCGAAAGGGTCCTCACACATTAAGTGGTGGCGTGAAGGCCTGGACTTTTTCTGGCCAGATCGTCTTGACCACAAAAGATGGCGAGCAGCGTTTAAATAAACACTGGCATATAACTTCTCAGATTCCTGAGCTTTCTGATTTATCTTCCCTAAGCAATCATGTCCCCTTAGTCGCGGTTTGGAATGCTCCCAAATGGCTTTCTAAACAAGCTTTGAAATCCCACCCGCTAGTCCCTGGTAGCGAAACTTCTAACGTCGTGCTTCTTCCTTGGTCGCGCATGGTCAAACTGAAACTCAAGAAAAAGCTCAAATTACAGTGGAAATCACTGAATATTTAGGCCTTTTGTTGCTTCTTTGGCGGCCTCTTCGTACAATAAATCACTAGTTTTTCTCAAGGTTTGAGAAAGAGCAGCTCTTAAGGAAGAAGAATGAAACCACAACAAAAGACTCTAACATTTTGGCTCGTCGTCATCTTGATGATGGCCCTACTCGCAAAAGTCACGCGCGAAACAGGCGATGATTATAAGAAAGTAACTTACCCAGATTTCATCACGGCGGTTGAGTCAGGCAAAGTAAGAGACGTTACCTTTAAAGGTAAAAATACAATTATCGGAACTTATACTGAAAATGTCGGCGGTAAGGATCGCTTCAAGCTTACTGGCAATACCGGCGATGTTACTTTTAATCTTCTTAGAAAAAATGGCTTAACTCCAGAGTATGAAGAAGAAGAAAAACAAACTTTCTTCACATCACTGCTTCTTAACTGGGGCCCGATGATTCTTCTTATCGTGATTTTCTATTTCTTCCTTCGTCAGCTTCAAGCTGGTGGTGGCAAGGCCATGAGCTTTGGTAAATCAAAGGCTCGCATGCTGACTGCCAATGATAAGAAAGTAACATTTGGCGACGTCTCGGGTGTTGAAGAAGCTAAAGAAGAACTAGCTGAAGTTGTCGACTTTCTAAAAGATCCAAAAAAATACACAGCACTTGGTGGGAAAATCCCTAAAGGCGTGATTCTAGTCGGTCCTCCCGGGACTGGTAAAACACTTCTTGCTCGCGCCGTTGCCGGCGAAGCCGATGTTCCATTTTTCAGCATCTCTGGTTCAGACTTTGTTGAGATGTTTGTTGGTGTTGGTGCAAGCCGAGTTCGCGACCTTTTTGAGCAAGGTAAAAAACACGCTCCATGTATTATCTTTATCGATGAAATCGATGCCGTTGGTCGCCACCGTGGCGCCGGTATGGGTGGCGGACATGATGAGCGTGAGCAGACTCTTAACCAACTCCTGGTTGAGATGGATGGATTTGAAGCCAATGATGGCGTGATCTTGATTGCCGCTACAAACCGAATCGATGTTCTCGATCGCGCACTTCTTCGCCCTGGTCGTTTTGATCGCCGTGTGATGGTGGGTTCTCCCGATGTTCGCGGACGTCTTGGAATTATTAAAGTTCACACTAAGAAAACTCCACTTGCTGAAGGTGTTAATCTTGAAGCTATCGCTCGCGGTACTCCAGGTTTCACAGGAGCTGATCTTGCTAATCTTGTTAACGAAGCGGCCCTCAATGCAGCTCGTTTGAACAAGAAAATGCTCGACAATAGTGACTTTGAATCTGCTAAAGACAAAGTTCTTATGGGTCCAGAGCGTAAGTCGATGGTGATCTCTGACAAAGAAAAAAGAGTGACTGCTTATCACGAAGCCGGACACACTCTTGTTGGTATGAATCTTCCGCATACAGATCCAATTCACAAAGTGTCGATCATGCCTCGTGGCGGCGCACTTGGTGTAACTCAAACTCTTCCTAACGAAGATATGCTCAACCTAACCAACGAGCGCGCTGAAAACTTCATCGCTTTCTTGATGGGTGGACGTTGCGCCGAAGAGTTGGTGTTTGGTGATATTACCAACGGGGCATCAAACGATATCGAAAGAGCAACTTCACTTGCCCGCAATATGGTTTGTAATTGGGGCATGTCTGAAAAGATGGGACCAATCAATTACCATAAAGCTAGCACCAATCCATTCGGTACAAGTTACGCGCCTGAAGATTTCTCTGGTTACTCAGAGCGTACGGCCGAAGCGATTGATGAAGAGATTCAACGCTTTGTTCATAAGAACCATCAATTAGCGGTCAATATTCTAAAAGCTAACCGTGAAGCGCTTGATCGCGTGGCCGAAGGTCTGATGATTTGGGAAACTCTTGATATTAACCAGATCAAAGACTTGATCGCTGGTAAAGATATTGGCGTCCCTATTACTGATAAGAAAAAAGCTGAGGCCTTAGCTAAGGCCCAGGCGGCCGAGACGCCAATTGTTGGCGGAGATGATCCAGTTCCAGCTTAATGAAGTCACAAAGTACAACGAGCTTTAAGTTTATGGGGGTCTTAAATTTGACCCCCAATTCTTTTTCGGATGGGGGAGAACTCCTGCATCAAGCTGATCTCGAAGTACGTGTTAGGCAGTGGAGTCAAGTCGGGGCAGACTTTATAGATCTTGGCGCTGAATCAACGGCCCCTATGAACCAACCCATTAGTCATGAGCTTGAGTGGCAGCGTTTAAGACCGGCACTTGAACTTAGTAGTGAAAGTCTTCCAGTCTCAATTGATACCTATAAAATTGAAACGATCACAAAGGCCATAAGCTTTAAAAATATTTCTCTTTGGAACGATGTCTCTGGTCAACTCGGAGCGGATCTTGAAGCTGTTTTGAAGCAAAATTCAAAGCTTCAAAGTGTTTTTTGTCACAATCTCGCACCTAGTAGAGTGTTGACTTCAAAGCATATGGACTATGTCACCCAAGATGATATTTATCATAATGTTTTTGAGCACTTTGCAAAGGCCCATGCTTGGTATTTTGAGCGACAACTGACGCCACCATACTTTGATTTTTGCTTTGGCTTTTCTAAAACGTTTGAGCAAAACTGGCAGCTTTTAAAATCTCTGCCAAAATTCATTAGCCACTTTGAAGCAAGTTTCGGTCGTCAAAAGTGGATCGTCGCAATCTCACGCAAATCCTTTCTCAAGCGACTTGCTAGCGATAAAGTTGACCTAGGGGTCAAAGAGCAGACAGAATATATGCAGGCTCAATATTTAACCTGGCTTCAACATAACCTTTCGCCGCAAACTCATATTTTAGTTAGGTTGCACGATCCGGCCTTAGCCTATACGTTTGGTAAAGTAGGAGAGTTCTTATGAGACAATTTCTTATCGCCATCTTGGCATTTTCTTTTTTAACCGGCGCTTCATGGCTTGATCTTGAAATTGATCAAAGTCTTGAACTTAATCAAAAGATTGATCTGATCGCTACAGATGGTGCTCCCTACGTCTTAGCCAGTGGAACTAAACTTCGTTTCGTTGAGAGTATGAAACTTATTCTCAATGCTTGGTTGTATGTCTTTGAACAAGAATCTTGCACTAATCTCGGTCGCAGGAGTGAGCTTGAACTGCTAACTCATACAAATGAAGATTACGAGTATGGGGTTGAGCTCGATGATAATTGTATGGTGAATATTTTTCTAGTAACTGAAGACCTTTATAAAGATGCCATCGTTACAAAGGGCTTATGAAGTTAACTCGCATTGTTCTTCCAACATCGAAACCACGGCAATTAGTTGGCTTTCTCTCCGAGTTCTTAGATCTCGAAGTGATTGAGCACAAAACTAATTATCTGATGAACTTCGGTTCACTCGAACTCTATGTGGTGGACGATGAGAAGGTTGATCAAGGAGCGAGTACTTCACTAGAGTTTCAAGTCGACTCTTATAATGAGCTCGATGAACTGTGGCAAAAATATCAATTCACACTTTATCGCCATATCGATAATCCGGTTCAAGGCGCAGTTGCCCCTCATGAGAAGGATGGACGTCATCAGTTTGAAGCGATTGATATCGACGGGCGCTGTTGGCGCTTTGTGTGGCAGGGACAAGCATGAGTATTAAAA
>TARA_R110000868_G_scaffold19400_7_pt1 | contig 15766 bp, 16 predicted proteins | sample TARA_R110000868 | Tara Oceans TARA_R110000868 (sample SAMEA4397489) | marine metagenome | biome: Polar Biome; feature: [SRF] surface water layer (ENVO:00010504); material: water (ENVO:00002006), including particulate matter (ENVO:01000060) such as... | depth 5 m | reverse complement strand
GCAGAACCATTCACCATCACCCCACCTAGTTAGTGAGAAATGTTCGTGATTTTTAATCTTGTTAATGTAAAAATCTGCTTCGTAGTTTCTTATTTCCATTTTATAGCATTTATTATATGTGTACCCACTGATTAACGTAGTTTAATACCTCATCATATGAGTGAAAAGAAGTGACTTTAGAACCTGATAGCAATTCTAACCAAGAATTACTTTTCCAAACACCTCTACCACCTTGAGGTACTATATTAGGGTGTGGTATGTACATTAAAAGTTCACCACCAAAATAACCTGCAATGAATGCATCGCCACCACCTGAAGAAATGTGATGATTAGAGTTTGCTAAAAACATCATTTGGATTTCATTATATGTTTTATTAGGGTACTCTTTTAAAACGTCCCCAATATATAAGACATCTGGGTGTTTACTACGTATAAGTTCTATGTCACCAATGTTGGTAGTCCTAACACCAGTGTCACGTTGATATTTAGATTCGTTAGTTTCGGGTGGTCTTATATACACGATTTGATAGTAATCTTTTAATTTTGTGAATAACATGTCTAAAACATCAACTGGAAAATAGCTAAATAACCCCTTATCCCATTCTATAGTATTTTTATTATTTATAGTTAAAATCGGTTTTTGGTACGTAAAAACTGAATTTTCATATTGCAGTTTTAGTGGTGGTGGTGTCCAACCATTTTGAGTGAAATTAGGTTGTGAAAATTGATAATATTGTTGAATTAATTGGTTCTCACTTGGGATGTCCCAAACATGTCGTAGTTCTTCTGTATGTGCAGGTGAAAAATAAAATAGTGAAGATGAACCAATTTTACCTTTAGTAGACCCAAGAGTTTTATTTAGATAGTTATCATAAGCCCTAGGTAAAAATATACCTAAAGTATAACCAAACTCATGGAAAGATTCGATGTGATTTAAATTTAATTTATTCTCCATTTTTAGGTGTATATGATTTATTACAAATTCCTTGATAATCGTTAACTCGTTTCAATTTAGACCACTCACTTCTTAAAATACCTAAAACTGTACTATCTAAATATTCACCACATTTATGTATACAGCTACGTTTAACACCTTCCTTGATAAACCCAACGAAAATTGCAGATTTAAAACTAGCTATATTATTAGATAACACTTCAGTGTCTATACGGTTCATATTTAACACCTCAAAACCAAAATCAACACCTGCTTCCAAAACTGGTTTAGAATACCCACACCCTCTATGTTGTTTAAACACATCATGAGCAGAATCATATCTTCTATTCACCCAATCTATGTTTTGAATTTTATAAATACCAACAATTTCATCTTTGGTATTCTTAGCTTTTAATATCATAGTATTGGATGGGTTCAACTTTTCGAACCATTTTTCTTGGTCTGAATCATTAACAAATGTTATGTTATGTGTACCAAACCAACTTTCATTTTTAAGTTCTTTTAAAAGTGGTAAATCACACTTTTCAATCTTAAATAAGGTAATACCGTTTTTGTGAATGTACATCTTACCAACCTTCTTTAATACAGTCTACAATATATTGTCTATCTTCATCACCCACCCACCAACCGACAGGTATTGCAGTTAATCTACCCTTAATTGAGTCAAGGTTTGGTAGGTCTGTTCTGAACTCTCTCAGACACGAGTGGATGTCGTTACGCTCGTGTACTTGACTAGTGACTATGCCGCATCGCTTCATATGTTCTGCGAAATTATCTTTGTCATCAACTAACATTGAATAAATCCAATATGCTGATTCCATTCGGTCATCACGTTCTAACAACGTAACACCTTTCACACCTTGCAGCGCTTCATCATAGAACTTACCGTTAGACTTATGCTTGTCTATTACATTAACCTCAACCTCAACCAAGTTAGCCATACCAATTGCCGCAGATACATCATTCATGTGGAATTTGAATCCCCATTCTGGAATGTCAGCTTCACACCTGAAGTCCTTTCTGTCAGACTCTCGGTCAATACCGTACCACCTCAATAACTTAGCTCTGTTATACAACTCTTTGTGGGGTACTACTAGCGCCCCACCGTCTACCGAGGTAAGGTGTTTGATAGCTTGGAAACTGAACGTACAGATGTTACCATGTGAACCGAGTGGTTTACCGTTGAATTTACTACCCAAAGCGTGGGCGCAATCTTCAATAATAGCTGGTTTGAAGCCGAAGTTCATTTCAGCCTTATGTTGGATTTCCTTTAACTTATCCAAATCCATTGGGTAACCTCCCCAGTGAACCAAGAAGATAACCTTGGTCTTAGCTGTAATCTTTCTAGATAAGTCATCCAAGTCCATGTTTAAAGTTTTTGGGTCAATATCAACCCATTTTATTTTCATGTTGTTGGCTAGGATTGGGAAGTTTGTTGCGGTACACGTAAGCGGTGTAGCCAATACTTCATCCCCATCCTCAATACCAGGAAACGTAGAATTAGAGCTAGTCGATTGTAACGGCTTCTTAAGTAAATGCAAAGCCAAGTGCTCCGCAGATGTCGCTGCGTTACACGTAACGGTATAATCATTCTTGAAAACCTCTTTCAGTTTATCTTCGAATTCGTCAACAACAGGTCCTTGACCTATAAACCCAGATTCTAAAACTCTGGTTGCAGCCAAAGGAGCCTCCTTTGACATGTACACTTTGAATAGTGGTATATTTCTTTTTTCTTCCATAATTTATATATCTATTTTTTTACCGAATCCTCCATCGTTATTTAGCTGGATAAATGGTTTTTGAATCCATTTATTTTTTGGTATCTTACGGTAAAGTTTATCTAAGAACCTGAAATCACCACACTTATAAGCGTCCCATCTAGTCTCATCTTTCCATTTTGAGTGAAATAGAAAGCATGGTGACCCTATACCACCTAAAGTTGATATCTTTATATTAAAGTGGTTTCTATTTGGGAGTACTCTTCCATCAGGGTACCTCATTTGCCATACCAACATTGTGTCCTCGTCAACGATATTACCTACAATCTCTTCTATTACCGTCTCATCTAGTAACATGTCATCATCATCTAAGAACAGTATATAACCATCCTCAACCGCATCTAACAATTCGTTACAGTATAGGTTATGTGGTGAGAACCAGAAACTCGGATTATTAGGGTTAATAGAAGTATCGTTTTTAATGACCTCATCCCTATCAATCTTTATCTTATTTACGTCAGCGACTTCATTGATATATTCCAAATCATTATCATCGTCATAACATACAATATGATTAACATTCTTATACGTTTGACCAGTAACCGATTTAGCGCAAATGCTAAACCCATTTGGACGACCAGACGTTCTGGTCAATATATTTATCTTATGTGACATTTACCTTTTCTTTTCTAGAATTTGCTAGTAAGGTTACGAATTTAGGCTTACTTATATTCTCAAAATATTCCCACGACTTTTCAGTTGCGAGTATTTTAGGGATTAATCTATGATTCAAATCTAACGCTTCTCGATGTTGTTTATCTGGGTCATCGTTCCTAGTCTGACTTTCGTAATGATAACATACGGCATCAGGAACAAATAAGTTAGATTTATTCTTATTTAGGCACTCTAGATTATACTCTACATCCTCAAAACATTCTTCGTAATTCTCATTGAATCCACCAATAGAGACGAATAAGTCCTTTGGTGTTAACATGAACGCAGCAGTATTACCCAAAACCTTAGTGTTTGTAGTGTGGTAGCTGTAATATGAGCGTAAGCCCTTATGCGATAGGTTTATCCTACCTTCAGTACTTAAGAACATTACTATTCCAGAGTGTTGTATTGTGTTATCTCCATAGTGTAGTCTAGCGCCAATAGTTCCAACTTGTTTACCTTTCTTCAAATATTCGGCAACCATTTGAGTTATGGCATTATTCAACATCTTGATGTCATTATTACAGAATAACAATAATTCAGTATCGTCAGAAACGTGGTCAGTTACAACTTCGTTATTGATTCTAGAAAAGTTATAATAATCGAACTCAATTAGTCTGATTGGTTTACCTTTACAATATTCCTTAATATCATCTATCTCACTAGGATTTGAACCAGTATCAGCTATTAGTACCTCTAAATTAGAGTACTCGTCTTCCAGTATCGAATCAACGCAATTGAATAGTAAACTTAAATTACTTTTTGTCGGGATGATTACAGTGACCTTTGGTGGCTTCTGTATGTTCAAATCTTTGACAGATACCTTTGGTATAACCTCTAGATTTACAGGTAAATTATCTTTAAATTTCTCAGCAAATATAACTCTGTTTGCTTCCCATTCTTCGTTCGTTTGACCGATAGATTTATGGGTTACTTTAACGTCAAACATTACACCAATTTTAGTGCCAGCTAAATGATTTCTAAAACAGAAGTCCACTTCATAGAAATGGAATCCCTCAACCGATTCATCAAAAGTCTCTTTAACCCTATCCTTATGAATTGCTAGGAATAGGCCATCAACGGTTATAGTTTCAATAATATCCTTACCAAAGTTTGAAGAGTATTTAGACTCCCATGTATTACCTTTATGGGAATGCTTTACTATACCTACCATCTTACTTTTATCGTCCCACCATCTACCAGTTTCACTTAAGTCTGTAGTTCCAGCTAAACCTAAAATACCGTAGTCCGTTGATTCGAAATGTTTAATTAATTTTCGACCCCAACTAGACGAATTCATAATAATGTCGTCATGACAAAACACTACAATGTCATTAGTGGCTTCTTTAAGTGCCCGATTATAAGCAACAGTAAGCGATTCTCCGTTATTGATGACTTCGATTATCTCAATCTTATTGGCCATCCCAGAAGTCTTTCTAAGATGTTCAGTATGAGCCTTATTACTCTCTCTTGTACAGTATATTACAGTAATCATATTCACCAACGGTTAGTGTGGACGGCATCTTCTGGGTTATACTCATCACTATTATTAGCACCTTTCATTAGCTTTGTGATAGCATCGGGAATTTTATTAGTTTTTACAGTTTCCGATTTAAGTAATTCCTCAGCTTTCTCAGCTTCATACTTCTCTCTAGCTTCCTTCGTAATATCTCTAGTACCTAGTTTCTTCTTCATAAGTTTACGCTCTTTAGGGCTATTGATAAAATGACCATCTTTCTCTTCAGCCTTCACCAATTGTTTCTTAAGGGCTTTTTTATCGTAAAATGAATTGTCTTGAATGACAACACTAATTGGGCGTAACGCTTGTCTATTCTTAAATTCGTTGTGAGCTTCGATACTATCGATATCGACAAATCTAGGTGCGCCCGTATAAGGTGATATTGTACCACCTTTCAAATTTGGTCTGGCTGGTGTTATACTATATTCCGAATAGTGTCTAAATCGTTCTTTACTTATTTGTACTTTACCACCACCATTAAGTGTTAGAATTACGTGCTCGTCAGTTATGGTATACGGTAGCGTACCATCTTCATTTACAATTAGTACTGAAGATGTGATTTGCTTACCAAATAGTCTTACTATAACTTTATTAAAGAACCAACCCTTAAGGTCATCCCATTTTTGCGTGAAATATTCTTTCATGATTGTTAATTGTTACCTGTGCTACCAAATCTACCCTCACCTCTATCGGTATCGGTTGAAATTTCGTTTACACGTTTCAGTTCAACTACATTTTTAGCTGCAACTGCTGCCATGACTCCTTGAGCTATCCTATCGCCATGATTTATTATGAACGATTCGCGTCCGTGATTGATTAGTATTACCTTAATCTCGCCTCTGTAATCCCAGTCTATGGTTCCAGGCGAGTTTAATACCGTAACACCTTTATTTGCCGCCAATCCACTTCTTGGTCTTATTTGTATCTCAAATCCTTCTGGAATCTCAAAAAATAAACCAGTAGGTACGATTGTGAATGCGCCAGCTCCGATTGACATTTCAGAGTCTAAATTAGCTCGTAGGTCGAAACCAGAAGACCCTTCTGTCGAATAGAAAGGGTCTTCGTTGGTCGATTCGTTCTTAAATTTAAGAACTACTTTATGTTGATTGGGAATTGGATTATCTTTGAACCACTTCTGAATGTCGAAACTATTCTCAGCCTTTTCTTGGGCGTCTTGAATAAGTCTACCCAATCCTAAAGGGTTGATAAACTCGTTCTCATTGTTAGACTGAAACAGTTTCATCTACTAGTTCGATTGCTTTTTCTTCCATTATAGCTAGTTCGTTAGCTTGTTTCAAGATGACCGATAATGGCTCTGAATGCCATTTAGATTGCGCATCATCTTCTTTATCAAAATTGAAGATTGCTTGGTATTCTACATCTGTCAACTTAACTCCGTATTGGGTTGCGTACATTATTGAACGTTCACCTACCCTCATTGAAACTTCATCATTGAATTCGTACATTTTACCTTGATTCTTTCTATGCCACTCAGAAGTACATGGAGTATATGAGTGTGCTTTACCAATTTGGAATAGACACCCTACTCTAATGATTGAGTCGTTTGATGCTTGCATATGCTCTGGCAATGTTTTGTTAATCTTAACCGCGTATGCTGTTGTTCTTAATAGGTGGTCAATTAGACCACCTTCAAAAGCATTATGTAGGCTAGTCATTGTTGATGCTGGGGCAGCGATGAAATCAGTTCCAAGGAACGTCATTAATTCATCCGTCATAAAGTCATACTTCTCACCAGTTTTAAAGTATTTAGCAGCATTACCCGTAATTTTTTCTTTTTCTAACATTTTGTTGTTGTTTATTGTTATTATGTTCCACAAAGATACGCATTTATAATGAGAAAATCAACCCTTATACCTTTATAGTTTCACCTACGGCTCTAAGTTTTATTAATTCCTTAAGGTATAATTCTCTTCTGGTCACGCATACCGAATCGATACTATATGTGTCCCTCACAGTATTATATAGGTTATTACCCAATATTTCAATCTTTTCTGGGTTCAAGATAAGATATTTCAAGTGTTGGTACCATTCTTTATGGTTTCTATTGTTATCAACCAATAATGCGTTCGCACTATCGTCAAATCCTCCACCAGAAATCTTAGCATTTTTAAGGTCAATTGTATAAGGACCGTAATCTTGAGCGACCAAAGCTTTCTTATGGAATCCAGCTTCAATTACTTTCAATTGGCTCTTAACCTTATTGAATAAATTGGTCTCCAATGGTGCTAACGAAATGTCGAACTTATTATAGTTTGATGCGTAGCTCTGAATCGGCTTAGTCCAAACTCGTCTGTATGGTTCGTTAGCCACATTTTCGTACTCTGTTTTATCAAACTTATGTAAATAAGCCTTATATTCAGGACTAACAATGTCGAAGTTATTGGTCATAATTTTCTCATATTCGTACCAGACGCTTTCTTGCGGTTTGATAGGTCGTTGAGTTTGTTGACCCGTTTGTTGATTAATTTCGGTTACACTACCTCTAAGGTCATAACCACATAATACGAATTGTATCTTATCCAATAATTTATCACTCTTAAGTTTGCTAACCATACCTTTCAATAGTTTAAGGTCGTGCAAGTGTGAATTACCAATCCAAAACGCTTTACCATTTCGTCTAACATAAATTATGTGATTTTCCACTTCAACACAATAAACATTCCCTTTATACTTTTTAGTATATTGGTCTGATGCTCTAACCAATGGTACACTTTTATTGTGTTTACTAGTTAGTGGGTTCTTACCGAAATTAATTTGATAACTATCATGTTGGTTCGTTATTTTTCTACCTTTAATTTCAGTAGTCTTTTTACCTCTATTAGTTATAGTGGCTGTTATTCCAATCTTTAATGCAATCTCTTGTAGATTACCAGCTAACTCTAAAGAACTAGTCCACCCCCTCATTCTACCGTAGGTGTTTTTTTCAATGTAACCATCACCTTTAATGAACCACCCTAAGAATAAATTAAGTTGTCTTGGTGGTAAATCTAAAACTTCTGTAGGTACATATTTTTCATATGAATTACCGAATTGTCTTAAATATGACCACAATTGTCGGTTAAAGACCCTAATCTGTTTACCATCTTTTGTGTATGTAGGTTTGAAACCTAATTCCGTTAATAACGTAAATTGGGTTTCCAGATAATCGTTATCCTTAGATTGTGCTATACCAACCTGATATAAGTTATTTGTTTTAGTTGTCCAACCCTCAGCCATCCAAAAACCAAAAAATTCTAACCATTTATCCATATCCAATTCTAAATCATCACCGTATTTTTCCATCATCATGGTTTTATATTTGGTTGGCTTTTTCGTCATGTTAGTATACTCATTAGCGTCAGCCTCAACTAATTCTTCTTCAAAAATTAATTTCGGAATAACCATTACGTCTACTTCATCAGCAACCCAATGGGCATCTCTCTTAACGTGGAAATTTTTACCATGAATGTCTTTCGATTGTACTAGTTTAAGGTCTAACTTTTTGTGTGTTAAACTTTTAACTGTTGACGCAAACATGTTGTGGTTTGGTGTCACCTCGTATTCAATTAACCCATTCTTCGCACAGTTAAGTTCACCATCAAATGGTTCACATATATAACCAGTTGGTTTATTATACTCTAAAGTGTTAGAATTAGGGTTTAAGGTTGCAACGAACTCTGTTTGGTCTAGTTCATCAAATCTCTTCCATCCCTCATCTGTTAATATCTCCGTATCAGGTGTCATACAACTCCCTCCCAACCATCCGATTCTAATTCTGTCGGACTTTTCAGGGTTTGACGTAAATTGTTTGTCTTCAGGATTTATCGCATTGGGTAGTACGAATATATTATCATTCATCACCCCCATTTCCTTAGCGAAAATAGGTGTCGTAGTGGTAATATTCTTAGAGTTTTTAATGTTACTCGCAATCTGTTTATCTAACCCACCATTCTTAATAATGTGGTAAGCTGGATGGTGCATTCCTGGCGCCCAATGGTCATCTACATCCATGAAAGTAAGGATACCCAACTCTTCCAGTCTGTTAGTTAAATCTAACATCTTATCTGAAGCTCCTAGACCTCTATGATAATGGATTATATCATATTGTTTTAACCATTCTAAATCGTTAAGTTTTGGTTCGTATTCAATGTCAACATGAAAATCATCTGGGTAATTTCTTTGTAGGGCAATGTGTGGGTTGGTACTTCTGAAATATCCTACTCCAGTACGGTCAGAAGGGACCACCAATACCTTTAATTTTCGCCCAAATGGGTTATCTGTTTTATAGTTCATAGATTGTCTTTTTTTGTAAGTGTAGACATTATTTTCACATTTGTAAAGTATTACAAATAAAAAAGAGACCATTATGGTCTCTTTTTTATTCTAAAAGGGGTTAAATTCCTTATTTTAACAGTCCCTTACTTTTCAGTGTTCTTATAGTATTTTCAATTGCTTCTTTCCTAATCTTCTTAGCGTAAGTCTCAGACATCACATTCTCAATCTCTTCTCGAATAATGCGTCTCATAGTATTCGTATCGGTAGATTGGGCTACGTAATGTCCGTCATTTTCTTCAGTAAAAACTCTAGGACTTTTAAATTCTGGCAGCGGTGCTTTAGTCGGTATCGCGTCTTCCGTAATACCCATAAGGTCAACCCTAGTGTTCTCAGATATTCCAAGTATTGGATTTACATAGGTCGCTGGGTCTTCAATTTGATAGTCCATCATCAGTTTTTTAATCTCAGGCGATAGTTTGGAATTATGAATACTATTCGAATTCATTGGCCTAGTATTCATCTGAACTGACTCTTGTTGTCTTGCCCCTGTCGGTATTTCGGTTAATAGTTGTATTTCTGCTGGCTCTGGAAAACTCTCTAGTCTAGGTGCGCTTGGTCTTGGGGTTCTATTACCCATAGATGCCATTCCATTAGAATTTTTCTTTGCGTCCCTTCTTTCGGTTTCTTGCATAACCGCCATACTAGCTTGTAAGCCTTTAAGCATGCTTAAAGGTATATCTGACATTCCTTCCATGTTATTTTAAATATTTATCGTCAAAACTGACTTTATTATAGATGCTAATCATCTCCTTATCGTTAGGTATATATTCTTTTGCGCTTCCACCATGCATATGTACTGGTTTATACCATTTCATATTAGTTGGGGTTACCGACTGAATCCTATCTAGTCGAAATAATTTCCACCACCCTTTTCTAGCCCCAGTTTTAGAGGCTCCACCCAATTGATAGGCTCGAATTACATCGTTACCAGCTTTAGATACACCATACACATATATTTGAATATAGCGTTTTGTAGGTGGCGCATCAGGTGAATCGCTATACATAATGTTAACCATATACTTATTGTCGATAGCGTCATTAATCGCTTGATTAGTACCACTACTCTCTAATATAAGCTGTTGATATATATTGTAAAGCTTCATTTAGAAAATTATACTACCCCCCCAGATGGTGAAGATGGATTACCAGTGTCGGGAGCTGTGTAAGGTGAGCTAGGACCGTATCCCCATTTAGATGTGTTATTAGCAATTGCCGCTAATCTACCAGAACCTGCATACATAGGGTTACCATTTATATCCATATCACCACCACCATTATATGTATCTAAGTAAATACCAGTCCCTTTCCCTTGAATGGGAGTCTCTTGGTCACTCATTGCCTTTGTGTGAGTAGCGGAGTAATTATTTGCATCCGATTCACCGTTAAATCCGTTTTTAACGATATTACTTTTTCTAGCGATTGCCGCTAACATACCTAATTTACTTTCTTGTTGTGCCATAGTTAAATTATTTTTTTATTGTTATTCATATATTCTATTAAATATAAGATACTTTCCATTTCCTTCTTAATTGATTCACTCTTTGTTGAGCCAGCATCAGTATAATCGGCAGCATTATTCATAATATTTCTATTACTACCCAAACTTTTAGCGTCAACTACTCCACCTACTGCGGTTGGATTTGCATTATCGTTGTCCTTATGGGTACCCAATTTAAAGTTGTTATTATTCCCATTTACGGAACGTTTTGCGCCTGGGGCACCTGCTGCTGCCCGTATCTCCCTAGGTCTTCTATCGGCCTGAATCGAGGTTTCTAGAGAGTTCCCAACCCAAGTTGCTAATTGATTTTCCTCTTCAGTCGCTGTACCACTATCCATTTTACCCTGTAAATCTGACTTCATTTTTCTCATGTGGTCATAACTCAGCGTGGTATTACCATTAGCGGTACCAACCATATTCTCAGGAACCTTAAAGGTTTTATTTACTAAAGCGTTATTTGGCATCTGACAATAATTTTCCTAATTTCTCCTTTTCTTCGGGTGAAAGTTCTTTGATTCTACTAACTAAATAATCTAATTCTACCTTATCAGAGATTTCTTTATTACCTTTTTTTTTAACAATATCTTTATTATCGTCAGATGAATCCAGAATGGCTTCCACCATATCCCTCATATTTTCCTCTAACTCCATACCAACACTTCCGAATTCCATATCATCACCTTGCGACCCAATCATACTCGTCCAATCACCAATACCCCTCATACCATGACTATACATTGTACCACCTAAACCAGTAAAAGCCCTCATCCAAGTATTACCTTGACTTGTTACCATTCTAGCTTTATCGGTAGTTGTTGCCATCCCCTTTTCGAAGGTTGAAAAATCGTTTGATGGTTTTTGAACAGGTCCTGTCTGAATATTCATCTCATCACCATCGGGTACGCTACCATCAATCATTGACCCATCAGTGTCTACTAATTCTTCAAGTTCTTCCGCTTCCTGTAATGGGGTAGGTGTTTCTTGACTTTCTGGTATCGGTTCGCCTGCTAACGGATTTAAGTATGAGCATTCACATACCGAATCTTTTCCACTCTTAAATTCCTTAAGAAAGTTAGCCTTATTAAATTTTCTCATCTAAATAGTCATTTATTATAAATATACCTCTATCTGGCAATATTTATTAGTAAACGAATCAAAAATGGGTTTTGTTACTAAAGTAGACTTATCATATAATAGACAAATTAAAGATAGAGTCCGAACTACGGCCACTCTTTCAGGTGCAACACAGTTCGGACTCCCGTTCAGTGCGCTTACCGCAGGTCCTGATTACTCAACAGAGGTAATTACTTCTAGCGCAAGTACTTTAATTAGTACCTTCGTAGGTACAAGTGCAAGTACAACCTATTCATGGCCATTATCACAAATGGCATTAGGTGAATTAGTATTAAGTGCTTTAACGCCATCTAATAGCGGTATAACACAAAATACAGATGGTGTATTTAGTGCTCAAACTTCAACCGTAATTGATGGGAATACCGTAGTGTTGACCTACACTGGTGTTGAATTTGACTTAACTGTCAATGAAATGGTGGAGCTAGCTCCAAACTCATATAGTGGTAATACAACTACCTCAATACTATATAATTTAAGTGCTGGGACTTTAGATTACACAGGGAGGACTATTTGGTCTGATAATCCCGAAATATCGAGAACTGATAGATTAATTGTTGGTAGAGACCCAGTAATTGGGTACGTTCTTACATGTGTCAATAGTGAGGGTATGGTCGGATGGTTCCCATCTTCGGGTGGTACTTCAGGCGTAACGAACACATATACCTCTGGTGGTACGTTCTCTGGTGGTAATATAATATTTACAAATACGACAGGTGGAACATACAGTGTAACTGGTATTACTTCAATAGATAATACTAATTTAATGGTAGCTACTGGAGATACATTACAATCCTTTGCCGATAGTATAGACCATGCTGTTTTGAAAACTAGAGGTACGGGAGTTGCCACTTCCTACGTGTCTACTGTATCAATTGGAGGTACGACTTTTGCACAGCCAGAAGTTGATGGAGAAATAAATAGTGATGAGGGTTATTTTCACGTTCATTATACTGGAGCTACTGGTATAACTGTCACTAACTTAAATGCGGCCTCTACTTATATATATATAGACAACACAGGTACATTACAGCAACAAACTAATATTCCAACTAGACAAGACTGGTCAAGAAAGATGTTCACGATGCATATTGGAGTTGATACATCTACAGAATTGATTATCAACTTTAGGTATTTAAACAATCCAATAGGTAACTATACAAACAGTATTAGAGACTTATATTCATACCTTATTGCACAAGGAATACCTCTTAAAAAGAACCAAATAGTTACGGGTAGAGCTGGAGATTTAGGCTTTGATGTAGGTGCTGGAACTCTCATGGAGTTTGGTGGGACAGGAGATATCAATGACGCTAACATTAAAAGTTTTGATGCGGTAGTAAATACCAGTTACAGGTTACTATCAAGAACAGCAGTAGTATCAACTGAAACAAACCTTGTAAAATATTGGGATAACGGTGGTACTATTACAGCGTTAGGTTCTACAACTTTTGTGGGACATAGATTGTACCGATTCAGTAGTGGTAATTTTGCAATGCAATATGGTCAAGGTAATTATGCTAACTTGAATCTTGCTAAGGCTGGTGTACTATTAGAAGACTATGTTGTAAATCCAAGGTTAGAAGACGCTACGTTCTTAGGGTGGTGGTTCGTTGAATCCACAGCAACAAACACAGGTGGGACAACTCTAACAGCTTTTGTTGAGTATACTATCGGTGTGCAGGGAGGTAGTTCTAGTAGCCTAGCTGGTTGCTTACTTAAAGGTAATAACCTCTCTGACTTGTTAGATGCTTCAGCAGCAAGAACAAACTTAGGATTAACCAACTTTACACCTTTATCAGCTTCTGCGACAGGTACTACAGGAGAAATTAAATGGGACGCAGATTTTATTTACATTTGTGTTTCTACAAACACATGGAAAAGGTCAGCTATTACCACTTGGTAACTTTCAATTAATAAGTAATAGTTAAAATGACTTATAAAATTAGATAATGGGAACAAATATAAATAATTATAATTTAAACAATTTACGTTTAAGTCTAAATTTTAAGGAATATTGGGACTTTTTCCTTGCTGATGGGGCAGTTATATCCTCACCGTTCACAGGTTCAATATCGGGTACTTGTTTCGTGACACATTTTGACTTTAATGACTCCGATATCTATTCAACAGGTTCAACATCAGCCAATACTATTTATTCTTTACAAACTTGGACAGGTGCAACCAATACTGGTTACACACTTGATACAATTGGTCTCACTGGTATTGACAACGGTCTCGTAGCCTTCGATAAAATATCGGGGGATACCACTAATCAAGCTCTACTTTCTGCACTGACAACTAGTATCCTAACCATTCCTTCTGGAGATACTAGGTTCATACTGAATCGAGTAACAGGTACCACGGAGCAATACGTTTACCCAATGGAAATTATTAGCGATACGGGAACAACAGGTAATTACGCACGATTATGTGGTGGCTTCTATCAAGGATATTACAAGCTGGATGGTTACGATTATCAAGTTCTACCAAACCGAATGCCTAGAGGATGGGTTTCTGAATTATGGTTAAATAAGTCAGACGATGTTTGTAGTGGGACTACGGGGACTACCTTAAATGATAATTACCCAAACAATAAAGGATTCTTCTTTTATATGGGAACTAGAGCTGAGAATAAGTTCTGGACAGTATTCGAAGGTTTAGATACTGGCTGTACTGTCGATTGTACTATTCCCGTTGGGTGTACGGGTACACCTACAGAGTGGTGTACCGTACCTAAAGAAAACCAAATTGTGTTAGCTGATGGTCATCCTCTTAGTCCACCATTAATTAAGTTCTTAACCATTACTAACGGATTCATGATTTACAATCAAGGTGAAGCTCGTCATACTCATTATGGTATCGGTTATCCTAAAGGTAAGGAAACCCCTTGGAGAGGGAGTGTGGTGTGGACAGCTACAACAATGGAACAATCCGATTTTAGGAATCCGTTTATGGTGTACTGGAATTCGCATAGTAACCTTAGTACTTGCTCTAATGAGGATTCACCTATAGGTGGTAGTATGGTATCAGATTATACTGGAGCTACAAGACCAGATTTAATTCTAGATGTAAACGCAGATATAGTTGATAATGCCATTGGGTTCAGAATTAAGGACGATGGAAGTATCGGTTATCGATTACTTAGTATGACTGGCGCATGTTCTGGGGATACGTATTATTCTGGTATTACGGTAACTGAAAAATATTCGGCTAGCGGAACAGTTAGTGGTAATGTGTGGACAAATGTGAGTGTTAGATTTTACGCATATGAGACATATAATGAGTATCAATTAACGTGTGGGGATAGACGTTTAGGTTGGCTAGGAATCTACGTTGACGGTAAGTTAAAGTTATGGGTGGACGACTTTTTGGAAATAGTGCCACGTAGACTTAATGACGATAAAAATAAACAACTGGCGGTTCCATATAATATCAGTGTCGGTGGAGGGTCTCAAGGGTTGTTGGAAACTATGACATTTGATGGTCAAGACCCAAGTGATTTGGGGTTGAATATCGAACAAAATTTTGCTGGAACATTTGTTGGGGATATATCTCAGTTTAAATTCTACGCATGTGACCTAGATTGGACTGAGATTGAAAACAATTATAATCAAGAATTATCAAGATATCGATAAATATGACACTATTTACTATTAAATGAAAGCCAATGGCAAATAATAAACTTATTTTAAGAAGTACTACAAGCCCATATACCTACCCTTATCCAGATATCGTTAAGGGAGGGGTACTATCGTGGGATGATGTAGATAATAACTTCATATTCCTTAAAGGTATGTCCATTAAGAATGGCTCTTATACTAGCGGAAATGCAACAATAACGTTAAATACCATTGATGGTTCGAGTATCATTATTACGGGGGTCACAGGTGGTA